>MDTE01101215.1_pt1 | contig 38317 bp, 7 predicted proteins | sample 811231 | NCBI WGS metagenome assembly MDTE01 (sample SAMN05326651, study PRJNA326480) | marine metagenome | isolation source: seawater | place: Indian Ocean: Red Sea | collected 2010 | reverse complement strand
GTTCCGGTTCCGGCTCGGGCTCGGGCTCAGGCTCAGGTTGCGGTTCAGGCTCAGGCTCAGGTTCAGGCTCAGGTTCAGGTTCCGGCTCAGGTTCCGGTTCCGGTTCCGGTTCAGGTTGAGGTTCGGGTTCAGGCTCAGGTTGAGGTTCAGGTTCAGGTTCAGGTTGAGGTTCGGGTTCAGGCTGAGGTTCCGGTTCAGGCTGAGGTTCCGGTTCAGGTTCAGGCTCCGGTTCCGGTTCAGGCTCTGGCTCAGGCTGTGGTTCAGGCTCTGGCTCAGGCTGTGGTTCAGGCTCTGGTTCAGGTTCCGGCTCCGGCTCCGGCTGAGGTTCTGGTTCTGGTTCAGGCTGAGGTTCCGGTTCTGGTTGAGGTTCCGGTTCCGGCTGAGGTTCGGGTTCCGGTTCCGGTTCCGGTTGTGGTTCAGGTTCCGGTTCCGGTTCCGGTTCCGGTTGCGGCTCATGCTCTGCTTCTCCTCCAATACTAAAAGTTACGTTAATGTTATCTAGTACATAAAATATTATAACATAAGGTATATCATAATATCCACCTTTTAATTTAAAAGTTTTTCCACTTTCATTTTGTAGTATATTATAACTACCATCTGCAAGTTCAATAGAAGATTCTAAGAAATTTCTTTCTGCTATTTTATTATTTTCCAATTGTACGCTGGTATAATTTTTCTGAATAATATAATACACGCTACCTGAACCACTTTGATGTATTAATTGCCATTTTGTAAACTGTTTAGATCTAGGAATAGTGAAATTAAACAACTTATAATCATTAGCACCATTCAAATTAATGTTATAAATATTCAATTCATCGTTAGTATAATATATCTCTGTAGATGATTTTGTAATGTCAACAAGCAATGGTTCAATTTCAGGTTCGGGTTCCGGCTCCGGCTCTGGTTCCGGTTCTGGTTGCGATTCAGGTTCGGGTTCAGGCTCCGGTTCGGGTTCCGGTTCGGGTTCCGGCTCCGGTTCAGGTTCCGGTTCTGGTTCCGGTTGTGGTTCCGGCTGCGGTTCTGGTTCTGGCTGAGGTTCTGGCTGAGGTTCGGGCTGAGGCTCCGGTTCTGGTTCTGGTTCCGGCTCTGGCTCCGGTTCCGGCTCTGGCTCCGGTTCCGGTTCTGGTTCGGGCTCAGGTTCCGGTTCTGGTTCTGGTTCCGGTTCTGGTTCTGGTTGCGGTTCTGGTTGCGGTTCTGGTTCAGGCTGAGGTTCAGGTTGTGGCTCAGGTTCAGGTTGTGGTTCAGGCTCAGGTTGTGGTTCCGGCTGTGGTTCTGGTTCAGGTTCGGGTTCTGGTGCGGGTTCCGGTTCCGGTTGTGGCTCCGGTTCGGGTTCAGGTTCAGGCTGAGGTTCCGGTTGAGGTTCCGGTTGAGGTTCCGGTTGAGGTTCTGGCTGAGGTTCAGGTTGTGGTTCTGGTTCCGGTTGAGGTTCGGGTTCAGGCTGAGGTTCCGGTTGAGGTTCCGGTTCCGGCTGAGGTTCTGGCTCAGGCTGCGGCTCAGGCTGTGGTTCTGGTTCAGGTTGCGGCTCAGGTTCAGGTTGAGGTTCAGGTTGCGGCTCAGGCTCAGGTTGCGGTTCAGGCTCGGGTTGAGGTTCCGGTTGCGGCTCCGGTTCCGGTTCCGGTTGAGGCTCATGTTCTAAATTACCCGTTACTGATATGTTTGATATATTGTTTGCAGGAATATTAACATAGAAAAACATTATGTAATGAGTAAATTCAATAGAATCAATATCTTCTATTCCATTTTCTGTAGCAACTTCACGTGCATAACTACCCTTTAATTCTCGTAATTGATTATGTTGTATTAATAAGTTTTTATTTCTAGTAGAATAAGTTATATGTCCTTCAATATAATTTCTTTCTTTAACCAATTCATTGTCGCCTTCAATTACTAATTGGGTTGTATTTCTTTGAATTATGTAATAAACAACATCATATAAACTATTAAATTCTATATTTACACCTATTTCGGAAAATTGCGAATCAAATGGAACCGCTAAGTCAAACAAAGCCCATGTTTGATATGCTACATCAATTAAACCACTATCACCCTGTGCATATCCATTTAAATCTGGGTATATTTCAATTGTAGTATAAAATAGATTTTCTAACCAATTATCAGGATCCTCTTTTAGTATATCATAATTATTAAATTCAGGTATTTCAGGTTCAGGTTCAGGTTCTGGTTCTGGCTCAGGTTGTGGTTCAGGTTCAGGTTCCGGCTGTGGTTCAGGCTCAGGTTCAGGCTCAGGTTCTGGCTCAGGTTCAGGTTGTGGCTCCGGTTGCGGTTCCGGCTGCGGTTCCGGTTGCGGTTCCGGTTCCGGTTCCGGTTCCGGTTCCGGTTCAGGTTGGGGTTCCGGTTCCGGTTCAGGCTGGGGTTCTGGTTGTGGCTCAGGTTCAGGCTGGGGCTCAGGCTCAGGTTCTGGTTCAGGCTGCGGTTCAGGTTCAGGCTGAGGTTCAGGTTGTGGCTCAGGTTCAGGTTCGGGTTCAGGTTCGGGCTCAGGTTCCGGTTGAGGTTCAGGCTCGGGTTCCGGTTGAGGTTCATGCTCTTCCTCTCCTGATATATCTACTGTTAATTGTGTTAAATTTGGTATATCATCTACAATATAAAATATGATTGTGTAATATGTTCCAGGATAACTAGTGCCTCCTTTTAATTCTTTCAATATTCCATTCTTTAATAAAATATTTTCAGAACCACTACTCATATCTATATGTGATTCAATAAAACTCCTTTCTTTGATAGAACCATTTTCTAATATTACATTACTAGTATCTCTTTGAATTACATAATATAATGGTATATTACTTACGTCTGATATTATTGGAATACTTATACTTGATAATTGAGTAGCCGTTTTAACCAATAAATAATACGCCTTAAAAGAATGTGCTTGTGTATCAATAGTAAAATTAATATTTAATTCTGTAGTATAAGTAATTTCAGTAACATTTATATCATCTGTAATAATTAATTCAGGTATTTCAGGCTCGGGTTCCGGTTCAGGCTCGGGTTCCGGTTCGGGTTGTGATTCTGGTTCTGGTTCTGGTTCTGGCTGGGGTTCAGGTTCTGGCTGGGGTTCTGGTTCAGGCTCAGGTTGGGGTTCCGGTTCCGGTTGTGGTTCCGGTTGTGGTTCTGGTTCAGGTTCTGGTTCCGGTTCTGGTTCTGGTTCAGGTTGGGGTTCGGGTTCCGGTTGCGGTTCCGGTTCCGGTTCAGGTTCTGGTTCCGGTTCTGGTTCCGGTTCTGGTTCCGGTTCTGGTTCTGGTTCCGGTTCAGGTTCAGGTTCCGGTTCTGGTTCCGGTTCTGGTTCCGGTTCTGGTTCCGGTTCTGGTTCCGGTTCTGGCTCTGGCTCAGGCTGTGGTTCAGGTTCTGGTTGCGGCTCAGGTTCCGGTTCAGGTTCCGGTTCTGGTTCAGGTTCTGGTTCAGGTTCTGGCTCAGGTTCTGGTTCAGGTTCCGGTTGCGGTTCCGGTTGGGGTTCCGGTTGCGGTTCAGGTTCCGGTTGCGGTTCTGGTTCCGGCTGTGGTTCCGGTTCCGGTTCCGGTTCCGGCTGTGGTTCCGGTTCCGGTTCAGGTTCCGGTTGTGGTTCCGGTTCCGGTTCCGGTTGTGGTTCATGTTCTTTTTCACCACTTGTATTTAATGTTAAATTTCTACCAAAATTATCAACTATGTAAAAAATTATTATATAAGTTTCTCCATTTTCGTGACCCCCTTTTAATTCTTTTAGTATACCATTTCTAAATAAAATATTTGTATCTTGTCCGAATATACCAAAATTAGCAATCTTAACATGTGATTCAATATAGTTATCTGTTTCTTTAATATAATTTGAATTAGGTTCTAGTATAACACTATCTGTATTTTTCTGGATAATATAATAAATACTGTAATCAAAACTAGGAGGCCATGACAAAGGAAACTCTGGAGAAATATTTAAACCAAGTTCAGAAATTTGTGATCCAACAGGAATAAATACTTTAATACCTACGTATGAATGTGCATCTCCTGCTATAGTGGTCGTAAAATTTAATTGTTCATTAAAAGAAACATCTTGCAAAACTATATTAGCTCCAAATAAATCTAACTGCGGTATTTCCGGTTCAGGTTCGGGTTCCGGCTCAGGTTCTGGCTCAGGTTGAGACTCGGGCTCCGGTTGGGGTTCTGGTTCCGGTTCTGGTTCTGGTTCTGGTTCAGGTTCTGGTTCTGGTTCCGGTTCTGGTTCTGGTTCTGGTTCTGGTTGAGGTTCCGGTTCAGGTTCGGGTTCCGGTTGTGGTTCCGGTTCCGGTTCCGGTTCTGGTTCGGGTTCTGGTTCGGGTTCGGGTTCCGGCTCTGGTTCCGGCTCTGGCTCCGGTTGTGGCTCGGGTTCCGGTTCAGGTTCAGGTTCCGGTTCAGGTTCCGGTTCAGGTTCCGGTTCCGGTTCCGGTTCCGGCTCCGGTTCCGGTTCGGGTTCCGGTTCTGGTTCCGGTTCTGGTTCCGGTTCTGGTTCCGGTTCTGGTTCCGGTTGTGGTTCAGGTTCCGGTTCAGGTTCGGGTTCCGGTTCCGGTTCCGGTTGAGGTTCCGGTTCCGGCTCAGGTTCTGGTTCCGGTTCCGGTTCCGGTTCTGGCTCCGGTTGCGGTTCGTTATCTATAATTCCCGACATAGAAACAGTGATGTTAGTTTGTGATAATTCATTTACATATAAAAACAAAATATAGTCTGTAAATGCATTTTCAAATCCACCTTTCAATTCTCTTCCAACTGGTATAACTTCTTTAACTGTTTTTGAAAAATTTACACTAGTTTCAATATAATTACTATCTATTACTAGTAAATCATTTAATATTATAACATCTGTATCTTGTTGTATTATAATAAAAACATCATCATTACTACTAGTGGAATCTAATATTAATGAATTTACTTGAACATTATTTGGAACAGATACTTTAAATATGAAACCTTTATTACTTTCATCAAAAGTTATTGTTTCATTAATTGTATTATTATCAATTGATAATAAGGTAGGTTGCACGGAAGTATCTATTTCTTGTATAGACTGGTGTAAATTGTTAATATTACCTGTAAGCGTATAATTCATTTCAAAATTTTTACTCGCATTTACATATAAAATCAATACAAAAGAACTATCTTCTGAACCATTATAAATTTTTGAAAACGGTGTATCTAATAATTCAAATACTCCTTCCGTAACATTTAAATGTGATTCATAATGATTTTTTTCTTTAATGAACCCGTTTGTTAGTTCAATAACAGATGTGTTTGTTTGAACTATATAATTTAAATTGTCCAGTGGTCTATAATCATCATTTAATGTTAATGCTGGAGTGTATGTTTCATTTTTATCTATAATCATAGTACTTCCACCTATGAAATCATAATTATTATTTAATAATCTTATAGAACAGCCTGCTATCTTGTAATAGTTAGATGATCCTGAACTATTTAATATTTCTACACTTTCAATGTCGTAAAAATCATGTTCTTGATCTAACTCTACAATCCAGTGTATCTTTTGATTGGGTGAATATATAATACCGCTTGTATTATTGTTTCCATCATTTATATTACTTGCAGGATATGAAATAGAACTAATATCTTCATTCCAATTTACATCATCAGTTGTAAAGAAAGAATTTTTATTTAACAATATATTTACACCATTTATCCTACATTGAATTTCTCTTATTTGTATAAGATTATCTAATGCTTCTGTTGGATAAATTGTAGTAGCACCAACTTCTCGGTATAGTACAATATACTTAAAGTAAACTGGTTGTAAATCTATATTTATTTTTAATGATGTTAGTTCTTTTCGTTTGTTGATATTAAACGAGTATACATGAATATCACTGTTAAACGCCAATATATTGAAACTGTTATCTATAGCAATTGCATTTTTATTATCAACGTAAATAGGTTGAATTGGTATAGACCCAGCAAAACCTTCTATTTCCGGTTCGGGTTCGGGTTCGGGTTCGGGTTCTGGTTCGGGTTCTGGTTCGGGTTCTGGTTCCGGTTCTGGTTCCGGTTCTGGTTCCGGTTCGGGTTCTGGTTCGGGTTCAGGTTGGGGTTCAGGTTCAGGCTGGGGTTCAGGCTGAGGTTCTGGTTCTGGTTGAGGTTCAGGCTGGGGTTCAGGCTCTGGTTCAGGTTGTGGTTGTGGTTCAGGCTCAGGCTCTGGTTCAGGTTCAGGCTCAGGTTCCGGTTCAGGCTCAGGTTCCGGTTCAGGCTCAGGTTCCGGTTCAGGCTCAGGCTGAGGTTCTGGTTGGGGTTCTGGTTCAGGTTGGGGTTCTGGTTCCGGTTGCGGTTCAGGCTGCGGTTCCGGTTCCGGTTGCGGTTCCGGTTGGGGTTCCGGTTCAGGTTGTGGTTCGGGTTCAGGTTGGGGTTCAGGTTGCGGTTCCGGCTCGGGTTCAGGCTCGGGTTCAGGCTCAGGCTGAGGTTCTTTTTCGCTTTGTCCTGTTATAGTTACCGGAATAACAGCCTTCATAATAGTTTTATTATCATCTGTTATTGGAGTTAATCCAATACTATTTATTATATCACTCCACAAGATAGTTTCAGTTATGTAAAATATTATTGAATAGTATGTTCCTGGTTCATTAAATCCACCTTTTAATTCTTTTAATTCTCCATTATTTATCAAAATGTTATCCAATCCGTCATTCATATTTAGATGTGATTCTATGTAATTTCGTTCCTGAAGAGCACCATTTTCTAATATTATATTTTCTGTATCTTTTTGAATTACATAATATAATGGTTCAGATAAATCCTTATGAATGAGTGGTACATTTATTCTAGATATTTGTTGATTTTCACTTACTAGTATACGAAATGCTGCATAAGAATTTGCTTCGCGCGTAAGATAAAAAGAATATCCATTACTCACTTCAGATATAGAAATGGTGGTTTGATCAATTTGGTATTGTCCGGGCACTTGTGATTGCTGAATAGTTAATGGATTGATTTCAGGTTGAGGTTCAGGTTCCGGTTCCGGTTCCGGCTCGGGTTGCGGTTCAGGCTCCGGTTCCGGTTCAGGTTGGGGTTCCGGTTGCGGTTCCGGTTCCGGTTGAGGTTCGGGTTCAGGCTCAGGTTCAGGCTGAGGTTCAGGCTGAGGTTCCGGTTCAGGTTCTGGTTCTGGTTCCGGTTCCGGTTCAGGTTCAGGTTCAGGTTCCGGTTCCGGTTCCGGTTCCGGTTCAGGTTGAGGTTCCGGTTCCGGTTCCGGTTCGGGTTCTGGTTCAGGTTGGGGTTCAGGTTCTGGTTCAGGTTGAGGCTCAGGTTGAGGTTCTGGTTGTGGCTCGGGTTCCGGTTCCGGCTGTGGTTCAGGTTGGGGTTCCGGTTGGGGTTCAGGTTCCGGTTCAGGTTCCGGTTCCGGTTCAGGCTCAGGTTCAGGTTGGGGTTCAGGTTGGGGTTCAGGTTGGGGTTCAGGTTGGGGTTCAGGTTGGGGTTCAGGTTCAGGTTGAGGTTCGGGTTGGGGTTCTGGTTCCGGCTGCGGTTCGGGTTGAGGTTCAGGTTCAGGTTCTGGTTCTGGTTGCGGTTCCGGTTGGGGTTCTGGTTCAGGTTGAGGTTCCGGTTGAGGTTCAGGTTCCGGTTGGGGTTCCGGTTCAGGCTCGGGCTCAGGCTCAGGTTGCGGTTGTCGTTCCTCTATAGCACCTATATTAAATGTAATATTTATAGCATCTACAACGTAAAATAAAATTATATAATTTTTTCCTGTTTTTCCTCCTTCAAGAATAATATTTCTATTTGAAGCTGATAACAACTCTATATCTACACCTGGTGAAAATGCAATATGTGATTCGAAGAAATTTCTTTCTTTTATTTTAGAATTTTCCAATAATGGAACCGTTGTATTTTCTTGAATGATATAATACAAAGTATCAGTTGAATTTGAATTAATGAGTATAGATAATATTTGTTTTTCTAATGGAACATTTAAACTAAATATAATATATTGATTGTCTACGTTACCAGTAGTATAATTTAAATTTATATTATCTTCTTTAATTTCACTATCAATTATAGAAATCGGAATTGCGGATTTTGTTATATCAATATCTAATCCAGGTATCTCAGGTTCCGGTTCAGGTTCCGGCTCAGGTTCCGGCTCAGGCTGAGACTCAGGTTCAGGTTGTGGCTCAGGTTGGGGTTCAGGTTCCGGTTCCGGTTCAGGCTCTGGTTGTGGTTCAGGCTCAGGTTCTGGTTCAGGTTGAGGTTCAGGTTGAGGTTCTGGTTCTGGTTCAGGTTGAGGCTCAGGTTCTGGCTCTGGTTGAGGTTCAGGTTCGGGCTCTGGTTGGGGTTCAGGTTCTGGTTCTGGTTCAGGTTCAGGTTCGGGCTCTGGTTGGGGTTCAGGTTCCGGTTCCGGTTCCGGCTCAGGTTCCGGCTCAGGTTCCGGTTCAGGTTCCGGTTCAGGCTCTGGCTCCGGCTCTGGCTCTGGCTCCGGCTCTGGCTCTGGCTCCGGCTCTGGCTCAGGCTCTGGTTCAGGCTCTGGTTCCGGTTGAGGTTCCGGTTGGGGTTCAGGCTGAGGTTCAGGCTGAGGTTCCGGCTGGGGTTCCGGTTCAGGTTGAGGTTCTGGTTCAGGTTCAGGTTCTGGCTCGGGTTCCGGTTCAGGCTGAGGTTCTGGTTGGGGTTCCGGTTCCGGTTCGGGTTGGGGTTCAGGTTGGGGTTCAGGTTGGGGTTCCGGCTCGGGTTGAGGTTCCGGTTGAGGTTCAGGTTGAGGTTCCGGTTCCGGTTCAGGTTCCGGTTCCGGCTCTGGTTCTGGTTCTGGTTGGGGTTCGGGTTGGGGTTCCGGTTCCGGTTCAGGCTCGGGTTCCGGTTGTGGCTCGGGTTCCGGTTGTGGCTCAGGTTCCGGTTCCGGTTCTGGTTGTGGTTCGGATTCGGGTTCAGGCTCCGGTTGTGGCTCAGGTTCAGGCTCAGGTTGTGGCTCATGTTCTTGTGTTGCATTTAATGTTATAGCTAACGCAGAAGGTAAAATTACGTTATTTAAATAAAATATTATGGTATAATCAATACCATCTTCACTACCACCTTTTAATTCATTTAATACATTGTTCCTATATAAAATATTATCACTACCCCCTTGTTCTGTGAAAACAACATGGGACTCTAAAAAGTTTCTTTCTTTTATTTCGTTACCTGATAGATCTAATGTATTTGTATTTTTTTGTATTATATAAAATAATTTATCTGAAAAACTAGTTATTGGAATATATGTAAAAGTATAATCAACTATTTCAAACCTTTGTATTAATGAAATAGAAATATTTAACTCAGATAATTGTTTAAAACTATCTATTTTAAATGTAACTGCTTTGTAGTAATCACTTATATCTGAACTAAAAATTCTAAATACTTTATTCATATTTCCATTATTAAACTCAATAGGTAGAGGAGATATTGTAATACCGGTTAAATCTAGTTGTGGTATTTCAGGTTCCGGTTCCGGTTCCGGTTCAGGTTCAGGTTGAGGTTCCGGTTCTGGTTCAGGCTGAGGTTCCGGCTGTGGTTCCGGTTCCGGCTCAGGTTCCGGTTGTGGTTCAGGCTCAGGTTGAGGTTCGGGTTGGGGTTCCGGTTCAGGCTGAGGTTCCGGTTGAGGCTCAGGTTCCGGTTCAGGTTCAGGTTCAGGTTCCGGTTCAGGTTCCGGTTCAGGTTCCGGTTCAGGTTCCGGTTCAGGTTCCGGCTCGGGTTCCGGTTCCGGTTCCGGTTGGGGTTCCGGTTGGGGTTCCGGTTCCGGTTGGGGTTCCGGTTCAGGTTGTGGTTCAGGTTCTGGTTCTGGTTCCGGTTCTGGTTCTGGTTCCGGTTCTGGTTCTGGTTCTGGTTCTGGTTCTGGTTCTGGTTCGGGTTCTGGTTGGGGTTCGGGTTGGGGTTCCGGCTCAGGCTGAGGTTCCGGCTCAGGCTGAGGTTCCGGCTCAGGCTCAGGCTCAGGCTGCGGTTCTGGTTCAGGCTGAGGTTCCGGTTGAGGCTCAGGTTCAGGCTCAGGTTCAGGAGGACTTATGTATATAATACTATTACTACTATTATCCCAATCATAATTTTCAGTATGTTTTGTCGCCCATGACCATACTTCTTGTTTATCTTCTTCACTAGGAACATCTGTTTCATAGTGTGCTACCGCTTTTGTTGTTATTTGTGAAAGTATCACATAAAATGATGGATCGATATTTTTATTATGATTATCCAATTCATTGAAATGTAATTGTAATGCTTGTTCTTCTAATAATCCTCTATTATTGTAATATAACGATCCCCAATTAGATATAAGTTTCTCCATTGCAATTACATCCAATATATTTATTTGTTCGTATATTCCACCTCGCAAATAATGAATTGTATTACCTAATCCTGTCAACTCGTGGTTCGTTAATACTACATTTTGACTAGTTAATTTACCATAATAAAATTCGCTAGCATCATAATTAAAGGTAAACGTTCTTTCCAAATAACTGTTATTATTTGCATCATATAAAATAACAGAATTTACATCTGTGTCATCTACAATAGTTGTCAATATTGCTGTACTATTGTAGGAAATATCTCCTGATTTGCTAACACCATCTATTTCCCACGATAAAACTTGTTTATTGTTAGATGATGGTTCATAATAAAACAACGAAACGCTATAAGATGACAACCATTCACTTCCAAGAACCGTTTCAATATACACGCGTTTTAATGCAAATAGATTTGAATATATATCAGTAACAATGTAATTGGTCCATTCTACCTGATTTACGATCGTTTTTGTTGGATCATATTCACAAATAAATTCTATGATAGTATTTTCATTATTTGAATGTAATATACCAGAATTCAAATCTACATTAAATACGGTAAAAATCTCTCCAGACTTGAAATTATTTAAACCTGAAGCATTCGATGTAGCTGAAATAAGATTTGTGAAATATATGTTTGTGAAAAACAATTGAATACCGGATATAATAGAATTAGTCATACTTGATAATGGTATTGTCCACCATTTCAACGCCATTCTTATTGCTACTGTATTTAAAACCTCATCAAATGTTAATATAATTGGTTCATTTTGTATCTTGTAATCTAATGTTACCGAGAACCCAAGTGTTATTTCTCGAATTAAATTAGATGCTCCTGTAGATGTACCCAGAGTAGTAGCAATAGGATCAACACTATCGACATCTTCATCTATAGATGTGATTATACTATTTGAACTATCTATGGAATAAACAGTTCCCTCAGGACTGCTTGATATATTTATACTTACAATAACACCTAAACCTGATATAGATTTAAAATATTTATCATGAGAATTGTAATTTGTATCATTGGGAACCATTTCTTCAATGGCTTTTTTAGTTCCATCTAAATTACCAGGTTGTTCTATTTTCAAAATCCCATTATTTAATGATACGGTTAATGTATTAGGTACATCATAAGTATCATTAAAGAAATCTCTATATACAAATGCATCATAATCATATGTATTTTCGAAATTACTATTTAAAAATGCGGTTGCGTCAACTGGTAAATTATTGATATCCAATTGCATGAAACTAATTCCACCTGCCTCAGTAATATCTCTATTATAAACCACGTTCAAAAAATTACCACTTATTTCAAGTATAATGTCGGGTGGTGGTTCCGGTTCAGGTTGTGGTTCAGGCTGTGGTTCTGGTTCAGGTTCCGGTTCAGGCTGTGGCTCAGGTTCAGGTTCCGGCTCAGGTTCCGGTTCCGGTTCCGGTTGAGGTTCAGGTTCCGGTTGAGGTTCCGGTTCCGGTTGAGGTTCCGGTTCCGGTTGAGGTTCTGGTTCTGGCTCCGGCTCCGGTTCTGGCTCGGGTTCCGGTTCGGGTTCTGGCTCGGGTTCTGGCTCTGGTTCGGGTTCGGGTTCTGGCTCGGGTTCGGGTTCCGGTTCAGGTTCGGGTTCCGGTTCAGGCTCGGGTTCAGGCTCCGGTTGAGGCTCCGGTTCCGGTTCCGGCTCAGGCTCGGGTTCAGGTTCTGGCTGGGGTTCAGGTTCAGGCTGCGGTTCAGGCTCGGGTTCTGGCTCGGGTTCCGGTTCAGGCTGTGGTTCTGGCTCCGGTTCAGGTTCAGGTTCAGGTTCCGGTTCCGGTTCAGGCTCGGGTTCAGGTTCAGGTTCAGGTTCAGGTTCCGGTTCAGGTTCAGGCTCGGGTTCAGGTTCCGGTTCAGGTTGCGGTTCAGGTTCAGGCTGCGGTTCAGGCTCCGGTTCGGGTTCAGGTTGGGGTTCAGGTTCTGGTTCAGGTTCAGGTTCAGGCTGCGGTTCAGGTTCGGGTTCAGGTTCAGGTTCGGGTTCAGGTTCGGGTGCCGGTTCATGCTCTGTTGTTATAACAAAATTAATAGTTAAATCATCGGTATTCATTTCTGCGGAACTTGCGCCCACATATTCATTATAATATAAGTACAAAAGGAAATTTCTTCTATATTGGTAATCGCCTCGAATTATATTGTTTAATGAATATTCTTGTAATATGTTAACACTTTTATCAGAGGTATTAATACCACTAATACTTCCTTCTATTAAAGTTCTTTCTTCAAATGGAACCTCATATGTAAAAGATGTATCATCATAAGTAGCAAATACCCAAGGAGGAACCTGATACTGCGATTGACTCGTCCTCGAATACCCTGAGTTATTGTCCCTGGCTCCATTGCTGAAGCTGTCCCACCAACTTACAGAGATACGAGGAGGGTACCTTAAAAGGCCGTCACTGTTCGTATAATAAAAATCTGTTCCTTTATGTTCAAATGGCAAATATAAAAGAATACTATATAATTGACGTCCTTCAAATTGATAATCTATAAGTCCAGGAATATATCCCCTGTATAGTCGATCATCACCATCATTTAAAAATACATCACCACCAGAGTCTTCCGCTGCTTGTTTTATTTCGTTATAACTTTTTGTACCCTGTATAGTCCAATCAGTTTTTCCTTTAAAAATGAATAAGGTAAATCCTGGTGCACCAGGTACATCATAAATTTTGTCCACCGTGCCGACAAATTCCGGAGTGTAACCAATCCAAATCCATTTTTTTGTTTCCATACTAGTTTCACTGTCAAAATACATATAAGCATCGTACCAATAGGTAAAACTTCTATCACAGAAACTTATATCATATCCAAGATCATATCCACTTTCTATCTCTATTCTATCATCCCACCACCCAGGGTAAGATAACGAGAGAGAAGAGTTGGGAAACTGGTCGTTGGAATAATTTTCATTATAATAAAGATACCCACTATTAGGATGAATTGGGGCGTTTTTTGAAAGTTGAGTATAATTTGTTACATACGAGTGTTCATGATTATTGAAATTAACACTTGCTGTAAAATCAGCGGTTCCTTGACTTTCATGCCAGTATACATTGATTTTACCCGCATCTTTCATCGGATCAGGTGTAGCTATTGTTTCATGATCTTCTTTTATTAAATAAAATAACTCATTCGCTGCACTCTGAACTGGAATTTGTAATGTTAAATCTGTAACCGTTTCTTTTTCTTGTAAGCTAAATTTAATTACTTTATCGCGTGCTCTATCTTGTCCTGCAGGAGCTGGAGCATGACTAATTACTGTAGAATAAGTCATAGGTTCGTTAATATTTACGTATTCGACATCATTTAAACTCACGCCTATGTAATTAGGAACCTCGGGTTCGGGTTCGGGTTCCGGCTCAGGCTCAGGCTCAGGTTCAGGTTCAGGCTGAGGTTCAGGTTGAGGTTCAGGTTCAGGTTGCGGTTCAGGCTCAGGCTGAGGTTCAGGCTGAGGTTCAGGTTCAGGTTCAGGTTCAGGCTCCGGTTCAGGTTCGGGTTCTGGTTCCGGCTGCGGTTCCGGCTCGGGTTGCGGTTCGGGTTCGGGTTCCGGCTCGGGTTCCGGTTCCGGTTCCGGCTCGGGTTCCGGTGCAGGTTCATGTTCGGTTGTTATAATAAAATTAATATTTAAATCATCGCTATTGAATTGTTCAAAATTTAAATCACTATAAAATAATGTATCGTCAAGTCTTTTAAATTCGTTATTACTATCTAGTTCACCGTCTATACTATTAGATATACTTTTTCCTATTAAACTTTCTGTTCTACTATAAGAAAAGTTAATATCTTCAGTATCATAGTCGGATACATCTGACCATTTCATTAAAATGGTATATATTTCATTCGCTGAAAAATCATAACTACCGTATTGTTTTGTACCATTGCCACCAGTTGTGTCTACACCATCTGCTACTACATTATCAACAAATGTTATTTTTCCATAAAAATCAGCTGGTATAGTGTTAGTGTAATCAAAGTAAATTTTGCCATCGTCGCCCACGCTATCCTCATAGGACTGATCAGCTAATCTTAGATCAATAGGGCCATCATAATTCGACGATCCAGCATACATCTTAAATATTACAGAATATATCTCACCTGCTTTAAATACATGTCCTTCCTGCCAGTAATTTCGAAATGCATCTGTACCAAAGTTACCCTCATTCTGATCATACTGCTGCCAATTATAGTCAACTTTATTAATAGCCCATTCTACACTGTTAAGCCACCACGCCTGGTTGAAGTGTGTCCTTCTAGTATTTCCCGCCGCATTATATATGCAAAGATTACCGTCTCCACTAGGAAACGCACCACCAGCGCCTGTATCAAACCATTTTTTCATTGCATAAAATCTCATTCGTTTTATCTCATTTTCTTCATTAAACCTTCCCATTATACTATGTAACTTACTATCTGTAAATTTCCACTCCGACCATGCGAGAGAATTCACCGGCTCGACCGCATCCGTTGTTGGAAAGGTTATTTCTTTTGCAACTCTTTCCCAATCCCATATACCTTTAATAATAAATACCATCATATTATCTGGACCTCGATTTCCTGTCGTCGCCCACTGCCCACTTGCTCCCAATGCAAGCCACTTAGTAGTATCTACATCATACTTAACATATGCATTTGCATAGTTAAATTTTCGAATATCGCCCCAGTTGAGCGACGTACTCCATGGAGTTTCACTTGATGGGGTAATTGTATCAGCTGGAATGTCCGCACCCCCCCAGGTATTTTCATAGTATCGAGCGATGTCAGACGGATTATCATATGTTTTATAAATATCTAAATTCCAAAAGCGATGATCATTTTGCAAGGTTACATTATTTTCGGGATAATCACCGTATAGCCACTTTCTCCAGTCCACTGGTGAAAGTCTAAGCCAATATCCTGAAAGATCTAATGCGTATTCTGGATCAGGAAGTAGGTAATCTACATTTTCTTGTCCGTAGTATTCATAGTCAATCGATCCTGATCCTTGATCGGAACATACCAATGTAAATCCATTATCAGTTAAATAAGAACTAGCTTGTGTAGTGTTCGATAAAATAATATTTTCTTCCGGAAAATATGTATTATTATTATTATCATAACTATTTTCATGATTCTGCCATGTAAATAATCCTGGTTTAATCCATACACTAACATCATTATATGATGTTATCCCAAAATGAATAGTTTCATTACTAGTAGTTTTGATAAATCCATCCCATAAAATAGTTTGAATACTCTCATCACCTCTCTCTATTTTAATAGTTCTGGTATCAAAGTTTGCCAAACCATCATCAGAATCGTCTACTATTGTAGGTATAGTACCTACACTACTCTCGCTTAATTTATATACGTTAATATAACCACCACTTGATACATTTATTTCATTTAAAGGAGCATTTGATACGTTACCTCGATATTCATTATAATATAAATACAAAAGGAAATTTGTTTTATATTCATAATCACCTGGTATTACATTCCTTAGTGAATATTCCTTTAATATATTAACACTTGCATCAGGAGAAGTATTAATATTAGTAATACTTCCTTCTATTAAAGTTCTTTCTTCAAATGGAACTTCGTATGTAGTACTATTAATTACATGATCTTCTTTAATTAAATAAAATAATTCATGAACTGCATTTTGAATTGGAATATGTAATGTTAAATCTATGACCGTTTCTTTTTCTTGCAAAATAAATTTAATTACTTTATCGCGTCCTCGATATTGTCCTGCGGGAGCTGGGGCATGGGTAATTACGGTAGAATAAGTCATAGGTTCATTAATAGTTACATTTTCTACATCATTTAAAAGCTCTCCTGTGTAATTAGGAACTTCAGGTTCAGGTTCGGGTTCAGGTTCGGGTTCAGGTTCGGGTTCAGGTTGAGGTTCAGGTTCGGGTTGAGGTTCGGGTTCGGGTTCGGGTTCGGGTTCGGGTTCAGGTTGTGGTTCGGGTTCAGGTTGTGGTTCGGGTTCAGGTTCCGGTTCGGGTTCCGGTTCCGGCTCTGGAGCAGGTTGCTTTTCATGAGAACCAGTTAGCTGATAATCAAATGTTATCAAAAAATCATTTGAGCTACTAATATAAAAATCACTGCTTAAAGGAACATAAATTAATACTAAATAGTATTTTCCTTGCCAATCTAAATTATTTTCATTATATTCCCACCCACCTTTTATTGAAGTATCTAATAAATCTACCACAATGTTATCAGTTATCCAAGTTCCATTTGTTTGTCTATTTAATATTACACTCTTTTCTTCGTGATACAAAATATCAAGACTGTTTTTAAATTCAGTAAATGGTGTGTCACTTACCTGAACTATATACTTTACTAGAAATGAAGATAAAAGCGGAAACATAACATTTTGATTAATTTGTATATTAGATATAGTAAGTGTAAAATCTGATATTTGTCGCAACATATGTACACCAAATGTGTATCCCATATATGGATCTACAAAAACATCTTCACCTGCGTAATTTGAATATTCTAATATATTATATATTCTTGGTTCGTTATATGCAAATTTTCCTGATATATCTATAAATGAACTATCTATAGTTGTGTTATTTATTAAACCTAAGTCATTAAAATGATTTAATGATATATCATAACCATATTTTGCATATTCAGGTTCAGGTTCAGGTTCAGGTTCAGGTTCAGGTTCAGGTTCGGGTTGCGGCTCGGGTTCCGGTTGGGGTTCCGGTTGGGGTTCCGGTTCTGGCTCCGGTTCAGGTTCCGGTTGGGGTTCCGGTTCAGGTTCAGGTTCAGGTTCAGGTTGAGGTTCCGGCTGGGGTTCCGGTTCAGGTTGGGGTTCCGGTTCAGGTTGGGGTTCCGGTTGGGGTTCCGGTTGTGGTTCTGGTTCAGGTTCTGGTTGAGGTTCGGGTTCAGGTTCAGGTTCTGGCTGAGGTTCCGGTTCTGGTTCTGGTTCTGGCTCAGATTCTGGTTCCGGTTCCGGTTCCGGTTCCGGTTCCGGTTCCGGTTCCGGTTGTGGTTCGGGTTCAGGTTGAGGCTCAGGTTGAGGTTCGGGTTCGGGTTCGGGTTCAGGTTGAGGCTCCGGCTCAGGCTCAGGTTGCGGTTCAATATCTATATCCGAAGTTAAATTCAATGTAATATCACCCGTTTCATTAATATAAAAAATAATAATATAATTTGTACCACTTATATCATACCCTCCTTTTAATTCTTTTAATAATCCATGTTCTGTATATAAAATATTTTTTTGAACGCTGCCAGTTTCAACCGCTATATGTCCTTCTATATAATTCCTTTCCATTAATTTCTCTTTATCAAATGGATTAAAGGAAACATCTGTTACATTTTTTTGCACTACATAATAAACATTACTAATACCGTTTTGGTTATATAATTCAACATTTAATTCAGTTAACTGAATTTTTTGCGAAACATTAAATGAATATAGATAATAAAATGTAGGATATTGACTTGGATCTCCAGGGTTCTGTAATAAATTACCTCTTTCATTAATAGTAGTATCTAGTATATTTCCTATATTTGTATAAGGAACTACCCAACTATAGCTATTTAATTGTGATAAAGAATATATTTTTTCAGGTATTTTCGGTATTTCAGGTTCGGGTTCAGGTTGGGGTTCGGGTTCAGGTTGGGGTTCGGGTTCAGGTTGGGGTTCGGGTTCAGGTTCTGGCTGAGGTTCCGGTTCTGGTTCCGGTTCCGGTTGGGGTTCCGGTTCCGGTTCCGGTTCCGGTTGGGGCTCGGGCTCGGGCTCGGGCTCGGGTTCAGGTTGGGGCTCGGGCTCGGGTTCGGGTTGAGGTTCGGGCTCGGGTTCCGGTTCCGGTTGGGATTCTGGCTCCGGTTCTGGCTCGGGTTCAGGTTGAGGTTCCGGTTGTGGCTCTGGCTCGGGTTCTGGCTCGGGTTCAGGTTCCGGTTCTGGCTCGGGTTCTGGCTCGGGTTCAGGTTCCGGTTCAGGTTCCGGTTCTGGCTCCGGTTGGGGTTCAGGTTCAGGCTCAGGTTCCGGTTGAGGTTCCGGTTCCGGTTCTGGTTCCGGTTGTGGCTCAGGTTCAGGTTCTGGCTCCGGTTGTGGCTCAGGTTCCGGTTGCGGCTCAGGTTCCGGTTGCGGCTCAGGTTCCGGCTCAGGTTCAGGTTCAGGTTCAGGCTCAGGTTGGGGTTCAGGTTCAGGCTCAGGTTCAGGTTGGGGTTCAGGTTCTGGTTCAGGTTGTGGCTGATGTTCTATTTGTCCGGATATATCTATATTAAAGGTATATCTCATATTTTGATCTTTTGTACTTCTATCTTCATAAGTTTCATTAATATAAAGTAATAATGAATAACTTATACCAGATAAATCTATATATTCTTGCCACCCTCCTTTTAATGCTTCTCTTGATAATAGTATATTACGTGAAGCATCAATCTCAGTTATATCTATGGAACCGGTTATAACAAGTTCATTTTGTATTTCATTGGTTGAAGCATCGACAAATATTTTAGAACCTTTATAAACACTGTATGCTAGAACACCAATATCTTCATCAGAAGAAATACCTAGATAAGCATTTACATTCGCTATAAAATCTTCAAGATCACTAACATTTATAACTAAATTTTGGATTTGAAAAAACTTAGGTACATTAAATGTATATACACTGTAACTGTTATTTGTATATTCTAATTCTTGTATTTGTAAATTTCCACTTTCATCTAAGTCTATGTTTTTAATGGGATATACATATGGATTTGATAATCCCGTTTCTAAAATAGTATTTAATACTCCTTTAAATCTTGGTGGTTCAGGTTCAGGTTCAGGTTCCGGTTCCGGTTCCGGTTCCGGTTGTGGTTCAGGTTCCGGTTGTGGTTCAGGTTCAGGCTCAGGTTCAGGTTGTGGTTCGGGTTCAGGTTCAGGTTCAGGTTCGGGTTCAGGTTGGGGTTCAGGTTCAGGCTCAGGTTCAGGTTGAGGTTCGGGTTCAGGCTCAGGTTCAGGCTGAGGTTCTTGTTCTCCTTCTGTAAATAAACCATCACCATAAAATAATGTACCTGTCGATGTTAAATAATATTCTCCTTGTGTTAATGTATTTGTATATATACTACCATCTTCATTTCTAAAACCATAATCTGATATTAAAATATCTCCATTACCTTGTCTTATAAACTCAATAAGTGTACCGTTCTTTGTAATATTTACAAAATCTTTGGTATTTGAAATATTAACATATACGGATTTTTGGTTAGAAACTAAATTATCAATAGCTATATTTTGATTTGGTGCAAATACTTCAACTTGCTGAAAATCATGATCTTTACTTACAGGTATTAGTGGCGTATCATATAAAATTCCTAATATATCCTTACTAGTAATAAAAGACGTACATTGATTATTGACAAAAAATAAAATGTCAAGTACAGCACTTCTCGCTCGTATAATATTATTTGAATTATTAACTGAGGGCCATCCTAGTACAGACATATCAATTAAAGAAGCATCAATAATTGTTCCAGATATATCAAGTATTGTATTAGAAATATCATTAATACTACTATCACTAATCACTCTATTATCGTTAGAATCAAGCAATCCTGTTAATACTGAAAATGCTTTATCAAAATTAGAAAGTTGAAATATAGCTGAAGCGTCTACTACTACTTCTATATCATTAATAGATACATCAAGATCAACTCCACTTGCTTGAAAGGTTTCCCCAAGAGTGATTGCTTTAGCTGTTATTTGTTCTAAAAGAAAAATAGAGTTTTCTGAGGTTCCTGTTACTGCATCAGTATTTATACTTGAAATTCCATCCATTAAAATATCTGTAATACCTTCCACAAATTGCGAATCTAAAGATGAATTTTCAACAATACTTTTGATACTTTCTCTCTTTTCTACCGTAATCGGAGTATCTGCATCTGAAATGGTTTGGGCTAAAACTTTAAAAGAAGTATCTAAACCTTCACTAGTTATACTAGAATTTAAACCACTTAACACGTTAGTAATTAAATTAATTTTACTTGCTGCTCCAGCAAGTTGGGGATTAATTGTGTCAATATAGTCATCTCTAAGTATATCTCCAGATACATCTAAAAATGTAGCTGTTTTAGCTAGTGCATTTTCATAATTAGTAGTAATGTTTGAATCTGTTATTTCCGTTTCAGATAGATCATTTCTTCTATATTCTAAAATATAAGCAATTAATGTAGTAACGGATGTTAAAGAAACTTCACCTTCATCATTACGCAACCTAATTGCTTTTAGTATTCCATTAAAATTTTTAGAAGTAGATCTATTAATACCTTCCGTACAAATAATAATAATGTAGGGATTTGAACTATTATATGCCAGAGAATAATTACCGAATTCATCTGTAATAGTTGTATATAAAGTAATATCTTGGAAAGGATCAAATACTGATATTGAACCGTTACTTATCTTTGCATTAGTAGAAGTACCACTAACCGGAAAGAATATTTCAAATATTAATGAAAATCCAGTGGTGCTAATAAATGGAGATTGATAATTAACATCTATATTTAAATCTTCTAATAAACCAAGCGTTATCTTTGTAATAAATGCAGTATCTCTTACAATGGAATCGAACGTGGCCGATATTATGTCATTTCGTATTACAGGATAATGTTGTCCGTTAATATAAATATATTCATTTTTGTTATAACTTCCTACTGTCTGTAGTCCTTCTTCCGGATGTTTCAAAGCGGATCCTGAACCACCACTGTTTTCAATAGGCAGATATTTAATATTTGTAATATCAAATCCTAATTCAAGTAAAATTTCTTTATATTGCTTAACACCATTATATCCCATGTATCCAACAATATTTGAAGTATGTTGAAAACCATCGGAGTTAGGTAAATAATTAATAGATACATCAGACGGTAAATTCTTAACTAGATTACTGTTTTGTGTAAATATAAGATTATTATACCATAAATTATCTAATCCTATGCCGAGAATATGTAATAATTCATGTAGCAATACAAATACAGAAGCATCAACTTGCATATTTCCTATGAAAAAATTTTGAGAACCACTCATAAAATCAGTACTCTCTTTGTGTATGTAATTTGCATTTAAATAAATCTCATATAAATCATCTGTTATAACAGCATATCCAATATAGATAGCGGATAACATAGTGTGTATTGTTACTTCAATAACATCACGATTTGTTCTTTTGATAATACTATTCAATATTTTCATAGTAATTGCAAAAGTACCATTTACCTCATCACTTAAATTATTCCAGTCATCTCTATAAATAGGTGGGAATGGAGCCGGTATATCATATATATTACCCTTTTTAAATGTAAATACGTCTGGTTCAGGTTCTGGTTCAGGTTGTGGTTCAGGTTCAGGCTCAGGTTCAGGCTGCGGTTCAGGTTCAGGTTCAGGCTCAGGTTCAGGCTGTGGTTCATGTTCTAATTCGCCGGTAATGACAAATGATACATCTGTCATTTTATTATCCCTTGTTACTATGTTAATTAGTAATAAATACGCAATACCTGGATCATCATACCCACCTTTTAATTCCTTCAATAAATTATCATCTAGTAATAAATTATCTGAACCTGGTATAAAAAAATAATTGTAAATATAACTATTTTCTTTTGATACAAAACCTTCATCATTTAAAAATATTTCGGAAGTATTTTTTTGAAGGACATAATAAATATAACCCGTAGATGTAATATTACTCGAAAAAGACAATTCTGTTATTTGTTGTCCTTTTGGAATAGTAAAACTATACAATTTAAAATATCCACTGTTAATTTCTGCCAAGTTTTCCTGAATTTTTAAACTATTATTGATTAAACTAACAGAATTAACTACACTATCACTAGAAAACTTCATTCCTAGTGGAGGTACTTCAGGTTCAGGTTCAGGTTCAGGTTCAGGTTCAGGTTCGGGTTGAGGCTCAGGTTCGGGTTGAGGCTCAGGTTCGGGTTGAGGCTCAGGTTCGGGTTCCGGTTCTGGCTCGGGTTCCGGTTCTGGTTCCGGTTCCGGCTGGGGTTCCGGTTCAGGCTGAGGTTCCGGTTCCGGTTCCGGTTCAGGCTGCGGTTCCGGTTCCGGCTGGGGTTCCGGTTGTGGCTCTGGTTCGGGTTGTGGTTCGGGCTGTGGTTCGGGTTCGGGTTCAGGCTCAGGTTCCAACTCAATGAATGCTTGTAAATCGAACTCAACTCTTAAATTTTCATCATATTCCGGATATCCAAAAATAATTATGTAGTAGTCTTTATTATCATCCAAATAAAATTTAGATCCTCCAGTACTTATTAATAAATTTTTTGAAATATTTAATGAAATATCTACGTGTGATTCTATGAAATTACTATTTTTCAACTGATATTTCCCGTCAGAAGTTGTTTCATAATCTAAAGACATACTATCCTGTACAACATAAATTAAACTTGAAACGGTATTTTGAATAGGAGTACCATTTATATTTAATTCTACTTTTGTAATAGTTAATCTTAAATCATTCACTATATTATTGTTTGGTAACGATATTTTATAAATTTCCAATCCATTATCCGTATCGCTAACATATTTTGAAAAAGTAGTAGTTACTTTAAAATTGTTACTATTTAAATCAATAATATTATCAGGGTTATCGATATACTTGTTTGGTATATCTAAATAAGATGTTAAAATTTCAGGTTCGGGTTCGGGTTCAGGTTCCGGTTCAGGCTCAGGCTGAGGTTCAGGTTCAGGTTGAGGTTCGGGTTCAGGTTGTGGTTCCGGTTGAGGTTCAGGTTCAGGTTGGGGTTCCGGCTCCGGTTGGGGCTCAGGTTGGGGTTCAGGTTCAGGTTCAGGTTCCGGTTCAGGCTGTGGTTCCGGCTCCGGTTGAGGTTCAGGTTCAGGTTCTGGTTCCGGTTGGGGTTCTGGTTCCGGTTGGGGTTCTGGTTCCGGTTGGGGTTCGGGTTCGGGTTCAGGTTCAGGTTCAGGTTCAGGTTCGGGTTCAGGTGAAAAAATATCCCAATCTGAAGTATTAGCTATAATAGTAACCTTATTATTTAACGAATCAAAAATACTAAATCCGCTTGATAAAAATGTAAGAGAATTAAAACCCTGTTGTATAAATGTAGGTGCTAATAAATTACTGGTATTATCGATTAATACCTCTTTGACAGTAGTATCTATTTTTGTGATAAGTTCCAATAATAGTTCCGCGTCACTAGTAGAAATGTTATCTGTATAATAGTTACTAATTCCATCCAACCCATCGTTTATGATATCTATTGTAGCACTTTTATTAACCCAATACATATAATCATTAATATCGCTAATAAAAGATATATTTGTAGATGTTAGACTAATAGAACTTCGATTACTAGCACTAGTATATATTTGATTTGCTATATTTGCAGTTATAGATTCCTGGCTTGTATCATATACAAAAAAGGGAGTATTTGAAACATCTTCTACATAACCTACAAAACTAGTTAGTATTGTATCAGATACATTGTTGTTAGAAATATCTGTAGAAAGTTTTTTTTGCAGATTATTAACAATTGTAATTAATAATGAAATTTTATAAGTAAATAATGCAACAATAACATTTCTATCACTAATGTAATTAGCAATTAAATCAGGTCCTATTAACTGCGCGTTAACATCATTATTAAAAGATAAATCAGTTAATATTGTATTATTTAAAAATGCAAGTAATTCTGTTTCAGAATTTGTAATTATAGTATCTATTTCATGAGAAAATAAAATATTTGTAACCGACAATTTTTGTTTTATTAATTTACTTTTTAAGGTATCTAATAATGTTATAAATTTATTAGGCGGATTATCAATTGCATAGTCTTCAAATTTAATATAAGAAATAAGTGTATTTTCATTGTTAAATATATATTCATCATTAAAGTTTATCAATCCTTCTGTAACTTTGATGTATCCGTGTGTAATATTAGTATTTAAACTTAAACTAAATGAATATTCAGCCCAATTACTATCAGATGTAGTAGATGCTATTATATTATCATTTAAATCATATAGTTCGACAGTTGCATCTTTAATATAACTTCCTAGTATCTTCCCTTCAATCAAAACATCATGAAATCTAATTGCTTCAATAATTTCAAAATCAATTAGATTAGCTTTTAACGAATAATTAGCGTAGACATTAAACTTGGATAATTCAGTTAATTCATCCTTATTTGTAACACCAAGTCTTTTAAAATATTGATATATGGTTTCATTTGAACGCTTACTTCTCCCAGGAGAACTCTTGGCTAGATTAATATCTATATTGGTAGGTAGGTCTCCTGCAGTGTTAGTTCTGCAACTATTATTACTGGAACATTTTTGTGAATAAAATCCTCTAGTAATATCCATTAAAGTTTCATAGTTGTCAACGTTCGATATTTTTATTTTATTGTCTACTTTTTTTAAATGAACTCCTTTTGTTTCACTTAAAATATTTAAACTTGAATCAATAGATTGTTTAATATGATTATATGTTTGTCCACTTTTTACAAGTTCAGTTTCATCACCGGAAGATAAATTTGCTGTTTTATTTTTTGTTCCTCGAGTATCTGTTGTTTTAATTTCTTTTAACTCAAATGTGCCTTCATTGTCATCGTTTAGATTATTGTTAACTATTACATTATTATATTGAATTTTTTTAATAATATAATTACCATTGGAATCTGTTTCAACGATCGAGTTTCCGCTTAAAGTAGTAGAAACATTTTTGTTAGTAGGTGTTGTTACTTTCTCACCACTAACGGTGTTACCAAAAGCGCTGCTGGACTGAGACTTGGGGGTAGTTTTACCACCAAATGCGTTAGTCTCGGATGAACTTAACGCTGGGTCGTCCATATATATATCATATCATTAAAACTATTTATATCTAAACTCTATAAAATTGAATTTAAAAAAATCTATAAAAAAAAAAAAAATAAAATGGGTTGCATAACAAGTAAAACGCTAAAAACAGATAATAAACCGAATTCTACAAAATTACCGGTTTATATTCCAGCATTGCAAGATATTAAAGTAATTAAAGTTTATGACGGCGATACGATTACCGTATCTGCAAAAGTTCTAGGTGATCCTTTAGGTCCAACATATTATAAATGGAGCGTTCGATTTCGTGGAATTGATACGCCTGAAATAAAAGGTAAAACTCATGATGAAAAACAAGCTGCAGTTATTGCAAGAGACGCTTTAAGCAACAAAATTTTAAATAAAAAAATTTTGTTGAAAGATGTAAAGTATGATAAATATGGTAGGTTATTAGCAGATGTGTATTTAAATAAATTATGTTTAAATCAATGGATGCTTGATAATAGGTATGGTGTGGAATATGATGGTGGTACAAAACATACGCCTGAATCTTGGATTGAATATCAAAATGTTACTGTTTAATCGTACAAGCAAGTTAATGCTAATCCAAATGAAAAATCCATATTATTTAAATCAACCTGCCTTCCATATTCATCTATCACTTTTATAGATAGTTTTCTAATGGTAACTGGACCAAAATATGTTCTGTAATGTTGTCCGTCATCTACTTTGTATACTTTGTAAATATCAAAAGAAGATCCATAGTATCCAAGTTTTGCTAATATATTTTTATTTAAAATAGAGGAATTAAATGCTGAAAAAATACAATTATTAACGTTATTATTGTAATCATCTATAGCTAAATACAAATATCTAGGTAATGGATTTTCATATGGCGCCTCTCCTGTAGCGAAGGTGCTTGCGGAATATTTTGAAAATCTAAATCCTAGCGCCCATCCTAGCTTCAATTGCAAGGAACTACCATCACTCGCGTTATAATATGAAGCTAATTCTGCATCAGAAGCACTGCTATAAATTTCATCTTCCATATAAGGACACGAAAAATTAATTTCGAAACTACTAAAAGTGGTTGCTGTCTGATTTAATTCCAAACTTAGTTTATTTGTATAACTATCTATAGTAACATTAAATGATGTATCACTAGTAACTGTGTCTGGTATATATATCAATATTTGTTGTTCCATATACTGAGCTATTTGTGACGTTGTATAGTTGCCATCCTCAAACTCTACTTGAAATATTATATCACTTGTAATACCACTAGTTGAAAATGGTATCATTTTAATCCAAAAATAATTATTACCTTTTTCTTTTGTAATTGCGTAAAAGGTTAAAGGCAATTCAATATGCATTAATTCCATTTGTGTTACTTTTTCAAATGATAAAGGGAGTTTAATATTATATTCTGTACTGGTTGTGGTATAATAATTATCTCTAAATCTGCTATCTATATTTAATACTTTTGTAACTTCCTTTTTTTTTAGCGGATTAATAAATCTTTGTTGTGATAGATCGCTTGAATTTCCATTTGAACGTGAATCGGTATAATTAATAGTTCCTATGGATTGTCCGGATGATACACCGGCATTAATACTAGATGACGATGCGAAACTCATTGCAGCACCATTAGATCCAGAAGGAATTGTTGCGGCTCCATTAGAATCACTCATTATATATAATATCTTAATTTTTTAATATGTGTGTTCTGTAATAAAAGTAAAACTCCAATCTATTCCATTTAAATCTAATACATTTCCTTTGTCATCCATTAATTTAATTCTTAATTTTTCTATATTTATAGGTCCTAAATATACCCTGGTATTTGATTCAATTGTACTATCAATTGATATTATTTCACTCATGGATATAGGCTTTTTAAAAGGTATAATAGCAAATATACTGCTATCATTATTAATTTTTAATTTAGTATTTGTGGTCTCATTTCTAGATTTAATTATTTCATTTAGAGTTGTTTCTTGAGCTTTTGTTATTGTTTTTGATTGAAATGTATTATTTATTTTTCTAATATTGGAATATAGAGCTATTTCTCTATTATTTGAAGATACTGCATCAAATATCATGTCATTTGAAAAATAAGATGGTAATGACAACTTATTTTCACTTGTTTCTATATTCACTATCCCTTTGTTAACCATATTTCCTTTAAATTCATCTATCAATAATGTTAGATATTTTGGACCATTTATATCTATCATAGCTTCTCCGGATATATATTTTTCAGTATAGGTTGAATTTCTAAAACCTAATAACCAGCCAAAGTTATAATTTGATTTAGAATTAGTAAAATCACCAGATGGTTCATAAAAAGTTATATTATAAGTATCATTTAATGATATATCTATTTTGCATGTATTATCATGTAAAATGAATTCTCCATACTCGCTAAATGATGTATTGGAATTTAATTTATCTCGTAATTCCTGGCAGGTATAATTTCCAGGCTCTATTGTAATTAATATGTCTTCTATTTTAAAAGTATTATTAAATCTATTTATAGCATACCATGAATATGGTATTGCAATAGAATGCATTGTCATTGATACCACATTCCTTAATTTTTCTGTTAAATAACAAGTAAAATCGGTATTACTGTATATAGACGTTTCATTGTTTGTTATATCTGCATATTTAACACTATCATCTTTTGCTGGAAATGAATTTAGTCTAAAAGATGAGTCTATGTTAACCATTCTTTTAATTATGTTGTTAAAATTTGGATTGCTCTTTACATTTTGAACTGTTATATCATCTCCTATTTTATTATTTTCTTCATTTTGAATTATAACTGTGTCTTGATTTTCAGACTTATATGTCTCATCTAGTAATATTTTTCTAACATTTATGAAAAAATTTTTTAAATCTTCTTTATTTTCCATATTATATTTTTTAATTAATACATCAGAAGCTTCATTAATAGTAGAACTATCTATTATTTCTGTTGTATCTAATCCAATCAATTCATATAGTTCGTCGATGGAATAGTTTTCAACATTATAATCCATATCATTCATTATTATAATACTATAATATATGATTTTAATTAAAATTTATTTAAACAATAATAATTATTAAAATATAACCTATATAATTTTAAAATATAGCTATAATTTAATGATAAATTATTGTACTACAACAAGTAGTTTACATCCACGAATTGAAAAAAAACTTTCATTAGAGGTTAATGAGAACGCCGATAAAATAGTTAGTTGTAAGATAGAATGGGGTGAAAAAAATGAAAAAAAAATACAAAATATAATTAATAGTTATAAAAATATGAAAGACAAAATCGTATTTATATTTTTAGTTAGTGATCACAGCAAGCCACTTAGTATTCCAGAAAATGTTAGATTATATAGGACCAGTTTTTTTAAATCTAAACAACAGAAAAATGAGTTTTTATTGCCGTATATTTGGCAACATATAGAAAATCCCTCACCACCATTAGAAAAAGGCGAATATCCTATAGTTGGTTTCTGCGGTTTAAATTGCAAACATAGAGAACCTACTTTAAATGCGTTTAAAAAAAATACTTTGATTACATCTAACTTTATAATTAGAAAACAGTTTTGGGCAGGAAAACCTCGAGATCGTACAAAAGTAATTAAAGACTTTAATGATAATATAGCTAATTCACATTTCACGGTAGGTAATAGAGGTGTTGGTAATTTTTCCATGAGATTTTACCAAACGTTATCGGGTGGTAGAATTCCTATATTACTAGACACTGATATACCTTTACCTTTTTCCGATGAAATTGACTGGGAAAATACAATAGTATTAGGAAAAACACCTGATGAATTGGTAGAAAAAGTATTAGATTTCTGGAATAATAGAGATATAGTTGAATTGCAAATTAAATGTAAAGACATATATGATAAATACTTTTCAGGAACCAAGTATTTAGATAGAATATTATCATAACCATATAAAATCAAATAGGAAAGAGCAACACTAGTGATGTAATGGTAACATGACCGCCTTCCAAGCGGTCTCCCCGGGTTCGATTCCCGGCTAGTGTATAATATAATATAATTTTATAATATAAAATTATATGATACAATCCATTAGAAAAACGAATATGACAAATAAAGATGCATGTCAATTATTAAAACAGTTAACTTCTGCTGAACTACTTTCAGAAAAACATTTTAATGAAGTCATTGATAATTTACCAAACAATCAAGAAATATTTGTTTATAAACAACATAATAAATTTGTAGGAATGATTAGTGTTTTTATTGAACAAAAATTAATACATGGAGGAAAATGTGTTGCGCATTTAGAAGATGTTGTTGTAGATGATAATTATAGACGTAATGGTATAGCTTTTAAATTAATAAATCATGTAATTAGTTATGCAGAATCAAATAACTGCTATAAAGTTATATTGAATTGCTATGACGACAAATTACCTTTATATGAAAAATGTAATTTTAAACATACAACAAATGGAATGACTTATTATCTTTCATAATTAAATAGTTTAAAATCATCCTTATAAAGCTCATAAACTATTTGTTTTAGCTCTTCGTCATAATAATCCAAATAATTATATTTCTTCCCGCTACTATATTGGTCAAGTTTTAACAAAACAATTTCTTTATTTATTTTACTGCAAAAATTATTCCAATCTTCTTGTAGTGTTTCAAATCTTAATAATGTATCTATTTTGCATTCATTATCGATATGTGTAAATTTATATTGAGGTAAATAATGACATATTAAGAAATGTTGTTTTTCTTCATTTTCTAATACAAAGTCGAACCTATCTTTTAATTCATAGACAAATTCTTTAAATGTATTTGAATTTTTAATAAACCGAGAACCATATCTTTTACAGAAGTTATATTCGGACACCAATCTTTCATATGGATTTCTAACAACAGCAAGTTTCATATAAGTATCTTTATAAGAGTTGCAGTTTTCAATTAAGTATTTTATTGTGGAATGGTCTAATTCGTATCCATTTGAACTACCAAACCATGTTTTACGATCACCTCCTTTTTTTTTCCAGTTACCTTTGTAACCTAATGAGCGTTCGATCGAAGTTCCGGCACATTTGGGTACATGTATAAAAACTAAGTCATGTTTATCTATTATAGGCATATATATATATATATATATATATCAAAAATTAATATTTGTATTGTTTTATGAAATTTAACTTATTTAAAAGAACTGAATAAAAAGAACTGAATAAAAAGCACTGAATAAAAAGCACTGAATAAAATCTCGCAAACTGTTCCGATATTTTATTTATTACTCTCTTTTAAAAACGAAAACGTATTATCTTTAATATTTAGAGCGATTTTCCATAAAAAAACCAATAGCTCTCCTAAATCATTAGCAAAATCTTTAATTCTTTCATTTGCTGATTTTTCTGATATTATTGGATTGATTAGTAGATTTTTCAGTAATGTTAAAAATAATGAAAAAGTCATTTCATTGGAAGAAACACTTGTTTCTAATGGCACGGTTTCTGTTTCTGTTTCTGTTTCTGTTTCTGTGGATACGGTTGATGTCATTATAAAAAATATAATTATTGTTTTTATAATGATTTAACTTATATAAAGTTTAAATTTATCTTTAAAATATTTGCATAATTTAAATGGGTGATTATTATGAAAATGGTAGACATACTATTTTTGAAGCTTCACTTAATATAAATGGTTCTAGTGTTAATTTAAATGCTATATATGAATTTAATGGTTTAAATGATACAGAACTTTATGGACACAGTAATGGATCCAGTAATTATTTATATGATGGAAGTGCTACAAATTTATTTGAAAATGACACACGATATGATAGTGGTAATTTTATATCTTGGGAAAAACGTAACAATATTTACTATAAAGAACTATTACAATTTCAAAATAAGCAATCTAATTATTTTTTTGCGATTGCATTTAATGCATATAAATCTAAACAATATTACGGCGATAATTTTGAAGCAGGATATTGGGTAGTAGACAATAATAATTCGGGTAATTATGTTATCGGTGAAAAGATAGTTCGTGAAGTTTATATGCATTTTGGAGGAACTGGTTTAGATGATACTCCAACGGGTGTATCAGCATTTACTGGCAGCGACGGCGATAAAGTTATTTCATTTAATGGGGCATCTAAAAATTTCGCAGAAAACTATTTTAAATCTGTATCATATGGTTATGATCATGTATACGGTTTTAAATCAGGGGATTCAGTAGATCAAGATCATCTCTTTAATTTTAAATATAATACTAATACATCTTTTAACTCAGTAAGTAATACTATAGATATTAGTAATAACTCATATAGTTTATATTTTTTTATTCGCGATGATGGTGAAAATGGCATATATAATTTACTAAATTTTGATATAGGTATATATAGTAATCATTTACCGCATATAATAGATGATAGACCTCCAATATTTGAACCGGAACCGGAACCGGAGCCGGAACCGGAACCTCAACCGGAACCGGAACCGGAACCCGAACCTGAACCCGAACCTGAACCCGAACCGGAACCGGAGCCGGAAGCCTTTAATTTTTTATTAGAATTGGATCATCAAATAACAGCCATGAAAATATCAAATAATGGCAACCATTTATCTATTCTTGATATAGATACAGCAACTCCAATAATTCATAACTATAATATATCTGAGGTTGAATTCAGTGATACTCCTACAGGATATCATAATATAAACCTTGATTTATACTATACCCAGACTGATCTATGTGATAATTATTTATTTGAACTAAGTGATGATGGATATTCGCTATTGGTAGGTTCATCATCAAATATATCTTTATTTAGATATTATCCTAATAGAGATCATTGGTGTAAATATGACGTAAATACATTTACAAATAAAACATTTTTATCCACTTCTATAAATCACAATGGTGAAAAAATACTTATATCCGATGATACATTGGGTGTATATTTATATACCTTTAATACTGGTTCAGAATCATTTGATATTTCTGGAATATCTGACGCAAGTGCTAGCTCAGTATCTATAAATTCCACAGGTGACTCATGGATACTTGGATATGACAATGAATTTAAAATATTTGATAATGGATTATCTACACCTATCACAAAAAATCTTAATCCTAAAATTGTTCATATGAATAGTTACGGTGATATTGTTTCTGTAGAATTCAATGAAATGATTCGCATTTATGCAAGATCTAGTATTAACAATACTAATATAACGCAACAACCTAATTGGGAAGAGATAACAGATAAAAATATACAGATTGATGAATCAAAAGCCCCCTCTAGTTATTACATAAGTAATGATGGATATTTTATAGCATATAAACAATCAGATGATGTCATTATTAAATCGTTGAATATAACAGATGATTCTTTTTCGTTTGATAGTGAACCTGGATTACAAAATTTATTCCGAGATGAAACTAATGTAAACTATGGTGAACATCTAGCTTATTCATCCAATGGACGCCGCATTGTAATATCTGCATCTTCTGATGAAAAACCTAATCCAATTTTATTTTATTATACATTAGGTGATAAACCAGATACATCGAGTATTTTAAGTGATTATAACTTTTTAACACACCAGGAAAATTACAATAAATTTATAGATACAGTGTTTCCTGATGTATTTTCATTTAATGTAACATTAAGATTTTTATCACAAAATACAAGTGAAATATACATATCAAGAGTTACTGTTTTTGATTTATCGGGACAAGAAATAGAAAATTTATTCTTAGATTCTACAGATCACTTTGATCCGGCAAAACTTATTCTTGACGGATCATTTAATACATATGGTTATGGTACAGATATTAAAATAAAAATTCCTGGAGTTAAAGCAAATATTGGTTATATAAAAGTATATAATATTTCTAATGATTTATCAGATTCAAGTAGAAATTCATTACAAGATAATGCTATATTTTACATTATAGATGAATTTCATGTACCTGAAGAAATGTCTTTTGCTTTCGATGGAGACGGAACAGGTGCTTTAAATGTTTATTCAATTACTGTTAATAAAAGTAATTTTAATTTATTATCTCAAATAGGAGAAAGTCAAGGCGAATATTTACGAACACTTGACCCTGACGATGTATTATTACCATATAGATTGGCGCAAAATACATATAATGATGAAGTCACTAATGATAATTCATTAAATTACTTAACTATTCAGAAACATGGAAATGCAATTGAATATATGACTACTACGAATACTGGTAGCGGTAGTGTAATACAAACACATCTTCCAAACTTATTGGTAACAAACGGTTCTAGAAACGTATTAACACTTAAAAATAATAGTTGTATGACAGGAGACGATGCTAGAATTGTAATGGGAAATACATATACAGGAAACCCTGATTGCTCTGGTAATTATTCGGCGATAGGCGGCGAACATGAGCTAAGCCAAAATGCTGGATTATTAAACTTCTATGTAAAAGACGTTTCTAATAGCGATGCAAGTGATCGTGATGATCTAGTTAAAAAAGCATGGATAGATGCTAGCGGATTTCATGCATATGATATTTTTGCAACTGATATATCTGTAAATCATTTACGGGTTGCAAATATTCACACTACCCCTAATTATGTTTTTAATTCAGAGAGTATTGCAATAGAATGTAACGGAAATAGTGTGGCATTAGATATATCACAAAACCCAAATACTAATGATATTGCAAGATTTACAACTGACGAAATCCATTTATTAATAGATTCTTCCGGTCATATAGGAATACATACAGATAATATCAATTATGATTATAATTTAGATGTTAGCGGAGATACATTATTTAATCATAATGTAGATATTTGCGGTAATGTCACTATCGGAGGATACGAAACAGTAGATGGAAATTTCACTGTTAAAGGTACTCAAGAACTAGAAGGAAGACTTGATGTTCATAGTGATGTCAGTTTAAATAATAATGTAGATATTTTGGGTAATGTCAACGTTCAAGGTACACTAACTACCGATAGCTTAGATTTAACCGGAGTAAATGATGTTACATTTGGAGGAAATGGTGGTTTTGGTGGAACGTTAGATGTTGGTGGAACGTTAGATGTTGGTGGAGACGTTAGTTTTAATTCAAAACTAGATGTTACTGGAGACGTTAGTTTTAATAGTGGTTTAGATGTTGGTGGAGACGTTAGTTTTAATTCAAAACTAGATGTTACTGGAGACGTTAGTTTAAATAGTGGCTTAGATGTTACCGGAGATGTTAGTTTAAATAGTGGCTTAGATGTTACCGGAGATGTTACCTTAAATAGTAGATTAGATGTTATCGGAGATGTTAGTTTAAATAGTGGCTTAGATGTTATCGGAGATGTTACCATAGACGGAAGTCTAGATGTAACTGGTACCACAACTTACAGTTTTAATAACACAAGAATAGGAGAAACTATAGACTTATCATCAAATACTGCTGATATTATTGCAAAATTTACAAGCAAAAAATCTCAGGGAAATATTCTAGAGTGTATTGCGGGTGATTCAGTGACAAATACAGAGACACCTGTATTAACAGTAAAGAAACAAGAGATCATTGTAGATGCGTCAAGTGTTTTTAATAGTGATGTTAGTTTTAATACTAATATTTATTTAGATAAGGTGAATGGATCTCTTGAAAAAATAAGAGACAATAAAAGATTTTTTAGAGTGAAGCCTGACAGCATGGCAGTTTGTAGTCAATTAAATATTCTAGAACATGTAAGTGATCCCGAACTAGATTCAGAACAAGTAGGAATTTATGTAGCATCAAATAAGAGAATACAATTTGGTGATATACAACTAAATAGTACTAATCAATATACTAGTGATGATTTTATTTCTAATAAAAACAGTTATTTTAATGAAACAGTTACTTTCACCAAGGATGCTGTTTTTGACTGTGATGTTAGTATTAATGAAAGTTTAGATGTTTCCGACAACTTACTGGTTAAAAACGGAAAATTAACTGTTGAAAATACTGCAGACATAACCAATATTCGTAATAAGTCTATGTTAATTTCAACTAACGGAGACTATGATGAAGGGGAACCAGGCAATTATGGTTTAAAAATTCTCAGTCAACATGTAAATGATGTAAAATATTCTTTATATGCTGACGGAGAAGTTCATTTTAAACCAGGTAACATGCAGACGCAATTTATGGATCATCGCGTTGTATTTGTAAATACAAATAAAAACAAGGGTGATAATGAAGTAAGATTAGATAAAGCAGTAAATATGGTTATAGAAGATAATTTATCCGTTTACAACGATGTGGATATTTCCAGAAACTTGGATGTTAGTGGTAACGTTACTATAAGTGGAAATTTAACAGTGGATGGCGATGATATAACAGCAACGTCCCAGTCTAATCTTCAATATCTTCCTTCAGAAAATAACCTTGTTTTCTTACATGCTCCTACAGGAAATGGTACCCCTAATGAACACAGTTATCTAGACAATACTACAACTGCTGATACCGCTATAGGAATTACAGGAGAGATATTAAGTTATGGAACTAAGTCACAATTTATAAAGAATGTAAATGTAACTAATAATCAAGTTAGTTATACAGCCGTTGAGAATTTTTCATCAAATAGTGGAGCACTTACAAATACAACTTTAATAGGAGATGCTATGATAACAAAAGGACGTCCTATATCGTTTACTCATGAAAATACTAATGAATACATAAACGCACAAGTATATTCTTCTAAGGAATCTAGACTTGATATATCTGCAAATGAAATTGTATTACACAATGATACCGTTCATATTGAAGGAGAATTTGAACTAGATGGTAGTGCAAATTTTAATGAATATGCAATATTTGATAAAGACGTTGATATTTGCGGTGGTTTATATGTCACGAAAAATTTAGACTTATCTAACAACTTAGACGTTAGTGGAGATAGTATGTTTCACGGAGAAGTAACTATAAACTCTAAGCTAACAGTTTTAAATGATTTTGATATTTGTGGTAACTTGGATGTTTCTGGAAATACAAGAATAGGTGGAGATGTTTCAATGAATAGTGATGTAGATATTAGTAATAATCTTTATGTTTATGGAAGAGTTGATATTGATGAAGACGTTTCAATGAACACTAATGTTGATATTAATAACAATCTTCTGGTTGGTAATAATGTTGATATCTGCAATAATCTTTACGTTTATGGAAGAGTAGATATTGATAAAGATGTTTCTATGAACGGTGATGTTCATATTAATGACAATTTAAAAGTTAGCAAAACATTACATGTTATAGAAAGGGTTGATATAGATAATGACGTTTCTATGAACGCTAAATTAGATGTAAATGGAACATTAGATGTTTCTGGTATAGCTACTTTCGAAAATATTAGAGATGCTAATAGTAATAGTGATGCAGGAACTATTGTATTAGGTGGACTAGCGGTTCATAAAAAAATAAATGTTGGAACCGATGCAACTATTGGAAGAAATGTAGATGTTACTGGTAATGTAGATGTTACTGGTAATTTAGATGTTGATGGTACTGCAAATTTTAACAATGATACTGATGTAACAATAGATAATAATCAAAATGTAACTGCTAGCACTATTATAGACGGAGGCCTTTATGTTAAAAAACAAGTGCTTGTTGACAGTAACACTACATTTAACAAACATTTAACCGTTGGCAATGGATTAACCGCTGACGGCAGTATTAACTTATGGGTTACAAATAATCAAGAAACGGATATTAATTTACTAAGAGTAAATAGGATATTTCAAGTTGGAGAGGCAACAGGAACTATAACGATAACAGATACAGACAAGGGACCATCAATAACCGAATTAAGAGGTCAAGACAAGTATATATCGTTTACGAATGTAATGAAAGGTTCAACATATTTTGATGGTAATGTTATTATAGATGGCAATTTATCAGCAAAAATAAATACTACAGAAGCAACAATGGTAGCTAGTATATCAACCAATAATAGATTCTCCGGCGATGATGATGTTAGTTTAAATGAAATTAAGGATCTTATTTCAGCTAGTCCAGCGGGAAGTGAAAATCAAACAACAAATTTGCATTATACGGAAATGTTAACGCAAGGTCAACCAGCATACGTAGATGTTAGTAATACTTTAAATGAGGACGGTGAAATTATCAAGAGAGATGATGTTCCTATAGAACGATATTATCTTGGAGGATCACAATATGTCGCGTCAAGAACATTAATAGGAGGTAATTTAATTAATGCAATAGGGCAAAATTTATTTGAAAATAGATATAAGGAAAAAAGTAATAAAAATGAGGTGTTGGGTGTTATAGGTAATAGTACTATGTTTTCACATCTTGACGTGTGTGGTAATGTAACCATTCATGGTAATCATAAACCTTTAAAAGATCTTCACGGTAAATTAAGCGATATTTCCTTAAATCTTCTATGTGATATTGAAGGACTTGATATCAATTCAAACATAGAAAGAACAAAAACTCAAATCTTTTCCGATTCTGTTCAAATGACGGGTGATATTTCATTAAATATTGTAGATATTTCAAATACTTTATTAGTTCATAATCGCGTAGATATGATGCATGATGTTAGTATTAATCAAATATTAGATGTCAGTGGCATTGTATTAAAACAGGTGTATAAAGACGATAAACGACAAAGACATATTAGATCAGAAAATGGACCTTTATACTTAAGAGGAGGTGATGATAATTTATTGAATAGCAATTATGATAATAATGAAAGATCACAAATCATATTAGATATTAGTGGTACAGATAATGACCAATTATTCACAGGGATTTATGGTAAAAGTTATATGGAGTTTCTTACTGTAGGGGCATTACAGCTTGATAGTTCCAATGTCATTTTAGATAAAATTTCTGTAGGCACAAAAGCCATATGTGATACAGATTATGTTGTCGACATAATAGGCGATGTAATGATAGAAGGACATTTAGATTTATCAGGAAGTACTGCTAATATAACAGGTGACGTTAGTTTCAATAGTAGATTTGATGTAATAGGAGATGTTAGTTTCAATAGTAAACTCGATGTTAGCGACAACGTTTACTTTGAGTCACGGCTTGATGTAGAAGACGATGTTAGTTTCAATAGCAAACTCCATGTCGATGACAACGTTCATTTTATGTCACGGCTTGATGTAGAAGACGATGTTAGTTTCAATAGCAAACTTGATGTTAGCGACAACGT
>MDTE01118502.1_pt1 | contig 38347 bp, 31 predicted proteins | sample 811231 | NCBI WGS metagenome assembly MDTE01 (sample SAMN05326651, study PRJNA326480) | marine metagenome | isolation source: seawater | place: Indian Ocean: Red Sea | collected 2010 | reverse complement strand
GAAAATGCCACCGAAGCGGAAACTCCCGACAACCGAACGGGCCATCCTGACCAGCTGGGTCAAACGCGGAGCCCCGTGGCCCAACGCCAAAGCCACTCCCAAACCTTCCAGCAACCCCAAGACTCCTGGCGGGCCGCTGTTCTCCCGGGCTCAAAAGCAGTATTGGGCCTTCCGTCCGCTGGCGACCGCAACGCCCCCCTTGGTGAAGGCCGAAAACTGGGTCAACAGCCCGATCGACCGGTACATCCTGGCTCGGCTCGAGGCCACCGGACTCCAGCCAGCACCTCCGGCCTCACCCCTTGCATGGCTCCGACGAGTCACCTTCGACGTCACAGGCCTGCCCCCGACTCCCGGCGAAATCGAGAGTTTCCTGGGCGACACTTCCACCGAAGCACGCTCACGAGTCATCGACCGGTTGCTGGCCAGCCCTGCCTACGGCGAGCGGTGGGGCCGACACTGGCTGGACGTCGCCCGCTACGCCGACTCGAACGGGCTCGACGAAAATCTCTGCTACGGCAACGCCTACCGCTACCGCGACTATGTCGTCGACGCTTTCAATGCGGACCTGCCCTACGACCAGTTCACCAGGGAACAACTGGCCGGGGACCTGATGACAGATGACGACAACACCGAAACTCGGCTGAGACGAATCATCGCGACCGGTTTCCTGGTGCTCGGACCCAAGATGCTCGCCGAGGATGACCCCCGGAAGATGCAAATGGACATCATCGACGAACAGATCGACACCATTGGCAAGACCTTCCTGGGCCTCACGTTTGGCTGTGCACGGTGCCACGATCACAAGTTTGACCCGATCCCCACCTCCGATTACTACGCGCTGGCGGGAATCCTCAAGAGCACAAAGACGATGGAAAATTTCCGCGTCGTCGCCAAATGGAACGAGACCCAACTGGCAGACAGGGACGTCATTGCCAGCCAGGTCCGTCACAAGAAAAAGATCGCAGAATCCAAGAAAAAGATCGCAGACGACATCCGACACGCCAAGGAGCGTCTGCTGAAGTCCGCCCGCCGCCGCGCCGGTGACTATCTGCTGGTCGCCACCGCCACGTGGCTCAGATCTCGACTGCTGATCGGACAAAAACCGCTCGGTGGGACACCGCAGGCCGACAAGCAGCCCGGCGTCATTCTTCGCGAGGCCGAGTCCTATGACCGGGGCAATGCCGCCCGGCTCACCACGGGTTACGGGAAGGGTATCGGAGTCATCGCCAGCAGCTCCGGGCTCAGCACGGCTGAATTCGACGTGACGATCAAGGACGCCGGAACTTTCCGACTGGAGTTCCGCTTGGCTGCCGTCCAGAGCCGCCCCTGTCGCATCCTTGTCAACGGAGGCGTCGTGGAAGCGGCCGCCCTGGGCCGCACCACGGGCAGCTGGTATCCGGACACCCAGAAATGGTCTGTCGAAGTCCTTGCCGAATTCAAGACCGGAAAAAACACGATCCGGATCGATCGCCAGGGCCCATTCCCCCACATCGACAAGTTTCTGATTGTCCCGATGTCCGGGAACGCGTCTGGCCAACTGGCCACACTGTCAGAACTGGCGCGAAAGGTGGACAACCCCAGCGGCCTGTACCCCGCAGTGCTGCAGCAATGGGTGGCACACCTCAAGGCCACTTCGGCCAACAAGACATCGCCCCTCTCTCTCTGGCACCACGCAGCTTCCGGTGCTGCAACCGCTCCGCCGACAACCGGCCCTCACCTGGCCAAGTACGCCAAGCAGCCACTTCCTCAACTCGCCGCCGGCTACACGGCACTTTTCAACGAGGTCGACGATCTCTGGCTGAAACAGACGGCCGACGGCAAAGACAAGCCCCTTGCCGATCCCGAACACGAGGCATTGCGTGGGATTCTTTACGGAGCCACAGGGCCCTACAAGCTCAGCAAAGAACTGGAGTCCGCCTTCGACAAAGCGACCAAGGAGCAGTTGGCAGCACAACGCAAGTCGCTGAAGTCGCTGGAGTCCACCAAGCCAAAACTGCCGCTGGCGATGGCCGTTGCCGACGGAGCGGTCGAAGACCTCAAGATCCACATCCGTGGTAGCTACCTGACGCTCGGTGCCCCCGCACCGCGAGGCTTCCCGAAAATCCTCGCCGGCGAGAACCAGGCTCCACTGCCCAAAAAAACCAGTGGCCGCCTGCACCTGGCCCGCTGGATGACACGTCCCGACAACCCCTTGACCCCACGCGTCATGGCCAACCGGGTTTGGCGATGGCACTTTGGCCACGGCCTGGTCCGCTCAACCGACAATTTCGGAACTCTCGGAGAACGCCCGACGCACCCCGGCCTGCTCGACTGGCTCGCTTCCGAACTGATCCGACGCGACTGGTCGATGAAATCGCTCCATCGCGAAATCCTGCTCTCCTCCACATTCGCCATGAGCACCCATTTCAACCAGCGTGCGGCGACTGCTGATCCGGAGAACCGCCTGCAGTGGCGAATGGACCGTCGCCGTCTGTCGGCTGAAGAAGTCCGTGACGCGTTGCTGTTCGTCGGCGGAATGATGGACCGACGAATCGGGGGATCGCTAATGACGGTCAACAACCGGGCCTACGTGACCGGCACCGGACACAACATGAAGACCGATGTCTACGAGAACACCCGGCGGAGCATTTACCAGCCGGTCGTCCGCAGCGCGCTCTTTGATGTCTTCCAGGCCTTTGATTTTGCCGACCCCAGCCTGCCCAACGGTGACCGGGTCACAACCACGATTGCTCCACAGGCCCTGTTCCTGATGAACAGCGCACTGGTGGACAACCAGTCATCGGCCATTGCCGAACGCGTTCTGGCACTGGAGGGCGACGAAGCATTCCGCCTGAAAACCCTCTACCAGTCCCTGCTGGGAAGGGGCCCCGACACCGTCGAGACCGGGCAGGCCGCATCATTCCTATCCGAGTACCGTCGGGCGGCCACCGAGGACGATAAAACCAACAACGATGTGAAGGACAAAGCGAAGCTGGCCTCGCCGACAATTCGTGCGTGGCGGGCCCTGTGCCGCGTCCTGTTGTCCAGCACCGAGTTCGTCTACGCCGAGTAAAGCCACGCCACCTTCAAGAAGTCCCCATGCCCAACAACTCACACTGTTGCAACCAGTTCACCCCGGTAACCAACCGCCGGGACATGCTGACGTCTTCGGCCACGGGATTCGGCATGCTGGCGCTTGCCGACCTGTTGAGCAAACAGGCGACCGCCGAGACGCCCTCGCAACAGAACAACCCACTGGCCCCTCGTGACCCCCACTTCACGCCAAAAGCCAAACGCGTGATCTTTCTGTTCATGCATGGTGGCCCGTCACACGTCGACACCTTCGATCACAAGCCGCAATTGGACAAGGACCACGGCAAACCTCTGCCATTCCCCAAACCGCGGATCGTATCCGGAGCCACCGGCAACCTGCTGAAGTCGCCGTGGCCGTTCAAGCAACACGGCGAGAGCGGCGCCTGGGTCAGTTCGGTTTTCCCCAAGATCGCCGAGATCACCGACGATCTCTGCTTCATCAAATCGATGTACGGCTCGAACTCACGTCACGGCGGCGCCCTGCTGGAACTGCACACCGGAAGCGACACGTTCATCCGCCCCAGCATGGGATCGTGGATCAACTACGGACTGGGAACTGAGAACCAGAACCTGCCCGGCTACATCACGATCTGCCCGAGCCTGACTCATGGCGGCGTCAACAACTGGAGTTCGGCCTTCCTGCCCGCCGTCTACCAGGGCACCCCCATGGGCGACGCCGCCACTCCGGCCGAACGGGCCCGGTTCCCCTTCATCGGCGGCAAGTCAAAGGTCCGACGTCGCTCGCTACAACGCATGGAACTCGACCTGCTGAACCGCATCAACCGGCAGCGATTCAAGGAGACCGGACCCGACTCGGACCTCGAAAGCCGAATCGCATCCTTTGAACTGGCTTTCCGCATGCAGAGCGAAGCACCGCAACTGCAGGACATCAGCGATGAACCCAAGTCTATCCACAAACTCTACGGGCTCGACAACGACGCCACCAAGGACTTTGGCCGCCAGTGCCTGATGGCAAGACGATTCTCCGAACGCGGCGTCCGCTTCGTCCAAGTCTCCCACAGCTACAAGTGGGACCAGCACGGCGGACTGAAAAAATCGCTCCCGCAGAATGCCCTGGAAGTCGACCAGCCGATTCACGGCCTGATCAGTGACCTCAAGCAACGTGGTCTTCTGGAAGACACACTGGTGCTCTGGGGCGGAGAATTCGGCCGCACCCCGGTCGCACAGGGCAATGACGGACGAGACCACAACCCCCACGCCCTGACAATGTTCTTGGCTGGAGGTGGCGTCAAACCGGGAATCAGCCACGGCGCCACAGACGAATACGGCTATTATTCGGTGGAGAACAAGGTTCACTTCCACGACCTTCACGCCACGATGCTGCATCTGCTCGGACTCGACCACACCCGGCTCACCTATCGTTATTCTGGTCGTGACTTCCGATTGACCGATATTCATGGTGAGATCGTTCACGACATCCTTGCCTGACCCACACACCGCCCCCACGCTGTCCCCAGCGACAAGGACATTCCCATGTTGACCTTCTCCGGACGCTCAGCACCATTTTGTGACGGCATCTCTCGCCGCAACGCAATCCAGATCGGCAGCCTCGGCATGGCCGGTTTTGGCGGCCTGGGTCTTGACCGGGTCCTTCGTGCCCGGAACACCCAGCCAATTGCGTCCCGAAAAAACACCTCGGTCATCTTCATCGAACTGGCCGGCGGCCCAACCCAATTCGAGACCTACGACCCCAAACCTCATGCTCCCAAGGAGTACCGTGGCGCATTCGGAACCGTGCAGACCAGTCTACCGGGCGTGATCTTCAGTGAATGGATGCCGCGGCAAGCCAAGCTGGCTGACAAATTGGCGATCGTGCGATCGATTCACCACCCCAGCAACAGCCACGACCCCTCGAGTCACCTGACCCAGACCGGTTACTACAAACGGGGACCCAAGGGAGGCATCAACCAGATGCCCGCATTCGGATGCGTGGTGGCCAAGGTTCGAGGCCCCAATGCCCCGACGTTGCCTCCCTACGTCGCCGTCCCTCGTATTATGCGTAATGGCGGGCCGGCTCACCTGGGCAAGAGCTTCAACCCGTTCGAAACCGTCACCGACCCCTCCAAGAAGGGCTTCAAGGTCCAGAACCTGGCCCTCAACAAGACTCTCAACCGTCAACGCCTCAGCGACCGGAAAAGCCTTCTCGGAGCACTCGATGCCCAGCGGCGGCTCGCCGACCTGCAGGGAGCTTCTGAAGCCGTCGACGACTTCACCTACCAGGCGTTCGACCTGATCACCGGAGATGCCGCCCGCGTGGCGTTCGACATTGATGCCGAACCGGACTCCATCCGCGACGCTTACGGCCGAACATCCAACGGACAGAGCCTGTTGTTGGCCAGGCGATTGGTCGAACACGGAGTCACGTGCGTCACGGTCCGCGTCACTGGTTGGGACGACCACAGCAAGATCGCCGACCGTCTGAAAACGAAGGCCCCCAGTTACGACCAGGGAGCCGCCGCACTGGTCAGCGACCTCCACGACCGGGGACTCGCCGACGATGTCCTGGTCGTCTCAATGGGAGAATTCGGCAGAACTCCCCGAGTCAACAAGAACGCGGGGCGCGACCACTGGGGAGCGGTAATGAGCGTCATGCTGTCCGGTGGCGGCCTGCAGACGGGGGTACTCGGCGCATCGAATTCACGGGGCGAGGTCCCTGCGGCCAACGCTTACCGACCCGAAAACGTCCTGGCGATGATCTATCGGCACTTGGGCATCGACCCGGGCATGACCTTCGACGACTTCAGTGGACGGCCACGACACCTGCTGGAACGCCGCGAACTGATCAAGGAACTGGTGTGACCGATCGGCCCGACAGCCCGGCAGCTGCCGACCACCTGCAACTGGATCCGGCACTTTGCCGAGAACGTCAACGACGGCTCATCGCCGTGATGGTCCGGCGTGATCTCGAACGCGTTCTCCTCGTCCAACCCGAACACGTCCAGTACCTGACCGGCTTCCGGACACCACACACCCTGCTCAAGACCGCCGTCGCGCTCGACGCGGACGGCCACTGCACCCTCGCCGCCCCCAACGCGGCTCCCGACAACGTGGCGGCTGACACTGTTGTCACCTTCGAGGCCCAGTGGCGCGCCACGCTCAGGCAGGAACAACCGCGAGAATCCAGTCGCGTCCTCTCCGCCGCGCTTGACGGCCGCCCACCGGTCGAACGCCTGGGCGTCGAGTTCTCCACGTTCGGCCCTCACTTCCAGGCCGCCATCGGTTCAGCAACATCACAGACTTCCGACGTCGAACCCGACCTCTGGCAACTCCGACGGAACAAGGATCCCGACGAACTGGCCATGATTGGCCGAGCCATCGAGTGCACCGAGGCGATGTACCGGCGGGCCCGGGAGATCATCCAGCCGGGTATCACCGAACTGGAGGTGTTCAATCAACTGCACTCGGCAGCCGTCGAGGTCGCCGGAGAGCCGCTGACCGCTCTCGGCAATGACTACCAGGCCAACTCACCCGGCGGCCCTCCGCGACCTCGGCAAGCTGGGGCAGGGGAATTGTTCGTCCTCGATCTGGGACCAGCCTACCGGGGCTATTACGCCGACAATTGCCGCACAATATCAGTCGATGGGCAGCCGACTGATGACCAGTTGAAGGCGTGGCAGGCCATCGTCGACACACTCGACATGGTCGAACAGACAGTGCGGCCGGGCACCAGTTGCCGCCAACTGTTTCAGACGGCCCAGGACATGCTCGATGAGTACCGCCCCGGAGCCTTCTTTCATCATCTCGGACACGCCTTCGGCCTGTTCCCCCACGAAGGACCTCACCTGAACCCCAACTGGGACGACACGTTCGAAGAGGGTGACGTGTTCACCGCCGAACCAGGACTGTACGGTCCGGAACTGAAGGCCGGCATCCGGCTGGAACAGAACTACCGCGTCACCGCCGACGGTGTCCAGAGGCTCACATCGCACCCGTTGGAACTCGCTGTCGATTGATCCGGCCGGGTCATCGCCGTGCAGACACGTCCGGAAGATCGATCGGCACGCGGATTCGCCGCTTGCCGGGAGCCTGCTCCCACAGCACGAGCTCGTCTTTGTTGTCACCGACGACCAGACGATGCACGCCCGCATAATTCGCAGGCACCTCGGCCACAAACACCATGTATTCACGAGTGGTCGACTGCCCGGCATCTATAAACGTGTAAAGCGGACGATCAAAGATTTTCCCCTGGGCCACCAGCGTGGAAAAGGGCTGATGCAGTCCGGTCGTTCCGAATTCAAGCCCTCGGGATTTGACCCGACCACCCTCGCGATGGCGCCAGATGTTCAGCCACGGATAATGACGCGTTTTCCAGACGTATCCCAACAACAGTTTCGCCTTCGGGTTCGCAGCGGTCACCCAACCGTTCCTCGCCGTGTTTTCGAATACGAACGAAGACACGTCGTGGATCGTGCCATCCGATTGGGTCGAACGAAAACGCCGCAGATCCACCTGCTGCTTTCCGATCACTATCTGTGGCCACAGGCTCGGCTTCCCGCCACGGGCGGGCACTTCGCCTTCCTGGGAAAACCCCCGCGTCGCATTCGAATCGACAAGCGTCGAATCGTCCAGGAACGGGGCAGCGATCGACGGATGCTGCACCATGTTGTAGATCCGGCCCAGTTTACGGTCGTTCACGACGGTTTCGCTGATCAGTGCCACGCCAGAGTTCCGCGCCAAAGTAATCTTTCGGACGACCGACAGGCCTGCCAAAGGCAATCGACACTCCATTGTCAACCACTGGTACTTGTCTGCGGCTTCTGGCGCCCGGCTCAGTTTCCAGTTCACCCTTGGAGCCTCACCGTGGAACGGAACCCCTCGCTTAGCCTCGGCATCCGATGGTGCCCCCCAACGGTCCAGGCACAGAAAATGGCCTCGCAAGTACGGTTTCCCGGGCTCAACCGGTTCCAGTCCGTGAATCGTCCAGTTCAGCGGATTGACCGAATTCCCTTTCAGGCGAATCTCGACAATCCCCCCTCCTGCCGTCGTCACGGCCAATACGGATTGTGGATTGTTCAGTGTGACCAAGCCCGGCCCGGCAGCTGGCAACTCAAAGCCACTCCCAAACACCAGCACGCCCACAAGGCCAGCCAGCGCGTGGCACCGCCTGTTCATCGCAACATCTCCGGGGTCTCGTTGATCGATCCCAACGACACTGCATTGTAAGCTGTACCACCTTCAACGGCGATCACTGACTCATGAAGGGAGACCGGACAATGGACCTCAGCGGAAAATGGGCCCTGGTGACGGGAGCTGGACGTGGAATCGGCAAAGGGTGCGCTCTGCAGTTGGCCGGTCGCGGGGCCGACCTGGTCCTCAACGATCGTCCCGGCAGCCCGGACCTCGCCAACACTGTCGAAGAAATCGAAGCAATGGGACGCCAGTGTGTGGGGATCGAAGCTGATGTGTTCGAGCGTGACGGTTGCGAACAACTGGTCTCGTCGGCTGTCGATGGAGCCGGCCAACTCGACATCCTGGTCAGCAACCCAGCCTACAGCGAACGGTGTTCGTTTCTGGAATATCCTCCAGAGCTGTTCGAACAGACCCTGCGGGGCACGTTGCTGGCAGGGTTTCATATCAGCCAACTGACGGCCCGCCACATGGTGGAACGGGGTGGCGGTGGAAAGATCGTGTTCATTTCCAGCGTGCAAGCCTACCTGCCGATCTCACACTGCGTGGCGTATGGAGCAGCCAAGAACGGACTCAACCACATGATGCGAACCATCGCAGTCGAATTGTTCAATCACCGAATCAATGTCAATGCGATCGAACCGGGTTGGATTGACACGCCCGGTGAACACGAAACGTTCGGTGCCGAACGCATCGAAGCCGAGGCCGCAGGCTTGCCATGGGGCCGGCTGGGAACTCCCGAGGACATCGGCAAAGCAGCGGCCTTCCTTTGTTCGGACGAATCCGACTACGTGACGGGAACGATCCTGCGGGTCGATGGCGGCTTCGTGTATCGAGAATGCCGTCGTCCCGAGGTGGAATAACCGTCAAAAAAAAAGACACACCACCGGCCGGGACCCTCTCTCCAGAGCACTCAAGGGATAGATTCCGTCAAGCTTGTCTCTAGCAAGAGGACCCGAACCGGTGGTGCGGCTGCGGTGTCCGAGCATCCTTGTTCCCGGTTCCCGATGACCTCCCGCATCATGCCCGAAGATCACCAGCCCACCGCTCGCCCCGGTCGCCTCTCTTTCCCCCCTCCAGTTGTTGATGTGACTCCAGGCACCACCGACGCCCGTCTCCCGGGGCAGGGGAGGCACGGAGGCCGGTCACAGGACACGGACGCCGGCGATGCCATGGTCTGTCGGAGACTGATCAAAACGTCACCGGAACTGTCAACGAATCCCAGCCCCTCCCGGCTTCGGTGTCGCCGGAGACTTCGGTGAGGACGGGCGTTGTTTCCGTGCCCGCAACCTCGCCTTTCGAGACAACTCGGCCTCCCGAATCAACTCGGACAATCGCTGCTTCTGCGGCGGGGGGAGTGCTTCGAGAATCTCCTTCCGCTCCTGAGATCGCAGATCCTCAAGCTGCCGGTTCAACGCCTCGATCCGTTTCCGGTACATCGCCTGGATCGAATAGATACGCTGTTTCTGAATCGCGCTCACTCCGACCTTGCCGAAGTACCTCGGCAATCGCCCGCGCGGCCTCGCTTTCGCCTGAGGCTTCCCAACCGCCTCGCCCCGGTTTTTGCCCGGGCGCTTCTGCTGGAGAGCCAACGGTTCGCTCGGCAATATCGTCACCGGCATCGCGATTTTCGTGTGTTGACCAAAACCCGCCGAGTCCGGCAGGACGGGTGCAACCGAAGTCTCCGTCGACACCAAAGTCGGAGACGATGTCGGCCTCGGGTGTTTGCCCGGGCTGTACGCTTCCCTGGCCGTCGCTGACTCCGACCACATCACCGCAACTCCCAGCGTTGCCAATCCCAGGCTGGCCAACAGGACTCCCGGCAGTCGATTGCCCGGGTAACGCCTCCTCGATCCCGTCCCCGGCCGGATCCGGTCGCCGAGAGTTTCTCTTGATTGTCCCTGTCCGAATGTGTTGTGGTTCATGCGTCATTCCTTTCCTCGCAAAGAACCTTCACTTCGTCTCACCACACACCGTGCTGCCTCCGGCAGCATCAACGGGCGAGACGGTGTACACCACAGCCGGTTTCGCCAATGTGCTGTTTGTCGTTGTCGGGTGGCCTTTACCAATCACCCCAGTAATGTAAACAGTTGTATTCTACTTTACACACCCGGACAGCAGAATCAAGAACCAAATCACACAAATCTCAAAAAAGAAACCAGCCCCGAATTCCCGCCAAGAACTCGGGGCCGGCCGTTGAGTCAAACCACGTCTAGAGCGACAAGTATCCGTTGAGTTCGAGGAACTCCACGACTTCAGCCGCCAGTTCCTCAATCCCCTTCTCATCGGCGTCCAGGACCAATTCGGCGGCCTCGGGAGCCTCGTACGGATCATCTATCCCGGTAAACCCCTTGATCTCCCCAGCTCGTGCCTTGGCGTAGAGTCCCTTCGGGTCACGGGATTCGCACGTCTCCAGAGAGGCATTGACGTACACCTCGACGAATTCCCCCTCGCCCATCAATTCCCGAGCCTGTTGACGGTCAGCGGCGTAGGGCGAAATGAATGCAGTCAATGCAAAAGTGCCCGAATCGACAAACAACTTCGCGACTTCGCCGATTCGCCGAATGTTCTCGGCGCGATCCTCAGCACTGAATCCGAGATTCTTGTTCAGCCCATGTCGGACGTTGTCCCCGTCCAGCACATAGGTCTTTTTGCCTTGGGCATGCAACAGGTGATCCACTTCGTTGGCCACGGTGCTCTTACCCGACGCACTCAATCCGGTGAACCAAATCACCGCCCCGCGGTGGCCGGAGAGTTCTTCGCGCGACGCGCGATCGACACGAGCTTCGTGCCAAGTGATGTTGTCCGCTTTCTGTTCGTTCATCGCTTCAACCACTCCCGTCTACTTCACAGTTTTCTCACCGTGTCACACCCACCAACATTGAACAGAACTGATACTAGAGCACGCTCCCCGCGCTGAAAAGCCGACCGCCCAAGCCAAAACACTCCACTGGTGAACACTCCACCAAGCTGCTAGTTTGGAACGTTCCCACGACCGAGGTCTCCGCCCCCATTTCGGAGGTCACGCGGCGGCCCCAACCCCTTCATCCTGGAGACACGTGTCTCGTGAGCGGTCCCGACTTCACCAAGTCCGAACTGATCCCCGTCATCGCACAGGATGCCGACGACGGCGCGGTCCTGATGTTGGCCTACATGAACCAGGAGGCCTGGCAGGAGACCTGCAAGACAGGACGGGTCTGCTACTACAGCCGCAGCCGCAACAAGCTGTGGCGAAAGGGCGAGGAGAGCGGGAATTTCCAGGAGGTCAAGGCCATCTTCTACGACTGCGACGCCGACACGTTGCTGGTGACAGTAACCCAGCACGGAGGCGCGGCCTGCCACGAAGGCTATCGCAGCTGCTTCTTTCGCAAGGTCGACCCCCAAAGCGGTGACGTGACCGTCGTTGGCGAACGGGTATTCGATCCGGCCGAGGTCTACAAGACGAATAGCTGAAACCATGACCGATTCCACTACCAACGACGCCCCCTCCCAGGTCCTCAAGCTCGGCATCCCCGCAGGAAGCCTGCAGGAATCTACCGCCGCGCTATTCAGCAAGGCCGGCTACAACATCCGCTTCTCGTCGCGATCGTATTACCCGACGATCGACGACCCCGAGATCGAATGCCTGCTGATCCGGGCCCAGGAAATGGCCCGCTACGTTGAGCAGGGCATTCTCGACGCCGGCATCACCGGGCACGACTGGGTGCTGGAAACCCAGGCCAACGTGGCTGAGATCTGTGAGATGGTATTCTCGAAGGTCAGCCGCCGCAAAGTCCGCTGGGTGCTCGCCGTCCCGGAAGACTCCGACATCCAGTCGGTACAAGACCTGGCCGGAAAGCGGATCGCCACCGAGGCCGTCGGCCTGACACGCAATTACCTGGCCGAGCATGGCGTCGAAGCGACTGTTGAGTTTTCCTGGGGAGCCACGGAGGTCAAGCCACCCCAGCTCGCAGATGCGATCGTCGAGGTCACCGAAACCGGCAGCTCGTTGCGAGCCAACAACCTCCGTATTCTCGACACGGTCATAGAGAGTTCCACCAGGCTGATTGCCAACAACGACGCCGTCGCTGACGAGTGGAAAAAGACCAAGCTCGACAACATCGCGTTGATGCTGCAATCCTGCCTGGACGCCGAGGGCAAAGCCGGGCTGATGATGAACGTTCGTCGTGCCGACCTGCCGACGATCCTCGACCAACTCCCGGCCCTTCAGCAGCCCACCGTCTCGTCCCTTTCGGACCCGGACTGGGTGGCCGTCAACACAATCCTCGACGGCCCCACCGTACGGATGATCATCCCGGTGCTGAAGGCCGCTGGAGCCAGAGGCATCGTCGAATACCCGATCAACAAGATCATCGACTGAGCCGATCGCGAGGCGTCGATGCCACCAGACGCGACACCGGTGCACATCGTCAAGCTGGGCGGCAGCCTGCTGGACTGGACCGAGATGCCGTCCCGTTTGACACGGCTGCTCACAACCTCTCCCGGTCAACACCCCCTGCTGATTGTCGGCGGAGGTGCTGCCGTTGACATCGTCCGCGACTGGCAACAAACACACGCTCTCGACGACAACGTTGCTCACGCCCTGGCGATTGACGCCATGTCGTTGAACTCACGACTGCTGGTCACCTTGTTGCCTCGCACCAGAATCGTCACCGATCACCTCCAGGCCAAAGAGGCGTGGGCGACTGACTGCTGGCCCATCCTCGACTGCGGCACGTTTCTCGCCGCCCAGGAGTCGCGACAGGCCCTCAAGCTCCCTCATTCCTGGCAAGCCACCAGTGACACCATCGCCGGATGGGTCGCCCGCACCTGGCCCGCCTCACGATTGACGCTGGTCAAGTCGGTCGACCTGCCATCCGACCCCAGCCCCACCACAGTGTCTGATGCCGGACTTGTCGACGAGCACCTGACCACCTGGATCGACCAGTTGCCTGCCACCGAATGGGTCAACCTGCGTTCCGCCACGCCACAGCCGGTCCGCTGGCACCCTCAAGACAAGCAACCAGCTCCCTGACCCGATCCGCCTCCACGGCCAGTTCACGTCGCCCGTCGCTGCACGCCGCTGAACGGACAGCGACCAGGTCGGGCCCGATGGCCGCCACATCGGGCAGATCTGCCATCGACACCCGTCCGGCCAGCGCCAGCAACAGTCCCGCATCACGTGTCGAAGAGCGGATCGATTCCAGTTGTTTCGTCGACATGTGATCGGCCAGTCGCCCACAAGACTTGTCCCAGGTGTCGACGAGCACCCCGGCACACCCGGACCCGATCGCAGCAGCGACCACGTCCTCGACACCGGGAGCACCACATCGCGTCGCATCCGCATACGCCACCGCGATCCAATCTCGCACGCCTCGCAATCGGCCCCGCACCTCCTGCCAGCGGACCGTCCAGTCCACGTGCTGCCTCATGGCAGACAGGCCCAGCTTGGCGAAGTCGACCGACGGGCCATCCCAGTTCGCTGCCGCCCCGTTCGTCCAATCCACCACTTCACCCAACGCCATGCTCGTGGCCACCCCCGCAGCCCGGCCACATTCGACAGCTTCACGGATAACGGACGGGCCAGCCATCCCCAGCGGTCCGTGCGCAGGCTCCTTGACGTCGAGAACCGCGCATCCCCCTTCGATGGCCGCCCGCGCCTCCTGAGCTGACCGAACGCTCACCAGCAACCCCACGGCCTCACCGCTCACTTCACCCCCTCCTGTTCATGTACGACGGCCCGGCCGGCCAGGGCTCCGGTGGGCTTCCCTCGGAACACGGCCGGGCGGCCATTGACGAACACGTAACGGAACCCCTCGGAGTACTGGTGAGGATCCTCGAACGTGGCCGCATCGCGAATGGCCTTGGGATCGAACACCGCGATATCCGCCACCGAGTCCACTCGTAGCACACCGCGGTCTTTCAAGCCAAGAATCTTGGCGGGCAACCCCGTCATGCTGCGTACCGCAGCCGGGAGGCCCAGGACCTTTTCCCGGATGGCGTAGTGTCCCAGTTTCCGGGCGAACGTGCCGTAACTGCGGGGATGCGGGCGGTCCGCACCGGGTAAATAGGCGCGTCCATCCGACGCCGTCGCCACCCATTTCACCTGCATAATGTGCCGAACGTCCTCCTCGCTCATACTGAAGTTCACGATGGCCGCTCCGCCATTCCTGGCAACCTGCACGGCCACCTCGACGGTCGTCAGCTTCTCACCCTCGGCGATCTCAGCCACGCTTTTCCCGACCCAGTCTGACCGAGGCGAATAGCGAGCGATCTTCAGCACCCGGCCGTTCTCTTTTCGGCTCAGATTCTCGGCAATGGCCGTACGAATTCGCTGGCCGACCTCCTTGTCGTCCAGTCGTCGGATCAATTCCTTGCGGCCTCCTGCCCGGGCCCAGGTCGGAATGACAGTGGCGTCCAGAGAAGTGCTGGAGGCGACATACGGATACTGGTCAGCGGTGACCACCTGGCCGGCCTTCCGTGCGGCGGCAATCCGCTCTGCCGCACGGCGCACCAGCCCCCAGGACTCGCGGCCACTCGACTTGAAATGCGACACGTGCACCGGCAACTTCGCCCGTCTACCGATCTCCATCGCCTCGTCGACTGCCTTGAGCAAGCGGACATTTTCGTTACGAATGTGGCTGGCATAAATCCCGTTGTGACGGGCGACCACCTTGGCCAGAGCCACCAGCTCATCCGTGTCAGCGTACGTTCCGGGGACATAAATCAGTCCAGTCGACATCCCCCAGGCCCCATCGGCCATCGCCTTCTCGGCCAGGCGAACCATTTCCTGAAGTTCCTCACTCGTCGCGGCTCGCCGGTCGGTACCAACCACCTGACGCCGCAACGACCCCTGTGGCAACAGGTGGACCACGTTGGCTCCAGCGCCGGCCTGATTGATCTTCCCATAGTACTCACCGACATTGACCGGCCCCGACCCACAATTGCCGGTGACCATCGTCGTACAACCCTGCATCAGGTAATTGATGCAGGCCCGAGTCTTCGCATCGACCACCTGCCGATCGCTGTGGTTATGAAGGTCGATGGCACCAGGCATTACCACCAGGCCGCGACAATCCAGTCTCCATTCGACCGACTGAGTCTTGAACGTTCCTACCGCGACAATCTTCCCGCCGCGAATCGCGACGTCACCGATCACCCCGGGACGCCCCGTCCCGTCATGAATCTCACCTCCCTCCAGCACAACATCCGCAGTGACGGGTTCGGCCGACCCGACCGAACCATTGCACCACGCGATGAGAACGATCGCCACAAACCCCAACCGTTGCATCTGTTGTCTCCCTGCTGCTTCCGGCCACCGCACCCAGCCGCACTTGACCTCGACCCCACGGCGGGCTGCAATGCGAATGGACGTCGCCATTGTATCGACGACTTCCACCGGCAACAGTGTGCCCAGAGTCCTCACCACCACCAACCCGCTTCTCGACAACACGTTCATGCCAATCCCCCCTGACGCCCGTCGCGACCTCGGTGACGGCTTTTCCATCTGCCCACTCCCGGTCGGCCTGTGGCAGATCTCCGGGGGCCATGGTGCCATCGACCACGAAGCCGCCACCGAATCGCTTTTCGACTATTTCGGCGACGGCTACACCACGCTGGACATGGCCGACCACTACGGGCCCGCCGAAGACATCTACGGAGAATTTCGCCGCCGGCTACGAGAACGCCAGGGAGACCAGGCGGTGGATGCGGTCCAGGCCATGACCAAGTGGTGCCCCTCGCCCGGACCAATGAACCGAGAGGTGGTCGAGCAGGCGGTTGGAGTATCACTGAAACGCATGGACGTCGACTGCCTGGACGTCCTGCAGTTTCACTGGTGGGACTACGACGACCCTCGTTACCTCGACGCCCTGGGTCACATGGCCGACCTGCAGGCCGAGGGCCGCATCGGCCACCTGGCCCTGACCAATTTCGACTCACCCCACCTGGCCCGGATTGCCGAAGCCGGGATCCGGGTCATCTCCAACCAGGTCCAGTACAGCCTTGTTGATCGGCGCCCCGAACTGGAGCAACTGGCGGTGTGCCAGGAGCACGACATCCGCTTCCTCACCTACGGCACCCTGTGTGGCGGACTGCTCTCCGAAAAATACCTCGACAGCGACGAACCGAGGCCCGGTGATCTCGAAACAAACTCGAAGAAAAAATACAAACGGATGATCGACGCCTGGGGCGGCTGGGACCTATTCCAACGATTGCTGACCGGCCTGTCGACGATCGCCCGGCGACACGAGGTCGACTTGGCCAACGTGGCCACCCGCGCAATCCTCGACCAGGACCGTGTCGCCGGCGTGATCGTGGGCTGCCGACTGGGCCTCGCCGAGCACCGGGCCGCAAATGCCCGCGTGTTCGACTTCTCGCTCGACGACCAGGACTGGGCAGTGATCGACGCGGCCACCGAGGGTCACCGCGACCTGATGGCCAGCATTGGCGACTGCGGAGACGAGTACCGAGAGTAACCGCGGTCACCTGGTCGACGGCAGCAATTCCAGCAGCGCGAGGGTCGCCCAGCACGTACCGCAGATCGAAATGAACTGCGACTTCTCGTGTGGAAAACCCGAATCGAAGAACTTCTGGATCGCCTTGCTGCGAGTCGTGACCAGCCACGACCCATCGGACTTCACCGTCTTCAACAGGTACCGGCACCCCTTCTGGTAGGATTCGTCGCCGACCTTCATCCCGGCAGCCTTCAGAGCAAACAACGCCTGGCCGGTGGCATACGAGTCGCCCTTTCGCTCGGGCAACTGCGACCACCCCCCGTCGGGTCGCTGCTTCCCCTTCAACTCACTGGCCAGTCGTTGAACATCCGTCTTCCCGGCCCCGGCCCACACCAGCCCCAGAAGTCGAAACACGCGGTCCTCGTTCGTCTTCGCCTCGGCCTTCAGCAGCCACTTCCTCGTCCGCGGGATCCGCTCGGCCAGGTCCTTGGCGCCATCCTTACCGGCATAAAACTGGAGCCCTCGCAAAGACAGTGCCGTGGCGGTGAAATGACTGTCTTCCAGTGGAGGACGATGTGTGCGGATCCGCCAACTGCCATCGCGTCGGTGCTTTGTCCTGAGGTAAGCCACCAGGTCGTTTGTGACCGAATCCGGTTTCCGGCCATCGGCATGCAGTCCCCACAGTGCATAGCCGGCGTTGTAGGGACCACCTGGCACCCCTTCTCCAACCCGAACCCGCTTACTGCGACCGTTGAAATACTCGTACGTGAAATCCGACTGTTCGGCCGTCATTTCAGCATCGACGGCAAACCCGGCCCGACGGGCACCGGCAATGGCCACCGAAGCCAGCCCCTGATGATGACAGCTGAAGCAGTCCCGTTTCTCGACATACGTTGCCGCACTCTTCTGCAACAGCGCCACACTGCGATTCAACACATCGCGAACCGCTTCGGGAGCGAGCGGACCGTCGGCCGCCATCAGCATGCCGGCCCCGGACAACACCAGCACCGCCCCGGCAAACAACATCCTGAGAACACGCACACCTAATCCCGTCATGCCTGTTCGTCCCCGTGGCTGCTGCCGCAACCACCGCTGCCACAACCACCACCGCCACTTCCACATCCACCTGGCTCGGGATCAAACATCGGCGAGAGCCGAATATCTCGACCAGTCCGTTTTGACTGGAACACAGCAATCCGCTCGGACTCCTGCCCGACTTCGCCCAGGCAATACACGACCACAGTACGACCGTCGATCAGCAATTCGGCATCGACCGGCTCGAGTTCGGCCGCCTGGTGACGAATCGTCTCAATCAACTCATCCAGATCGACGGCATCGGTGCCATCGACCTCCAGATCCTCTCGACCGGCCAATCGCAACACATCCCCCGCGGGACTGACATCGCCGACATGGTGCTCCGCCACATTTGACAGCAACTCCCCCAGTTCCAGTCCCCGCTCCGTCTGAATCACCACGCTGTCGCCGTGCTCTGCATTCAACTCGTCGGTGGCACTGAACAACGCCACCCAGCCCAGCCGGCCGTAGCGGACCAGGCACGCGGTTCGCGTCAGCACCTCACCATTTCCCATTAGCCGGGCCCCCGAGTTTTCGCGTTTCGGACCGATTCAGCCGTCCTTGAACACCAGTGTCAACTCCCGGTGTGCGGTGTGCAATGCCCGTTCCACCTCATCGGCGGTTTCCCCCCTGGCAAACACGAACCCGGGGTAGGGCCCCCCCTCGGGCCAAGGCAACAACTGCTGACCGGGATGAGCCGTAATTGCCACTCGCTCGACCCCCGCCACCTCCTCGGCCATCTCCACTCCGTCAACACGCAACAGGGTTCCACCTTTCTCGACCGGCAGCATCATCACTCCCGCCGCCGACTCGACCCGTTCCGGAAGTGGAGCTCGATCGCCGAGCGCATGATGCAACAGAATGTCTTCAAGCCTCAGACCGGTCCCGAACCGCAACACATCCGAACACAACCCGCCGATCGCCCGCGGATTGATCTCGATGACCACCGGCCCCGACTCAGTGACCCGCAATTCGGCATGTACCGCCCCTTCGGTCAACCCCAGCGATGCACAGGCCTCTCGGCACATCTCGCCCACCTCCTCCTGGCACTCCGCCGACAATCGTGACGGAGTCAGGTAGATCGTTTCCTCGAAGTATGGTCCCTCCAGGGGCTCGGGTTTATCGAAGACGGCCAACACCTCCAGTTGGCCGTCTCTCAACAGCCCCTCGATCGCCACCTCGGGACCAGACACAAACGACTCCACCAGGAACCCTTCCTCGATCGAACTTCCTGATTCGCCGGCAACGATCGACTCGAGTCTCGCCACAGCTTCCATCATTTCCGCAGGGTCATCGACACGAATCACGCCCCGACTCGCCGACAAGGACAATGGCTTGACCACGGCTGGGAACCCGAACACCGGTGTTGTAGCCCGTTCTGGACCTTCAAACCGACGCCATTCAAATCCGGGGCAGGCCACCCCGTCGGCGGACAGTTGTTCACGAGCCCGTCGCTTGTCGCCGGCCACGGCCACCGCCGCGGGATTGTTGTGCGGCAGACCCAACTCACGGGCCACAACGGCCGTCGCCTCAACCACGGTGTCGTCGATTCCGACCACCGCGTCGATCGGGTAATCCTCATGGAACTCCCGCACCGGCCCAGCACAGGCGTCAGGAGACGAGAAGGGCAGAGTGAGAAACCCTGCGGGATTGAGATGAGCGACCGAACTGTCTTCTTCGGACGCCACCGTCAATTCGACTCCGCAACGTGCAGCAGCAGCCAGCAACGCCGGGGTGCGATATGTCCGCGTCGGCAGCATCAACAGCAACCGGGGCATGCGAGGTCGGCCGTCCCGGTCTACTTCTTCGACGGGGCGTAGTAGGGATTGTTTCCGGACGCGTGATCGGTCGTATCCATGATCTCACCGACCTGGGGGATTTCCGACCGAATCGCAATCTCCACGCCCTGCTTCAGCGTCACGTCGGCCATCCCACACCCCTGACAGCCCCCACCCATCTGGACGTAAACCATGTTCTCCTGGACGTCGAGCAACCGCACGACACCGCCATGGCTGGCCACCGACGGATTGACCTCGCGGTCGAGAATCCCCTGGACCCGGTCGCGCAACACGTCGACCGGCGGAATCGTCTCACGCAGACTCGCCTCAACGGCGGGTTCCCCGGTAGCCAGGTGCTCACGGATCGCCGCCCCCACCTGCTGGCCGACCTCCGGCCACGGTGTCGGGCCGTGCTTGGTGACGGTGAGTCGATTGTCGGTGATCAACACCGCGGCAACGCCTTCGATCGCAAACAGACGCTTGGCCAACGGCGACATCTCAGCCGCCTCGGAACTGCCGAAGTGAAACGACTGGTCCGGATACAACGGCCGATCGACGGTGAAACGGCACATGGTGGGAACATTCATCGGTTCGCCGCTGATCTTGACATCATCCGTCATCGTGGGTTTTCCTTTCGAGGGCCTCGGTGCGGGCCGCCGCTGGGTGTCTCCCTAGAATATCCGACTTCCCCAGCCGGCTCAATCTGTAGTTAGCCGACCTGCTCTCCGGATACGCGACCACCGTGGAACGTCTCGAGCGCATGATTGGCCGACACGATCGCTTCCAGCTTTTCCTGGACAGCCTCAACCTGATCACCCGGGAGGACCACGTAGAGTTCATTGTCATCGATGCCGGTGTAGACACGATTGCCGACACAGCCAAGATTCGTCACAAACTGCGTTCTCTGCATCACTTCAGGGATTGCTGCACAGGTCGGACGCCCCATCGTCGGCCCGCCCGGCACACCGGCTGACGTCGCCGCCTCGGCCAACACCATCATCTGCCGAGGGGTTCCCTGGACGATAACCGCATCCACTCCGCAGGGGGCCAACTCCAACGGCGAATACACGACTGCTCCGAACGACTCGGTGCGGTGAGGAATTTCGGGAACTTCCTCCATCCGCACGTACTCGAGTTCGACCATCATTCCGATCATCTGCTGCTGCCCCTCAGCCTCGGCCTCCGGCAGTTCCACCCCATGAGTGAATGCTCCGATCGGACACGAGAAATGGTCCTCCGGAACCGTCGCAACCACCTGGCCGCCTGCGGCCTGCTGCCAGTAACTGCACCCCGACAGGGCGGATTCTTCCACACGCTCGACTCCATCAGGCACTTCATCGACAAACGCGACAGCCACCGCCGATTCGGACAGACCCAACAACTCCTGCAACCTCGAACCCATTTCCACTCCTCAACCAGATCACTATTCAATCACGAGAGACTCAAACTGAGTCTCGGTTGGCTCGGCTCAGCAAAACCAGTCCTCGGTCAATCGCGGAACCGGCCGGCGATCGATCGTTGCAGCCGACTGTTCCGGTGTCAACGTGAGTCCGGCCAGCCCGGCAATCCGAGAAAACGTCTCCCCCACCTTCTGGTCGCCACAGGCTGCCGCCTCAACGACCTCCGTAACCTGGCCGTGCAACGCATCCATCTCCGGGTCCGGATGCTTCCATCGCCACGACCACGCCCCCGCATCCAACTCACCGCGATGAGGAACGAAGTCGGGATGCTCCTCCAGCAACGAACCTGGCGGGACCAGCAACCGGATGGCAAACTGTACAGGATCGACATGGCCGACCAGCCTCTGGTCGACGACGAACTCCAGAATCTCGCGGTAATCGTCCCGGGTCGTCCAGGGCGTGAACGGAACCCATGTCGGCCGCACCGGCAACCCCACCTCACGGCACCGTTCCAGGGCCACCAGGACGTCATCTCGGGTGTGTCCCTTTTCCAGAATCTCAAGGACGGGATCGGCCAGAGCCTCAACCGCCGAAATCACGAACGCCGCTCCACACTCGACCAAGTCCGGCAACACGTCACCACGTTCAACCAGGTGCTCGACTTTCGCGGTGAAGTCAAACGTCACGCCAGGAAACCGATCCGCCAGGCCGCGGGAGACACGCACAGCGTGAGCCGGACCGTTGAGGAAATCGGGATCGGCAAACGTGATGTGACCGGCGCCGGCGGCGACCTGCTGTTCGATGTCGGCCAGAACGACCTCCGTCGGCACCGCCACGAACCGGCCGCCATAAACCGGGGGAATCGGGCAGTGCGTGCAAAGGTGCCGGCACCCCCGGCTGGCCTCAACCGTCCCGGTGGTCACGACCTTCACGTGCCCGTCGTCGTCGACCGATTCGAATCCCGCGTACTTGTCCAGGCCGGGCAACGTCGACCGATCGGGCACGGGAAACTCCTGCCGCGCCCGCCGGACCTTTGGATCGATGGCCACCGGCTCTTCGCCTCGTTCCCAACTCTCCAGCAATGCGACCAGTTCGCCCTCGCTCTCTCCCCCCAGGCAGGACACCGCGCCGGCCTCCAGCAGGGCAGGGGCGTTGAGCACCGCATAGAGACCCGAAAACACCACTCTTGCACCCGGGTTCTCTTCTCGAACCGAACGAGCCACTCGAACACCCAATTGCAGTGCGGTGTGCATTGGCACGGCGACCACCACAACCGCCGCTCGGCGAAGATCGCTTCGTGACAGTGGTCCCACCGACACGTCGCAGCAAATCGGGTCAAATCCCGCCCGCCTGAGAAATGCCGACGGCCAGGCGACCCCCAGTGGCTGGTGCCCCAGTTCGTAGCACGACACCAGCAACACCCCGCCGTGACTCCTCAGCGCATCGCCTGGAGCCCACCTCTCCACGGGCATCACCGACCTCTCTGACATATCAGGAACAAATCTCGTCGATGACCCTGGCCGGAAACACCGACGTCAAGCGTTCCTTCAAACCGTTCCGGCGATGGAACAGTTCCTCGTGATGCATTCCCAACTGGTCCAGCACCGTCGCGTGCCAATCGTGAACAGTGACCTTTTGGTCAGCCGCCTTCAAACCGATCTCGTCGGTAGTTCCATGAATGTGTCCGCGTTTGATGCCGGCACCGGCCAGCCAGGTCACCATCGCATTCTGATTGTGATCGCGACCGGCCTTCAACACGTTCTTGTCACCGGGCAACTGGGCAATCGGCAACCGGCCGAATTCCCCACCCCAGGCCAGCAGCGTGCTGTCGAGCAATCCTCGCTCGTCAAGATCCTCAAGCAACGCGGCTATCGGCTGATCTGTCTTGCGACAGGCCGCGGGCAAGCTCGTGCCGATGTTGGTGTGGTTGTCCCAGATCTGGAAATTGATGAACAACTGAACAAACCGGACGCCCCGTTCGACCAGCCGGCGGGCGATCAGGCAACGGCGACCATACGAATCTGTCCCCTTGCCTCCCACTCCGTACCGCTTCTGGGTACCAGCGGTTTCCTGGGAAATGTCCAACGCATCCGAGGCAGCCAACTGCATCCTTGCGGCAAGCTCATAGCTGGCGATCCGTGCATCCAACTGGGGCTGTCCGGTACGGCGGCGACGATGGATACGATCGAGTGTGCCGATCAGGTCCCGTTCCAGCTTCACGACGGACTCGGCCTCCTCGTACTCGCGGTCCAGATTCAGAACGGGCTTGCCGGTGGAACGAAAACGGGTGCCCTGGTAGACGGGCGGCAGGAACCCGGCCTGCCAGTTCTGCACCCCGTTGACCGGCAACCCGGCCGGATCGTCGAGCACGATGTAGGCCGGCAGATTCTGGTTCTCGCTGCCGAGACCATAAGTGACCCACGACCCGAGGCTCGGCAAACCCGGAGTCATCCGTCCGCAGTGGGCGATGAACAACGCGGGTTCATGAGTCAGGTTGGTCGTGTACATCGACCGGACGAGACTGATCCGATCCACCTGGGTGGCGAGGTGCGGCAGCAGCTCCGACACGTCCATTCCGCATTCACCGTACTTGGCAAACCGAAACGGACTCCTCATCAATGCCCCGGCCGCCCCGGGATTCTCGACCTCACCGGCAATCTTGTCGAAATACGACTTGCCGTGATTTCGAGTCAGTTCCTCCTTGGGATCGAACAGGTCCATCTGGCTGGGACCACCGTTCATGAACAAGTGGATCACCGACTTGGCCTTCGGCTCAAAATGCGGCTGCTTAGGCGTTTGGTCCGGAAATGCCGACTCCGCAGCCAGGAGCCCGTTCGTGCCATAAAGGTCGCTCGACAGCAACCCGGCCAGTGCCGCGGTGCCCAACCCCCCGGACATTGACGCGAAGAAGTCTCGCCGGGTCACGGCCGGCCTCAACGGGTCGGTAATTTGCGACAGCATCAACGCGATCCTTTTGGAGTGCTCAACACACCCATCAGTCCAGGTACATGAACGCCGCAGAATTCATCACGGCATGGCACAGGTTGCCCAGCGCACGTCGTCTCGCAGCGGCCTGATCATTCTTCAACTCCGCCGCCCACTCGCGTCGCAGCTTCTCGAGAACAGGGACCGTGGCCGCCAGTTCCTCATCGCCGGGAGTTCGCCCCAGCGCAATCCGGTAGACACGAGCCGTCTGCCGTCTCGCATCGTCACCCACCTGCTTCTCAACTCTCTCGGCAAATCGATCCGCCAACTCGCGGATCGCCTTGTTGTTGAGCAGGTGCAGGGCCTGCGGTGCAACGTTGGAAATCGGACGCTGAACACAGTTGGGATTCATCCGCGGCAGATCGAAGTTTTGCAGCAGAGTGGAAATCTGTGTGCGCCGCTGCAGCAGAAAGATACTGCGGCGCCATCCACGTGGACCACGTACAGCGGTCACAAGTCCGTCGGCCCGAGCACTCACCGCGTCACCCGGACCAAACTGGCGACTGTCCAATTCTCCGGCGACCGACAGCAGGCTGTCTCGCAGGCTCTCGGCATCCAACCGCTTCAACGGCATTCGCCCCAGCAGACGGTTTTCGGGATCCACCTGTCGCTGACGGTCGGTCACCGCCGATGACTGGCGGTAGGCGCTCGAGGTGAGAATCAGGCGATGAATCGACTTCAGCCGCCAGCCGTTGCGAACCAATTCCACTGCGAGCCAGTCAAGCAGCTCGGGATGTGTGGGCCGGTCGCCGGTCTCGCCGAAGTTGTCCAGCGTGCCGACAATCCCGCGACCGAAGTAGTGTTTCCAGATCCGGTTGACGATGATCCGGGCCGTCAGCGGATGTTCGTCGGCGGTCAACCACCGCCCAAACGCCAGCCTTCGCCCGGTCGAGTCGGCCCCCGGGAAAGGTGGCTTCACGTCCAGTTCAAAACCCGACGGAGCCAACACCTCAGGAACACCCGGCTCAACCATCCGGCCGGGGGTCAGATAGTTGCCGCGAATCAACACGTAGGTGGGCGACGGGGACCCGCGATCCCACAACGCCCGCACGAACGGTTGTTCCTTCTTCTGCCCACCCAACTGCTTGACCCGCTTGTCTGTCTCGCCAATCGCCTTGGCGTACCCGGGATCGAGATTTTTCAGTTCCGCGTCATCAATGGTCAGCAGTGGCGCAAATTTCTCGGCCAGGTACCGCTGCACCTCAGTCCGTTTGGCTTTTTCAGCGGCGACCGCCTTCCGCACGTCTTCGCGAATCGCGACCGGCAGTTTGGCCAATCTGGCGGCGACGTGTTTCTTGCGTGCCACCCCGGCCATCTCCGACAAGTCCCGGCCTGCCGCGGCGATTTGGGCATCGACCCTCGAATTGTGAGCGTCGTGCGCCGACTGCTCCTCGGTGCTGACCACCGTAAAATGACGGAACCCGATCGGCCCGCTGCTGAACTGCTTCGTCCCGAACGGCTTCAACCAGTCGTTCTCGTCCAGCGCCCCCTTGAAGACGGCCGCCAGCCGATAGTAGTCACGCTGCGGCAGCGGGTCGAATTTGTGATAATGACACTTGGCACATTTCAGAGTCAGGCCCATCACCGAAGATGTCAGCACTTCCAGTTCGGCATCGATCACGTCACGGCGGTCCGGAACAAACCCGGTGATGTTGGCGTACGTCGCATCCGGCACAAACCTGAGAAATCCCGTGGCAACCAGGTTGTCAGCCATCTCGGACGTCACGATTTTCGCCCGCTTGTAATCGGCCAACTCGTCACCGGCAATCTGTTCCAGCAGGAAGCGGTTGTAGGGCTTGTCGTCGTTGAGCGACCGAATCACGTAATCGCGAAAGCGGTAGGCGGACCGGCGGATCGGGTCCGCATTCTGAATGCCGTCCGAGTCCGAGTAGCCGGCCAGGTCGAGCCAGAACCGGGCCCACCGAACCCCAAAGTGAGGCGACGCCAGCAGGCGGTCGACCTGCGCGTCCCAGCCTGCGCCAGCCAGGGACCTTCCTGAGTCAGCACGATCGAGATCGTCAAGGCGAGGTGGCAGGCCGGTCACATCCAGCGTCGCCCGCCTCAACAACGCCACGGGGTCAGCGTCGGCAGAAAACGACAGTCCTTTGCCCGCGAGCCGTTCCAGGAGAAAGGCATCAACCGGATTCCGGACGCGGCCCATCGCTTCAACAACCGGCACGGCCGCCGCCACGGGTCTGCGAAAGGCCCAGAACCGACGCTGCTCGTCGTCGACCACCGGGACCTGTCCCGACGACGGGGGATCGGGAACCAATGGCATCCCGTCGGCGATCCACCGCGTCACCTTGGCAATCTCACCGGGTTCGATGACCTTGATACTGGCCGCCACCAGGTCGCGCCGCGGCGGCATAGTCCCGTCATGAATCTTCTTCAGCAGACGACTTTCCGTGGGCTTGCCCAATACCGCCGCTGGCCCCGACTTGCCTCCCTTGAGAATGGAAGCCCGGGACCTCAGGTCGAGCTGGGCCTTCTTCCCCCGCCCGCCGTGGCAGACCACGCATCGCAGTTGAAGAATCGGATACACGTCGTGCTGCGTGACCACAATCGGCAAACGCCCCTTAGGTCCGAAGGGCGCACCAGCAGCAATCCAGTTCCTGATGTCCTCGACATCGCCCTTGGGCAGACGCTTGTCTTCGCCCGGAGGCATTGAACCGTCCTGCACATGCTGAAACAGCAGGCTTTCCAACGGCTTGCCCGGCGTGATCGCTCGCCCGGATTCGCCACCACGGATCAACGCTTCGCGGCTGTCCAGTCCGAACAGCCCCTTGGGCTTCTCACCGGAATGACACTCCAGGCACCTCGACTTGAAGATCGCCCTGACACGGACCTCTGGTTTCCCAACAGGCTCCGCCTTTGGTTCGGCCCCCAGGCCATCGACAAACGGCACGGCAACGGCTGCGGCGACGACCGCCAACCGGGTACGGATCGAACTCATTTCGGACAACCGTCTAACATGGCTCATCCGGCCATCTTACCAGTTGAGGCCATCCGGCCGAAATCCCGAGTGTTTGCCACCGTGTCACCGGCCATTCCGCGAGAGGACAAGCCAGCAACTCATCGGTCACCCCAATCCCGGTTTTCACCCCGCGTCGTCCGTCAGCCGGGATGGCCGGATGTCACTGGGCCAGCAATTCGTCGAACGCGTCCCCGTCTGGCCATTCCGTCACCGCGTCCACCGCGCCGTGCACCAGCGGATCGATCGCCGATGCGGGATTCTTGCCCGCACAGGACCTGCGACTGTTGAACATCACCGCCCAAGCCATACCGTCGTGGCGGCGGACCAACAAAGTCGACGTCCCCGGCAGTGACCCGGTGTGCCACTGGTTCATACGACCATCACCCAGACGCCGTACCGAGAAACCCAATCCGTAGAACACATCCTCAACCGATCCGTCGGACTTCCGTGAGACCGGAGCGGCGGGCGGCTCGAACATTTCATCGAGTGACTCCACCTTGAGGAACGGTTTCCGGCCGGGTGACTCCAACGCCGAGGCAAACCGCACCATGTCAACAGCCGAAGCGATCCAGGCACCGTGAGAATCCATGGCTTCCAGGTTCCACGCCCCATATGCCCGAGACACCCTCTTGCCCAAGTCTTCCTCGAAGACACTCAACCCAACCTTCTCCCCATCGACGTGATATCGCACCTCGCCTTTGGCCCGCCCCTCGATGCGTGTCCTGCCGACCCTCATCCGCGTCACGCCCATCGGCTTCAGGACACGAGCCTGGACGTACCGTTCGTACGACTGGCCCGAAATCTTCTCGATCACCCGTCCCAGCAGGCAGTAACCGTAATTCGAGTACGCGTACCTCGTGCCGGGATCGAAGTCCAACGGCCACTTCTGCATAAACCGAATCACCTCCGCCGGGCCCGCCGGGGCCTTCGTCCCCAGGACCCGCGAAATCCGGATCGACTGAAACATGGGGTCAAACGAGGCGCTGCGGTCCCACCCTCCGGTGTGTTGCAAGCACTGCCGAACCGTCACACGGCGACTCCGCTTGGCGTCCACTTCCGGCTCAAGGCCCAGAATCTCAGCAACCGGATCATCCAGTTTCAACCGCCCTGCTTCGACCAGTTGCAGGATGGCCACCGAAGTCACGGGTTTCGAGAGACTCGCGATGCGAAACCGGCTGGTGGGCAACACCGGATCACCGCTCTGCCGATCGGCCAGACCGAAACCCCGTGCGTAAACCAGCCGTCCATTCCTGGTCACCGCCAAGGATGCGCCAGGCAACTGATGCCGAGACACAAAATCGGTCATCAACCGATCCAGGGGTTCCAGTCGCTTGTCCCCTCGGCCGGTCACACCCACCGACTCGACCTCCGCGGTGGCGGCCAGGCCCGGAGCAGCCAGCAACAGCATGTTGCCCAGGAACACGGTTCTCAGGTGCATCACAGCCTCTCCTCACTAAGCTCCGGCCCGGTGTTGCACTGTTCAACACTCGACTCGATACCGCACGAGCTTCTCGGGATCGACATCGCAGCCCAACCCCGGCACTTCGGGCACGGCGATTTTCCCGTGGTTGATCACAAACGGCGAGCATGTCACATCGTCTTCAAGGCCGAAATAGGTCGAATCATTTCCAAGAGAATATGCCGGGCAGGCCCCGGCGACATGCACCATCGCTGCGGTTTTGGGCCCGAGATCGTGGCCACAATGCATGATGCAGGGAACGCCAGCGGCATGTCCAAGGTGTCCAATCTGGACGCACGGCCAGATGCCCCCGGCGATGTGCGTGTCCGGCAAAATGTATTGCGCAGCTCCCGCCTCGAGAATCTCCCATACGCTCGCCGGGTCAATCACGCTTTCATTCAACGCGATGGGCGTCTGTGTCTCGGCACGCAACCGTGCCGCGTTGGCCAGCGGCTCGGCCGGAATCGGTTGCTCCAGGTATTCCAGTTCGTATTGTTCCAGTTGCTTGCCCAGTTCAATCGCCTCGTCCAGCGAATACGCCCGGTTGGGATCGATCCGCAATTTCAGCCGATCACCGACCGCGTCACGGACGCCACGGACCATCTCCAGGTCCTCCTGCATGTCGCTGCCGGCCTTCGTCTTCAGGCTCTTGAAACCCTGCTCGACGTAAAAACTGGCGATCTCCCCGGCCCGCTCGTAGGTCTGAATACCCATGCACGCAGCCACCTCGACCTCGTCGCGGATTTTTCCGCCAAGCAATTCGACCACCGGGACCCCCAGGGCCTTCCCTTTGAGGTCCCACAAGGCCAACTCGACGCCCGACTTCAGCCGCGTCTCCAACCGACAATCACGATGGAAGGACTGCAGGTTGAGGGGGTCCCGCCCCACCAGCCACGCGCGGGCATCCGCCTGCATGCGTGAGCCACTGATCTCGGGAAGAAAATTGACGTTGTGCTCACCCCATCCCTCCAGGCCTTCGTCGGTCTCGACCTTGACGATCGCACTCATCGTCGTCGAACTCGTACGAACGTGCGATCGGTAGGGGGCAATAGGAGCGATCTGCGGCACCTCAACCACGGTCACGTCCACGTTGGTCACTCGCATCGCAGTTCTCTCCCTGGGTGAGGTCGTCGGCCCGGACTGGTCCCGCCTGGCAGTCGACGGGCTGGCGATGTTCTACCACGCCTCGCCAATGCCAGCCACCAAAGGCTCTCGGCAGCCTCCGGGGATTCGTCTACAATCGGTGTGCCCGACATCCCCTGCAGGCACACGGTGTGAACGACCGCCCTCCCGACCACCTCTCCACCCGTGACGAGGACGACTTCGGGCAGGCCATAGGTGGCGGCATGGCCTCCGTTCCCTCCACACCACTGGATGCTGGCAGCCCCTTCGCGATCTCGCACGGTGGCGGCCCGGCCCAACCGGTGCGGCGACCTCCCGCCCGACGACTCAACACCCGCCCCAAGCTGGTCGCGTTCCTGTTCGTGGCCACCTGTCTGAGCACCACCCACGCTGGCAGCCACCTGGCTGAACTTGATGCACAGATGACTGCTTCGGAGATCAACCGGGCAATGCTCTGGTCGGGGCTGCAGTTCACCACCGCCGTAATGGGCATCCTGCTTGCCCACGAAATGGGCCACTACCTTCAGGCCATTCGCTACGGTGTGCCCGCCACGCTGCCGTTCTTCATCCCGATGCCCATTTCCCCTTTCGGCACAATGGGAGCCGTCATCCTTCAACAGGCGGGCTCGGCCAATCGCCGGGCCTTATTCGACATCGCCATCACCGGGCCGCTGGCCGGACTGGTCGTCACGATTCCGATCACGTTGTGGGGGCTGCAATCGGTTGAAGTCATTGATCTACCAGAAAACCCTGCGTACCCGATCCTGGTCTACGGCGACCCGCCGCTACTGCGGTGGATGATGGCGTGGGTTCACGGGCCACTAAGTGAGAACCAGACGGTGCTCCTCAACCCGCTGGTGTTTGCCGGCTGGGTGGGAATCTTCATCACGGCCCTGAACCTGCTGCCCATCGGGCAACTCGACGGCGGCCACATCCTCTACTCACTGATCGGCAAGTCGGCTCACGTCGTTGCCATCGGCCTGCTGTTCGCGGCGGCCGGCTACATGCTGTATTCGCGTGACCCGTCGTTCATCGTGCTGTTGCTGTTGCTGGTGCTGATGGGTCCAAAACACCCTCCGACCGCCGACGACACAATGCCTCTGGGAGCAGGCCGCCACGTGCTGGGCTGGCTCACGCTCGCCTTTCTGTCCGTCGGCCTGACGCTGAATCCCATCGATGTCATCGAGCCGGCCAACGACGCATCATCGCCGGCGACCACACCCGACGGGACATCGCCTAAGCCTCCCAGCGACTCTTCATGAACGCCAGGGCATCGGTAGCCAGTTGCTGCTCTGACTCGTACATCCGCCGCCAGATCTTCGTCGCGGCAGCCAGGTCGGGCAATGCCAGTCCGAAGGCCTCGACCACCATCCAGCCCTCGTAACCCACCTCCTTGAGGGCGGCAAACGAGGTGTCCCAGTCGACTCCACCCGAACCGGGCGTCGACCGATCGTTCTCGGAAATGTGCACGTGAGCACAGACGTCGATACAGGACTTGACGGCCTCGGTGATGTCCTTCTCCTCGATGTTCGCATGAAATGTGTCGTACATCATCCGCAGATTCGGATGGTCGACCTCGCGAACAAATCTCGCACAATCGGCAGCACAGTTGAGAAAGTAGAGTTCGAACCGGTTCAGGTACTCCAGCACCAGGGTCACCCCCTTCTCACCGGCGTAATCGGCCACCTCCCGAAGTGTCGCCTTGCCGTTGGCCCATTCCTCCTCGCTGGGCATAGCCCCGGAAAACTCACCGAGTGCCGAATGGTAAGGGCCGCACAGCATCGGGGCACCCACCAGTTCGCACATATCCACGGCCCCTTTGAGCCGGGTGACGGCCTCGGCCCGAACCGAGGAGTCCGGAGAAATCGGGTTGGCGTCGCCTGTCGAAACCGTCACCGCCGTCCGCTCGAGCCCCAACTCGTCCAGCTTCCCACCGAGCCTCTGGAAGGCCGCCGCGTCGTGCTCGAAGATCGGCACCTCGACACCGTCGTACCCGATCTCTTTGATCTGTTCCAGGATCCCGTCGTGAGATTCGTCGACAGCTGTGGCCCACAACAACAGATTCATGCCGTATTTCATTGCGACTCGGTCCTTTCCTCGGGTGATTCAACCGTCCGCCCGAAGATCTCGTCCGGTTCGGGAGGAGTCCAGCCCAGCAATTCGCTGACTCGTGGCTCGACCAATTCACGCCCCCGCTCGATCACCGGCAGCACCTCATCGGGGAGCGATGCCAGTTTGATTCGCCGCATGACCTGATTCAAGCGATAAAGCAAACGCTCGGGATCAACGTAGTCGCCCAGGAAGCGTCGTTGGCAGAACTGCGAGACCATCTCGACCAGCCCCTCCGTCGTGCCCCCTCGCGCCATCCCGTTGACAGCCTCCTGCACCGCAAAGGCATCCACCCCGGCCATCGCCTCGTAGTACTGCTCGAGACGCCCCGGGTCCCGCTCGATCAACACGCCATCGAGCAGCAATTCGCTGGTGATGTGCCCGAGTACGCCCGGGCGGTAATCGCTCGTTCCCGGCAGCCGATCGCGAAACGCAACAGCCAGCGTCCCCGAGATTTCCACGAACGCACGGCAGCGATGAAAGTACTGGTCATCGTCCAGATGTTGCAGCACCCCAGCCGCCACCTCAGCCGCCGGCGACCCACTGCTGTCGGCAACCGGGGCCACCAGCCGGTGCCGCATCCTCATCCGACGATCGACAACGCTCAGCCAGTCGGGCACCGCCGTTCCAGCCAGGAACAGCGGCCTGTCGATGAATCGCAGCCCGTGTGCAAAGTAGTTCACCGCTGCTCCCGTTGGCGGCATGCCGTTGCCGTCACCGGGAGCATTGTGGACAATTTGTCTTCGGTTTCCCAACGACGACCAGGCTCCGACCCCGCTCATGCCAGACAACTCTCTGAAACTGATTGTCCTCGCCCGGGACCAGGGCCCCCGTGTCCAGGACGCCTGGGCGGAGCTTTCGGCGTTCCTCGACGATGCGGAGGGAGTCGAAGTGGTTGCCGCGGCGGTGACCGAGGACCTGGCTGACCCTCCACCGGAAGCCGACCTCGTCGTGGTCCTGGGGGGAGATGGAGCAATCCTGCGAGCCTGCCGGCAACTGGCCGCCACGCAACGCCCGATCCTCGGCGTCAACCTCGGACGACTCGGCTTCCTGGCGGAGCTCTCGTTGGATGAGTTCCGAGACAACCTGCCGGCCATCTGTGACAGGCAGTACCGGGTCATCGAACACCTGATGTTCGAGTGCCAGCACGAGTCTTCAAGTGGCCAGACCGAGACAATCATCGGTCTCAACGAGGTCGCACTGTCTGCCGGTGCCAGCCTCACCATGCTCGACGTGCAACTGCAGATTGATGGCGAAGACGTGACCACCTTCAGCGGTGACGGCGTGATTATCAGCTCGCCCGTCGGCTCCACGGCCCACAGCCTTTCAGCCGGAGGCCCCATTCTGCGTCAGGACCTGCAAGCGTTTGTCGTCACTCCGATGAACCCTCACACGCTCAGCAATCGCCCGCTGGTGGACCGTGCCGACAGGCGATACACCCTGACAATGGACGAGGCGCCCGAGGGCGTAACCCTGGTCGTCGACGGCCAGGTCCGCCGCCCATTCGCCGCCGGGGACGCAATCCACGTAGCCCGTTCCGAACTGACATTTCAGCTGGCCAGGATCCCCGGCCACAGCTATTACTCGGCCCTGAGAAACAAACTGGGCTGGAGCGGCCAGGTCCGCGGACGCGGACGCTGACCCCCATCCATTTTCGTCTCCCCCCAATGTCGCCGATCTGCTAGCCTTCCGCGCCCTCGCCCTCGCGGAGCTCGCACGGCATGTTCTCTCTGCAACCACGAACACTCCTGACACTGGTCGCCATCCTGGGATCGTCAACACCCGGCCTGTTGGCTGCAGACGCGCCCCAGCCTGACGAAGCCCCCACGTGGCAGTTGGCGTTCAAGTTCACCCCCGAACAGGTGGTGCGTTACGAGGACCGCTTTCACAGCACGATCCGCCTGCAGAAGGCCAACAAGACGGTTCGGATCCTCAACAATCGCAAGAGCCGCAAGCACTACCGGGTGCTGTCTGTTGACAAGAAAGGGCAGGGGCTGGTCGAGACGGTCATTGACCACATCAAAATCCGCGCCCAGCAGGGCGATGAACCGGCCATCAACATTGACAGTTCCGACGGCCCCGACTCGTGCCCGGTCAATTTCCGGACGCTGCTGGCCACCATCGGTCGTCCAATCGCTCGCAGCCGCTGTGACAGCTCCGGGAAACTGCTCAACGTGCTATCGATCAGCAAGGCATGGCTGAAAGCCCACCCCGGCGCCTCCAACCAGTCCCTGGCCACGTCACTGCAAAAACAGGGATTCCTCGTCCCGTTGCCCGAAGAACCGATCTCCATCGGCGGCACCTGGGAGGAAACGCACGAGGCGACAACTTCTGACCGGGTCGGCAAACGTCACCGGATCACGCTGAAGAAGATCTATTCGCTGCAGAAAGTCGACAAGGACCTCGCGACCATCACCTGGAAAACCATCCGGCTGACCCCGGTCACCGACCCGCGACTGCTCGCACAGCTCATCCAGCTCGTCGACACCGGCAAGGTCGTCCTGGACATCGACCGTGGAGTGGTGATCTCCAAGACCAGCAACATCGACCGCACGCTGGTCGGTCCATTCGGAGCCGACACTCTGATGATCGCCCGCACCAAACACGAGCTGCTGCTATCCGAAGGTGATTGACCGGGCGACGGTTTCTCCTAAAATTGAAGCTGACGTGAGCCTCTGACGATCGGAACCCGACAGCTTCATGCAACGAAAGTCGCTCTCACCCACCGTTGCCGGGCTCCTGGTCGCATCCAAGCGACTGGCCAAAGAGACCGAGGCTGCGGCGGTCGTAATGCTGTCCGACTCGCCCTACAAGTTCGCCGAGATCCGCAAGAAGCTCCAGCCGTCCCAATTACTGGTTGCCAGCAACAACCCCGACGTGCAGCGGGCCGCTACCGCAGACGACGTCGATCTCGTGCCGCTGGACCCGTCCTCCGAAACCCGTCAGGTTCAGCTCAGCCAGGCTCTGCTCGAAGCCATCGCCGACGAACACCTCGAAAGTGGCGACACGATCGTGGCTCTCTATTCCGGGTACGAACGTGACACCATCGACTCGCTCTCGATCATCAATCTCGGCGACCACCTGGCCAAACTGACCTCTCGCGACCTGCAGCGACTCGAAACCAAGGTCCCGCTGGAGACACTTCGCTCGGTCGTCGACCTCGCAGTGGAAATCGGCCGAGAGGGCCGCGAGGGGAAACCCGTGGGCACGATGTTCGTCGTCGGCAGCCACCGCAAGGTCCTCCCGCTCTCCGAGGAGGGTGTTCACGACCCGTTCAAGGGATACCCTCAACGGGAACGCGAGATTCATATGCGGCGGGTTCGTGAGAGTGTGAAGGAGATCGCCCAGCTCGACGGCGCCTTCATCGTGTCCTCCGACGGTGTAGTCCAGTCGGCCGGCCGGATCCTCAGGGCCGCAGCGAGCGGCCTGACACTCTCCAAGGGCCTGGGCGCACGACACTGGGCCGCCGCCGCCATCACCAAGACCACTCCGGCCGTGGCAATCGCCGTGTCAGAATCCAATGGCACCGTGCGGATCTTCCAGGACGGCACGGTCATGCTGCGAATCGAACCCATGGACAGGGCGATGACCTGGCACGACGTGGAAACCGAACCGCCAACTCCCGGCGACTGACCCCCGGCAATGCCTGGAAACAAAAAGTCGCAGACGAGCCAAATTGGACCAAGTCGTCTAGGAGATAAACTGGCCATCTGTTACCGTTCTCGCGTTGTGAAGGATTCGATTGAATAGCAACCAGCGACGCACCTCCTCGGCAGGCGATGCGTCCCTGGCAGTTTCGGGAAAGGACTCCCATGCTCCGTGGCCTCACGATTTTCACCAGTCTCCTCGCTGTCGTGTCCCTGAGCGCCCTGGTGGCGATCCAGGTACAACGAAGCCTTGACGACAACCCGGCAGTGAATGCCGCCGGCGAAGCCGAATTCGCTGACAACGACGAACTCGACCTCGGCGAACCGGCTTCACTTGCTGAACCCGACCAGGGTTTCGAACCCGGCCAAGGGGTGGCGGCGCTGCAGAGCGAACCAGCCGTGACGCCGGCTGCCGCAACCCTGCCCGCGACTGCCCCGGCCTTCGATGCCCCGCCCTCGTCCCCGCCCCCCACTTCTCCAGCTCCGCTGACGCCTGACCCGGCAGCATTCCCCACTTCGCGACCGACGGTGCCCACGCCTCCGCCAACCACGCCTCCGGCAACCACGCCTCCGGCAACCACGCCTCCGGCAACTACGCCTCCGGCAACCACGGCGGCCCCGACCGCCCCCTCTCCGACCATCGCGTCCGATGCCTTTCCGCCGCCCCCTGTCCTCGAGCCCCCGGCGGCCTTCCCGACGCCGCCGCAGTCCACAGAGATACCGGCCGAGCCAACCAGCCCCCCACCGACCACATCCCCGTCGGCCCGAACCATTCTGCCGGCTTCCTCGGACAACGCTCCCTCCGCACCACCGCCTGCAGCGGCCGCCAAGGACCAGCCCAGGACCATCGACCTTGCCGAGCCTTCGACCGGCCGACCTCTCGCCGATCCGTCCCCGGCCGCACTCAATGCTCCGACAGGACGGGAACTGCCCGAGGCTCCGAAAAACATTTCACCCGACGCGGCCCAACCGGCCGCCGCCAAATCCAACCCACTGGTTGGCATTGCCACCGTCGATCCACAGGCGCCACGAGGTCGCCAGCAGCCGCAACTGGAAATCACCAAGACAATCCCGGCCAATGGAGTGATCGGTGAGCCATTGGTTTACTCCATCAAGATCCGCAACACGGGCACCACTGCGGCCCACGCCGTGATTCTCGAAGACCCCATTCCCAACGGAGCGAAGCTGACCGGTACGGTTCCGCAGGCCGAACTTACTGACGGCCAGCTGACCTGGTCGCTGGGAACCATGCCGCCCGGGGGCGAACACAAGATCATGGTCCGCGTAATCCCAACGGTCGCCGGCGACCTGGGCAGCACCGCCACGATCCGGTTCGCCGCACATGCCGCCGCAGTCAGCCGCATTGCCAGCGCCGCGCCAGCTCAGCCGACGGACCCGGTCACCACGTTGAAGCCGTCACCGCGGGCCACTCCGGCTATCCCGCCAAAGTCGGCCATTGACACGATTCCCGCTCCGGCCTCGCCACAACCCGCCGTCAACCAGCAGACCGGTCTGACCCTGGACATCGCAGCACCACCACAGGCCGCCGTCGGCGAAACCGTCACATTGCAGTTCACCCTGACCAACAATACACGGACCCCCCAAAGCGGCGTGATCCTCCGTAACGTGATCCCCAAGGAACTGGACCACCCGGCCGGAACCGATCTCGAGTACCCTTTGCCCTCGCTGGCGGCTGGCCAGAGCAAGGTGATCAAACTTCAGGTGAAAGCCAAGCTCAACGGCGAGGCTGTCAGTCGCGCCACCCTGGCATCCGGACAGACCGTCCTGGCCAGCAACCAGAAAATCATCCGTATCGGGGCCACACCAACGCTTGCGATCGAGCAGTCCGTGCCGGACCGTGTCAGCATCGGTACAGCTGCCGCGCTGAAAACGACCATCTCGAACAACACCCGCGTCCCGTCGCCGGCCGCTACGCTCACGCAGACCCTGGCTCCCGGGCTGGATTTCATCGCCGCCAGCAACCAGGGACGATTCGATCCGGTCAACGGCCGGATCAGCTGGCCGGTATCGCCCATCAATCCCGGCGACTCGGTGACATTCACCACCACGGCCCGGCCTCGACAGGCCGGCAAGACCTTGGCCAGCCTGGTCCGTCTGTCCGAGGGAACCCGGACCCTGGCCACGTCGTCGAAAACGATGCGGACCACCGGTTTCCCCGCCCCGAACCTGAACATTTCCGGAATCCAGGCTCCGGCGACCGTGGGTCGGAATTTCGACATCACTTTCAACCTGTCAAACGGGGGCAGCAGCCCGGTCACCCACAGTCGGCTGAACATCAACCTGCCCGAGTCGCTTCAGATCATCAATATCACCGGCGGAAAACGCGCGGTGGACGGCAAGACGGGCAGCCTGAGCATCATTCCCTCACAGGACGCAATCGCCGGAGGCCAGGCTCGAAAGATCGTCGTCACTGTCCGGTCGACGGTTCCCGGCCAGCAGTTGCTACAGACTCAATTCGCCTGTGACCAACTGGCACAGCCGCTGGCTCGCACCGACGCGGTTACGACACTGCCTCGCTCGATTACGCCATGATCGAGCCCACTGGTGACATCCTCGAGACCTTCGAGAACCCGTATCCCGACCGGGATTACGTCATCGAGACGGTGTGTCCCGAGTTCACCTCGATGTGCCCAAAGACCGGCCAGCCCGACTTCGGCACGCTGACGATTTCGTACATCGCCGAGGCGACCTGTTACGAACTGAAGTCTCTGAAACTGTACTTGCAGCAGTTCCGCAACCACGGCGCGTTCTACGAAGCTGTCACCAACCGAATCCTCGATGACCTCGTTGCGGCCACCTCGCCGCGCTGGATGGCGATCGTGGGGGAATTCACACCCCGTGGCGGGATTTCGACCACCGTCACCGTCGAGTACGACGGATCGGAATCCGTGAGCGATACAACGGCACCCGAGTAGTCGTTTTCGAGCCTCTCGCCGGGCGGGTTGACAGATCCGCGGCCACTCGATTACAACGGCTTCGTCCTCATGGATACCCTTCGCCCCCTTCGTCTAGTGGCCTAGGATTCTGGATTCTCAGTCCAGCGACACGGGTTCAAATCCCGTAGGGGGTACTCGACAAACAAAGCCAGCCAATCCGCTTTTGCAGCGGGTTGGCTGGCTTTTT
>MDTE01008196.1_pt1 | contig 38353 bp, 29 predicted proteins | sample 811231 | NCBI WGS metagenome assembly MDTE01 (sample SAMN05326651, study PRJNA326480) | marine metagenome | isolation source: seawater | place: Indian Ocean: Red Sea | collected 2010 | reverse complement strand
TAGATACGGATCGGCGGCAGCCCCAGTCCTTCGCCATAAACTTCCGTAACAGCACCATAGCTGCCGGGAGTGGCACTGCCGATATCCGGCCAATGAGCGCGAACGCAACCGAACCCGAGTAGTCGATCTTGAAAAAATGCAGGACTAACGACGTTGACGTCCGGCAAATGAGAGCCACCGAAATAGGGGTCGTTGTGAATGAATACGTCGCAGTCGTGTATATCATCGCCAAAGGCCTGGATGACGGCACGGACGGCATCCGGCATAGAACCGAGGTGGATGGGTAAGTCGGGACCCTGCGCCACCATATCGCCCTTGGCGGTGAAGATACCGCAGGAATAATCACCGGCGACCTTCAGAACCGGCGAGTATGCTGTTTTCGCGAGGACAATCTTCATTTCTTCTGCCGCCTTGAGGAGGCTGTTTTTGACCACTTCAAATGTTGCGGGATCGGTTTTTGTCTTCATGGTATTTACTCTCCGCGGGTAATGCGGATAAAACCGCGGGCGTCGACACGGCCACGCCACCCCGGCGGGATGACGAGTGTACTGTCCAGCGATTCAACGATTGCGGGACCCTTGATCGTAGAGCCGGCCGCGAACCGCTCCCTATTGAGGACAGGGGTTTCAATACTGTCGGTTGCAGGGAACCAAGCCATTCGATTGGCTTTGAAAGAGTCCCTTCCATCCGTTGTCTTTTGCTTAATCGGAAGGCTGGGAAGTCTTCCAGTTGCGGTCAGACGCAAGGTCACGACTTGGACAGTCTCGGCCTCGTTCTTATGGCCATATGTCAGCGCATGTCGTTCGTGATAGCCTTCAGAGAGTTTTTTTAAGCTGTTTGTATCAACCAAGTCGCCGTCAAGTGGGACATTCAATTCATAGGCCTGGCGGGCGTAGCGAAGGTCGGCACTTCGTTGAAAAACCCACTGACTTTTGGGAACACCGGTATTCGAAAGCATGGATTTGGCATTTTCGATCATTTCGTCCCAGAGGGCAGCAAGTTGAGCGGGGTCTATTTCTAAGAGCGGTGCAAAAAGAGTTTTGGCATAATCCCGGCGGATATCGGTGCCGACGAGGCCGAGAGCTGAAAATCCGCCAGGTATGGGTGGTATGACGACTTCAGGAACATTTAGTTCTTCTGCCAAGGCCACAGCATGAAGCGGCCCGGCGCCCCCGAAGGCAATCAAACTGAACTCCCGCGGGTCGTGGCCTCGCTCAACTGATACGACCCTTAATGCGTCGGCCATATTGCTGTTCACGATCGAAATAACGCCTGCTGCTGCCTGTGAGACAGATTGATTGAGGGGTTTCGCGATCTTTTCTTCAAAGGCGCGAATGGCGCGCTCATAATTAATCGACATACGGCCGCCGAGAAGTGAACCGGCATCAAGATAGCCAAGAACGAGATTGGCGTCAGTCACCGTCGGCTCAATTCCGCCCTGGCCATAACAAACAGGCCCTGGTGCGGCACCTGCGCTACGGGGCCCCACGCGTAACGCGCCAGCAGGATCAATCCAGGCGATACTTCCGCCACCGGCGCTTACCTCGGCAAGATCGATAACCGGAACGCGGATCGGATGACCGGTACCATGGAGCCATCGGTTTTGACTGCCTTCGCCTCCGCCAACTTCATATTCTGCGGTTGTCTCAATCCGTCCATCCCGTATCAGCGCCGCTTTCGCCGTGGTGCCCCCCATGTCGAAGGACAACAAATCATTTTTATCAATTTGATTGCCGACGAGCGCGGCGGCGATGACGCCGGCCGCTGGTCCGGATTCTACAACAGCAGCGGGCATCCGAAGTGCTTCTGGCACATCGACCACACCACCAGCCGAGCCCATCACGTGAAGCGCAGGTAAGTCGAGGCTGCTGATTGCGCGCTCAAGACGTGCGAGATAAGAGTCGAGGATTGGGCCGACATAGGCGCACACAGCCGTCGTGCTGGTGCGTTCAAATTCGCGGATTTCCGGTAAAACTTCGGATGACAGAAAGATAGAAACTCCAGGTAGTGCAGCCCGCAAACGTTCGCCAAGCACTTTTTCGTGACTGTCGTTAAGAAATGAAAATAGAAGTGAAACTGCGACGGCTTTGACGTTTAAACTTTTGATTTCTTCTACTAAATTATCAATCTCGTCATGAGCTAATGGTGTTACGATATGGCCTTGAGCATCAACACGTTCCGTAACCTCGAAGCGGCGATGGCGTGGCACGAGCGAAGCGGGCGGGTCTTGAAACAGATCATAAAGGTCAGATCGTGAGGAGCGTCGAAGTTCAATGATATCGCGGAACCCCTTCGTCGCGATGAGAGCCGTGCGAGCACCTTTTTCTTCAAGAATGGCGTTGGTAACGACGGTCGTAGCATGCGAGAGCAACGAGACATCCCCTGTTGACACTCCATAGGTCTTGATTGCCTCCGTCAACGCGTTGACTACGCCCTGTCCAAAATCATCCGGCGTGGTCAGTGTTTTGGCGATACCAATGGCGCCGCTTTCCTCGTTGACCAAAGCGGCGTCCGTAAACGTGCCTCCAATATCGACGCCAATCCGCCAGCTCATGTTTTTCTCCGCGATTTGGTGTGTGGAAGAAGGTATTAGGAATATGTCAAATTCCCAGCCATTTTTATTGCCACTTAGCTTGTTCCGCGAAAGGACACGCCTAACTGACGTTTTATGGTTCGATTGAGTGACATTGATCCCGGTTCCGCAAAGCATCTCCTCGATAAGGAATGTCCGCCGTTTGAAACATCGCCTTGGGTGGAAGGACCGCCTTTGAAGGGGCGTCGGGTCGCGATTGTCACCTCTGCGGGTTTACATCGTTGTGATGATCGAAATTTTGCATTACGCGATCTCAGTTATCGTGTCATCCCGAGTGACATCGATACGGCCGATCTGGTGATGACGCAGAGCTCGGTGAATTACGACCGAACTGGTTTCCAGCAGGATGTGAATGTCGTCTTTCCGATTGATCGTTTGCGCGAAATGCATCAGGCGGGAGAAATCGGCGATATTGCCGATTACCACTACGCGGTCAATGGAGCTGGCTGGTTGCCGCATGAGATCGAAGTGACTGCAAGGGAATTGGCTGGTTTATTGAAAGAAGACCAGGTTAATGCTGTCCTGCTGGTTCCGGTCTGACCCAACTGCACTCGTGCCGTCGGTGCGATGGCGCATTATCTAGAAGAAGAAGGTCTGGCGACGGTTGGAATAAGTCTTGTCCGCGACAATACAGAGCGGTTGCGTCCACCCCGGTTTCTCTGGGTGCCGTTCGAACTTGGTAGACCGTTCGGCGCACCTGACGAACCTGAATTCCAGACACGTGTGCTGCGCGAAGCCCTCGCGTTGCTTGAGCACAACGGTCCATCGCCTGTATTGGTGGATTTTTTGGAAGATGTACCAAGTGGTGGCGGAGATATGAGCGGTTGGGCCTGCCCCATAACGTTGCCGAAAGCGCATGATGCTCGGATATCCGAACTTCTTTCGTTGGTCCTCGCGGAAATCAAAAGCCTTGCCCCGTGGCATCAGATCGGTGTTGATCGGCGAGGCCGGACGACGTCTGGTGTTCTCGGTATACCTATAGAAGCGGTAGCAACGTTTTTACACGATGTTTTTAATTGTGTACCCGAAAGCCCAAAGGATGGGGTTCCGGTTGGGCAAGCCTTCCGCCAAGGGTGCGAAGAATTGAAGACCTTCTACCTAGAAGCGGCGATGGCAAAACCGGGTTCAGCGAAGAGCAGTGAATTGGCGGACTGGTTCTGGGGTAATACCGCCGGCGGTCGTCTTATCCTCACGCTTCATCCTGTGGCCCTTGAAAGCTCGGACGAAGGAATCCAACAAGTGGCGATAAGTCAGATGGTGCCGCGGGCGCAGAAACACCGTTTGGGATAGGGGACTACCTGTCCAGAAGGGTCCGAGCTATCTGTGTTAATAACAAGCGTTGTTGGTGGCTTTGTTTGAGTGGGTAAGACGATGGTCGAAATGATCGAAGATAAATTTACCGGTCCAATGGTTTGGGATGCAGATACACAATTTCTGAACGACGGCGTTGCGAGCCTTGATGCCACTTGTCAGTCAGAAATTTCGGTAATCGCGCAGCTTCTGCGCGATAATCCCCTGCCAACAGAAGCGTTGATGCCTGCAGATTTTGATATGCCCGCTTGCACAGCGGTCATGGAGGGCGTGCGAGAAACCGTTGACAATGGGACAGGCTTCGCGGTTGTCGATCGGCTCGACGTGGATGGGCTTGGTCGCGAGATTGCGACCAAGATTTATTGGCTGTTGATGTCAATAGCGGGCCGTCCGGTCGCTCAAAAGTGGGACGGCACGATGGTCTATGATGTGCACGATACAGGAGGGAAAGCCACACCAGGCAGTGGCATTCGTTCTTCAAAGACAAATGGTGGGCAGGGTTTTCATAACGACAATGCATTCAATCTACCGCCAGATTTCGTTTCTCTGTTCTGCTTACGGACGGCAAAAAAAGGCGGAGTTAGTGGGATCGTGAGCTTTGAAAGTGTCTACAACAAACTGCTCGAAGAGCACCGCGAGGTGCTAGATCGCCTATATCAACCGTTTCATTTTGATCGTCAGATGGAGCATGCGCCAGATGAAGATAGGCTGTCCTATAACCCGATCTTCGAAGTGGATGGTGACGTGCTCAATGTGCGGTTCTCTCCGCGACTTGTGGAGCATGGTTATCAAATGCGCCAAGAAAAATTGGATGATGAGGCTCGCGCGGCGATAGATGCGCTCTGTCGGACTACCGAAATTGATAATCTGTGCAAGGTCTTTGAGTTCCAATGTGGTCAAATTCAGGTTGTGAATAATCGCCGTCTTGGCCATCGCCGAACTGCGTTTCGGGATTGGGAAGAACCCGAAAAACGGCGGCATCTCGTTCGTATCTGGCTCCGTAAATCAGGGCGGCCGTTTTATCAGGGCTAATAGGTCTTAAAGGAAGGAAGCATCCGTGGCTTACGAAACCATTCAAGTTGATCCAGTCAGTCCAATTATTGGCGCAGAAATAAGCGGCGTCGATATTTCAAAACCACTTGGCAATCAGATTTTTCAGGAAATACATGATGCTTTGATGGAGCATCAGGTGATTTTTTTCAGAGACCAGAATATGGATCTGGATCAACATAAAGCGTTTGGCCGTTTATTCGGCGAACTGCACATTCATCCCACGGCAAAGGCGCCAGAGGGGCATCCAGAAATTATAACAATTCACGCGGATGAGAATTCGAAAGTCGTGGCCGGTATGAAATGGCATTCAGACGTCTCTTGTGACGAAGAACCGCCACTGGGCAGCATTCTCCACATCCACACGATCCCGGATGCGGGTGGCGATACAATGTTTGCAAGCGGTTACGCCGCTTATGAAAGTCTATCGGAACCTGTTAAGGAATTGATTGGCGGGTTAAAGGCGTGGAATGAGTCGGCACAAGTTCATCGAGATCGATTTGGGGCTGCGGGCAAATTGCGGGATGGCGAAAATGCCTATCCGGAATCTTTACACCCGATTGTGCGTACACATCCAGTCACGGGTCGAAAGGCGCTTTTCGTCAATGAGAATTTTACAACCCGGATAGAAGGTCTAAGGAAGAACGAAAGCGATGCGATCCTTAAAATGCTTTACGATCACATTGCGACGCCGGAATTTCATTGTCGTTTTCGTTGGCGGGAAAATTCCGTCGCATTCTGGGACAACAGATGCGCTCAGCACCGCACCGTTTGGGATTACTTCCCACAGGTGCGGCATGGGTACCGTGTGACGATTGCTGGTGATAAACCATTTTAATAAATGAAAGAGGCTCCTATGCTGAGCAAGACTGTCGATCACTTCGACGAAATGTTCGACGTCATTGTGGTTGGTTACGGCTTTGGTGGTGCGGTTGCAGCGATAAGTGCACATGACGCAGGCGCTGATGTTCTTTTGGCAGAAAAAATGCCAAATCCCGGCGGAATTTCAATCTGCTCAGGGGGGGGCTTGCGTTTGCCTTATGATCGAGATGCAACCTTTCAATATTTGAAGACTACGAACGATGGTACCACGCCAGATAATATACTCGAAGCGTTCATTGATGAGATGATTCAAATTGATTCGTATGTGCAGGAGCTCGCTGCCGTCAATGGTGCGCACATCAATCGGATAGATAGGCCTGGCAGCTATGCCTTTCCCGGTTTTGATAAAATGTACTTCCTCGAAATTGACGACATCCCCAATTTTGATCCAAAGCGCGATTACGCTTACGCCAATGCGCTTAGCGGCGGTCCCTTTATGTTCAAAGTATTGCAGGACAATATTGCAAAGCGTGGCATTACAGCACGTTTAGGCGTATCGGCTAAGCGTCTCATCACCGATAAGAGCGGGGCTGTCGCCGGTGTCTGGCTTGACGATGGGAACGGGCCGAAGGCGATGGGCGCACGGAAGGCAGTTATCCTTGCCTGCGGTGGCTTCGAGCACGCACCAGAAATGCAACGCCAATTTTGGCAAATTAACCCTGTTTTTAGCGCTGCGTTCGTTGGTAATACCGGCGATGGGATACGGATGACGACTGATCTCGGCGCTGATCTCTGGCACATGTGGCATTTTCATGGGACTTATGGTTTTCGGCATCCTGATCTACCCTTTGCTATTCGCACGAAACGGTTGCCGGATTGGGTTCCGGAAGAACGTGAAGCGGAAGCACCCATGAGTTGGATACTCGTAGGCAAGAATGGCCGCCGCTTCATGAATGAATATGACCCCTACATGCAGGACACCGGACATCGAGGGATGGATCGGGTCGATCCATCTCAGATGGGGCAACCTTTCGTGCCGTGTTACATGATCTTGGACGATGATGCGCGACAGCTGTACCCGCTTGGTCAAACCATGTTCAATGATGGCGATTACGAAAACTATGAATGGAGCCAGGATAATCTAAAGGAAGTTCAGAACGGTCTAATACGCAAAGCTGACTCGGTGGAAGAAGTCGCGGGAATGATCGGTTGTTCAGTCGACGAACTTGATGCGACTATTAAAAATTGGAACGAAAGCTGTGACGCGGGTGTTGATGATTTCGGGCGGCCACCCAAAAGCATGGTCCCCGTCCGGCAGGCGCCGTTTTATTTGGCAGAAATTTGGCCGGTCGTCTCTAATACGCAAGGTGGTCCAGTGCACGACCAAAAACGTCGTGTTGTGAATGCATTCGGTGAACCCATTCCCCGGCTTTATACGGCAGGTGAGCTTGGCGGTATTTGGGGTAGTTTATATCTTTCCGGAGGAAACCTAACGGAGTGTTTCGTCAGTGGCCGGATCTCCGGGCGAGAAGCTGCGGCAGAAGAAAATAGGCTAGTTTGAAACGATGACAGAGAAAAAGGTCTATAAGGGACGCGCTGGGCGTGCGCAAAATCTCTCAAATTCCCGTGCTCAAGGCTTTTACGAATCGATCCAAGTTAAGCCGGCGACGGCCGTTATCGGTGTGGTTGTTAGTGGTGTGGATATGACACTGCCTATCCCAGAAGCCCAGGTTACGGACCTTAGTTATGCCTTGGCCAATCACAATGTACTATTTTTTCGAGATCAACCAGAGCTGACGCCTGAACAACAAATAGCCTTTGCTCGTAATTTTGGGGAGCTACATATCCATCCCGCAGGCCCACAGGAAAATGCTCATCCGGAAATCTTTGTAATCCATACCCATAAGGATTCTAAGCTTAACAACGGTGGTGGATGGCACACGGATGTGTCGTGTGATGAAAAACCGCCACTTGGCACGATGCTCCAAATTCATAAGACGCCAGAGGCGGGTGGGGATACTCTCTTTGCTAATATGTATGCTGCGTTTGACGCGTTGTCGGATACGATGAAAGATTTGTTAAAAGGCTGCACGGCTATGCATCAATCGGAACATATTTTTCGGGGGCGGTACTCTGATCGTGGCGTCGACGATACCGGTAAATCGTTTCCAAGTTCCGAACACCCGGTAGTCCGCACGCATCCAGTCTCAGGTCGGGACGCCCTCTACGTGAACCGGGCTTTTACAACCAAGCTGATGGACTTCGAACAAGCCGAAAGCGATGCGCTGCTAAAATTCCTGTTCACCCACCTTGAGCAACCACAGTTTCAAGTGCGCTTTCAGTGGGGGGAGAACTCGATTGCTTTTTGGGATAATCGATGCACACAACACTTGGCATTGTGGGATTACTGGCCGGAAGAACGTAAGGGTAATCGTGTGACGATTAATGGTGAACGCCCTTTCTATCGAATGTAAAAGAATAAACGATGTCAAAAAGACCGTTACATGAAGGTAAACTCGACCGAGCGCAGGCATTATCGAAGGCGCCGTTGGGCGCGTTTTATGAGACAATTTCCGTCAATCCAATCACACCGGTTATCGGTGTCGAAGTTGAAGGTGTCGATATGACATCCAATGTGCCAGACGCGCAGATCGAAGAATTAGGGCGGGCGCTTGCAAATCACAACGTATTGTTCTTCCGAGATCAGCCGCTATTAACGGCAGAACAACAGATTGCCTTCGCCGAGCGGTTTGGTGACTTACATATTCACCCTGCTGCGCCTCAGGGTGAAAAATATCCCGAACTCTTTGTTATTCACACACATGAAAATTCCTTTGTTAATAATGGAGCGGATTGGCACACAGATGTGTCGTGTGACAAAACGCCACCACTGGGCACCATGTTGCAAATTCATCGGGCACCTGAGAGTGGCGGTGATACGCTTTTTGCCAATATGTACGCAGCCTATGATGCTTTGTCTGATAAAATGAAAACATTTCTTTCGAAGCTTTCCGCGGTCCATGATTCGGAACGCGCGTATCGGGGCCGATATTCGGATAAAGGGGTCGACGATACAGATGTGGATTTTCCGCGAAACGAGCACCCGGTTGTTCGCACGCACCCAGTTACTGGCCGTCAATCGCTTTACGTGAACGAAACCTTCACCAGCCGCATTCGAGGAATGGCGGAGGAGGAGAGTAATATGTTGTTAGAATTTTTATTCAGCCATCTGTCGCGGCCGGAGTTTCAGGTTCGGTTCAATTGGCAGCCCAATTCTATTGCCTTTTGGGATAATCGCTGCACCCAGCATCTGGCGATGTGGGACTATTGGCCAAACGAGCGCTACGGCCACCGGGTAACGATTAAAGGTGACCGGCCTTATTATAGGGCTAGCTGAAAAGAGATGTATCCGGGACAATACGCTGCTGAAACGCCAAATAAAGCGGCGGCGATCAATGCCGCCACTGGGGAAATATTAACATATGGGGAACTTGATGCGCGGTCGGCGCAATTGGCGCACTACCTCCATTCAGTCGGACTTCGTCGGGGTGATGCACTCGCGCTAAACCTTGAAAACCGTTTAGAGTTTTTTGTAGGTACTTGGGCCGCGTTGCGGAGTGGCCTTTATTTGATCACCGTGAACAGATATCTACCTGCGCATGACGTCGCCTATATTATCCAAGATAGTGGGGCAAAAGCCATCGTGACTTCTGACGCGTTGGAGGCGATTGCTATCGATCTTGCGCCACTCATTCCGAACTGTAAACACCGGCTAATAATCGGAAAAGAATTACCCGGCTGGAATTCGTTCGAAGGAGCGTTAGCCGGTCAGTCGACAGAAGTTCTGGAAGATGAACGCCAAGGCGAGCATATGCCGTATAGCTCTGGGACAACGGGAAGACCGAAAGGCATTCGACGGCAACTCAGCTCGCGACAAATTTCAGAAGGACCAGAGTTTCTGGAAACTTTCCGGACATATGGGTTTGATCAGAACTCGATATACTTATCGCCTGCACCGCTGTATCACGCCGCACCATTTTCCTTCACAAATCGAACTCAGGTTTTGGGCGGCACGGTGGTAATGATGCCGCGTTTCGACGCGGAAGAATCCTTGCGGCTCATAGAGGAGCATAAGGTGACCCACAGCCAATGGGTCCCAACCATGTTCATTCGCATGCTTAAACTTAAAGAAATGCAGCGCAGCTCTTACGACCTCTCTACCCATCAGGTTGCCATTCACGCTGCCGCTCCCTGCCCTGTTGAGGTCAAACGGCGGATGATTAAATGGTGGGGGCCAATTCTACAGGAGTATTACGCAGCATCCGAGCGGAATGGCTCAACGCGCATTAGTAGCGAAGAATGGCTGAAGAAGCCGGGTTCAGTTGGCAAAGCCGTCAGTGGTATTTTACGTGTTTGCGATGAGGACGGGGTAGAACTCGGTCCTGGTGAAGACGGTATCGTATATTTTGAGCGAGATAGCGTTGTCTTCACTTACCACAACGACCCGGAACGAACGAAAGAAGCTCAACATCCCCAATATGAAAATTGGTCGACAATGGGCGATATTGGCCATTTGGATGAGGATGGCTATTTATTTCTGACCGACCGAAAATCGTTCATGATTATTTCGGGAGGCGTGAATATTTATCCGCAGATGATTGAAGATGCCCTTTGCTTGCATCCTAAAGTCGCTGACGTTGCCGTGATTGGGGTGCCAAACCCTGACTTTGGTGAAGAGGTGAAAGCCATTATTCAAACGGCTGATGGAATTATACACGACGAGGCGACGAAGGAAGAGTTAATGGCGTTTTCCCGAGAGCGTCTTGCATCCTATATGGTGCCACGCTCCATTGATTTCCGGGAAGAATTACCAAGGTTGCCAACTGGTAAATTATACAAGAAACAGCTAATGGCAGAGTTTTGGTCCTGACTATCATTAAATTTTCTTTGTCCGACATTCGTTAAATTATGAGTGCTTTAAATTTTAACGTCGAACTCAACTTTCGGTCGGCTTCGGATGGGGCCTGATATTTAAACGGAGCGCAGTATGCACCACGAAGAAACTTTGAAACAACTTGAAGAACGGCGTGCCTTCGCTTTGGCGATGGGTGGTGAGAAACGGCTTCAGCGGCATCGTTCGAACGGTAGTCTCGATGCGCGCGCGCGACTAGCCTATCTCTTCGACGACGGTGCGATGGTTGAGAGTGGGATGCATGCACGCTCGGCGCGGGCCGAGGTCCGGGGAAAGTCGCCTGCCGATGGTAAGGTAGCGGGTTTCGGCAAGGTCGAAGGGCGTTGGGTTGCTGCGATGTCAAACGATTTCACCGTGATGGGAGCATCCAGTGCTTTAATAAATGGTAAGAAAATGCGCCACATCAAACATGTCGCGAATACACAAGGAATGCCGCTTATCTGGATGGGAGAGTCGACGGGCGCTCGTATGCCGGATCGGATGGGGGCGTCCGGACGTGCAATTCTGGGATCCGACCCTGCGGAGTATCGTCGGCTCCGCGAGACGCCGTGGGTAGCCGTACAGCTTGGCGATAGCTATGGCTCGCTCACTTGGTACGGTTGTATGTCCGACTTCGTGGTAATGAAAAAGGGAGCGGCGATGGCAGTCGCTAGCCCACGCGTCACCTCCCTCGCGATTAATCAACCGATTGACAAGGAGGATCTTGGCGGTTGGCGTATGCACACGCGTGTAAGTGGATTGGTTGACTACGCCACGGATACTGATCAGGAGGCGATCGATCTTGTGAAGAAATTCTTATCATATTTGCCCAGTCATTCAGGTGAAGCGCCACCGGCCTACGAAATTACCAAGGGCTCTGGTGCCGAAATGGAGAATATTCTCGATATTGTGCCGGAAGAGCGCCAGAAGGTTTATGATGTTCGCAAAGTCATTTCTACTTTTGTTGATAAGTACAGCCTGTTTGAGCTGAAACCCAATTATGGGAAGACAGCGACAACAGCTTTAACAAGGATCGCTGGACGCAGTGTCGGTGTGATCGCAAATAACCCCATGTTTAAGGGTGGTGCGATTGATCCGGATGGCTGTAATAAGGTTACTAGCTTCATGGTGCTCTGCGACAGTTTCAATATTCCAATCGTCATGTTGGTCGATGTACCGGGTTTCCTGATCGGCGTTGACGGCGAACGGATTGGGGCGCCAGGCCGCATTATGAATTGGATGAATGCATTGCAGCTCGTCACAGTGCCAAAAATATCCATTATTTTGCGGAAAAGTTACGGGCAGGCTTATCTCAATATGGGTGGCGGTCGTAACAGTGACGAAGTTGCGCTCTGGCCCTCCGCTGACCTTGGATTTATGGACCCTCGTGTTGGTGTGAATGTGGTCTACGGTATTACACGTGATGATGATCCGGAGGAATTTGAACGCCGGGTCGCAGAACTGGACCGGGATTCGGAACCATGGGAATTAGCAGAGCTATACGAAGCGCAGGAAGTCATTGATCCGCGCGAAACACGTCATTACTTAATAGACATGCTCGAGATTTACAGGGGCCGTATGAGCGGTGGGCTCAGTGAGCATTTATTGTCGAGCTGGCCCACGAGTTATGTCTAGCCTTGATAGAAATATAAAGGCGCAACATCCAATGCATTTGGGACCTCTTAGAATTGACTGAGTAAGGTCTATTTGGTCTTCGTGCCTTCAGATAATGGCACCTCACCTGCACAATAATTTTGATTTAGAGGGAAAGAAAGACGCCCAGAAAAATTGAATTTGTTGACCAGGAATTCGCGGTTTTGACATACACTTTAGGTAGTGACAGCGGTCTCAATAAGACAGCCGTCGCCTATCAAAAAGTTACGTCAAATCACGTGAACATATTTTTTTAATTTAGTTAGAAAACGAAAAAGTGTTTGAAGGTTCTTGGGTGAATGAACGGTCACGGTTTATTCGGCCGACCATTTCCGCGACATAAGGAGCCGCCGCGTTGACCTGGTCAATTTGAGCTTCGTTTAATGGAAGACCTGCTGCTGCGACGGCATCCACCACGCGTTGCTGTGTTGAGGCGTCAGCATTCGATGGGGCGTCAGGTGCTGGTTGCGGTGCGGGTGTTATTGTTGCATTGGCATTTAATTCAGGCCGTCGATTTCGCCAGGATGTTGCGCGTTCGTATGCATCTCCTGCTTGAAGAACTGCCGCGTCATCGAATGGTTTACCGACGATTTGCATGGAAAGGGGCAGTCCAGCACCGTTATAGCCAATGCAAAGTGCAAGGGCGGGTCCGCCCGTTACATTAAATGGTGTTGTAATAGCCGGTTTTTCCCAAAAGGAAACCGTTCGGTGAGCGTCAAAGCGTGGAGCGGCATAAGTGCCAGCCGTTATGAGGAGATCGTAGCGTTCATAGATTGGTGCCATCTCGCTCAGCATGACACGACGCTCACGCTGAGCAGCAACGTAATCGGCTCCGGTAATCAAGCACGCGGGTGTGCAGCGACCAAGAAAATCGGAGCCAAAATCACTAGGACGTGTGCGGAGGTTTCCTTCATGCACGTTATAGAGTTCGGATTCAGCAATAGTTACTTTAACGTCCATATATTCGCGGCATGTCCGAAGTCGCACATCTTCAAGTTCGGCGCCTAGACCGCGCAAAATATCATAAGCAGCTTCAAGGGCCTGTTTTGTCTCAAGATTCGCAGGTAAGTCCTCTTCATAAAAATGCCGAACAACACCAATCCGCTTACCATTTAGGTCTCCGCCAAGTGCGCTGGCAAAATCTGGAATTTTAACGTTCGCACTAGCGGGGTCTCGTGGGTCGTGTCCAGCAAGTGCCTGCATCATCAAGGCTGCATCTTCGACTGTCCAAGTAAGGGGACCGCAGTGATCAAAGGTATAGGAATTGGCGATTACGCCAGCACGGCTGACCAGGCCATATGTCGGTTTGAACCCGGCCGTGCCACTGAGGCACGCCGGATTACGAATGGAGCCGCCAGTATCGGAGCCCATCGCGCCGGGAAGGAATCCGGCTGCAACAGCGGCACCTGACCCACTCGACGAACCACCTGTGATATGATCTGTGTCCCACGGGTTGCGGGCGGGCGGCCACGGTAGGTCGAAGGATGGGCCACCATGTGCGAATTCATGCGTTGAGAGCTTGCCGAGAAGGACCATGCCGGCGTCGTACAACTTGGCAGTGGTGGTTGCGTCTTTTTGCGGAATATGATCCTGCATTACCTTCGAATGACCGGATGTAAGAATGCCCTTCGTTTCATAAATATCTTTTAAGCCGAACGGAATGCCGTGCAACGGGCCTTTATGATTGCCCGCTGCAATTTCCGCTTCCGCGGTCTTCGCCTGATCGACGGCAAGATCGAGAGTAGGCGTGACGAATGCGTCGAGCTGTGGGTTCAGGCTTTCGATGCGCCTTACATAGTTTTCAACCAACTCGATTGGCGAAAGTTCTTTTTTTGCGATGCGGTTGCCGGCTTCGGCTATTGTCAGGAAATGGAGATCATCGGACATAAAGGCATTCCTCGACTTATGTTATTCCCTAAGGAATATTGGTCATTAATTAAAAAATTTCAAAAGGGAGAATTAGAATGGGAATTCATGTTTTGTATCTTGTCAAATATTACAACGACCAAAAGGCTGCGATGATAGCCAAACCCGATATGCGTGATCGAGCCGAAGTGCACCGCAAAGCGATTTTGGATTTCGGTGGTCGCCCGATCGCCCAGTACGGTAGTTATGGTGAGTGGGATATGGTTTATATTTATGAAATGCCGGATCAAACCGCGCTCGCCGCCAATCTCCATCTTACCGACGCCTTAGGTCTTGCAAAGGAATGTAAGGCAATTCCAATTATGAAGATGGATGAATTTATTGAATCATTCGATCTTGCGAATAGAACTGAGACAGAATACAGCTCTGCCGCGGACTAATCAGTCAACGTAACTAGCCCGTATCTAAACAACTTTTATGCCTACAAGGGTAGACCTAAAGTTCTCTCTGAGCGTTAAAAGAATTATTTTAAAATTATTTGCGGGCTGTTCCTGATTTCGTTTGTTGGCGTGACTATTGTTACACTAGTTTGAGTGTCAGAAGCCACGAGGTTTGTCGGCATAACGCTACCTGACGTCACCATCGCCCGGCATGATGATATTCAAAACAGAGGTCTTGCCTGCTTTCACGCTCGCATAGGCAGTTTCAATGGCGCTCCGTAATTCGCTTGGGTCTTCGACCTTTTGCCCATAGCCTCCTATCATTGCAGTACTCTCTTCGTACTTCGGCCCTTTGATGTTTACGCCATAGAAGTCATTGTCTTCGACGGCCACGCCTTTCGGATAAAATCGTTTGTGGAAGTGTTTCATCACGGCGTATTGGCTGTTATTGAAGATTAATATGAGCAAAGGGAGGCTGTGTTCGTCGCTAAGCGCGAGGGAGGGTACCACTGGATTATACATGAAGCTGCCGTCGCCGATGGTCACGACCACAGTTCTTTCCGGTAGAGCAAGCTTCACGCCGAGGGCATATCCAAGTCCTTGTCCTAGCCCACTCGGTGCCCGAAAAAACGTTAACGGATCGTCCCACGAGAGATGCTCTCGGATTTCTGTTTGGTGGACGATGGTCTCGTCTACTACGCAACAATCGGTCGATAGAACCTCTTGTAAAGTCTTCATGACCAAGGGTGTAGTTATCTTTGGTAAGGTCTCTCCATGTTGTTCCTTTTCGGCCAAGTTGGTGCGCCACGCGTCATGTTTTTCTCGCCATTTTTTGCGCCGTTTTGAAATTTTGATTCCATCAAGTCCGATACGCTTTACCGCAGCGTTAAGTGCACGGAGTGTCGCCGTCACGTCGCCTTCTAAATAATCTTCCGCGTGCATGGCTTGGTGGACCATATGCCGCTTTAGTGGATTCTCGCTAATGGAGATGATCTTTGCATTCTTTGGCGTATTGCTCGGTGGATACCAGGGTGCGCGGCTTTCGATGAGCAGCGCCAAATCAGTTTTATCGAGTAAGGGCTCAATGTTTTGACCGAGATAGAGATCGTTGGATTTTGGGAAGTTGCCGAAGAAGGCGGCTTGCCCTTCCACAACAGGAGCCGAAATCGTCTCCGCGAATTCGATTAATGAGTCGAATGCATCTTTCGATGGGCCAACGTTCTCAACTGAGATAATGGGACAATCTGCTGCTGCGATATATTGGGCAATTCGATCAATGTCTTCTGCAAACGGCTGAAGTTTGGGTGCTGGTGGGACGTCGCGTGGCTCGCCCGTCCTATCCCAAGGTTCTAGCATTGTCTCCATTGGGACGCACAGATAGGTTGGCCCCTTTGGTGTCCGCTGTGCTATTTCACCAGCGCGCACGATGGTCTCATGCAAAGTGTCGATTGATGCAACTTGTTGCGTCCACTTAACCATGGGCTCTATCAATCGTTGTGTACCGCCTGGTACACTCAAATTTCGATACCATTGAGAACCCGGGTCGAATTCGCCTTCTCCGTACCCAAGTACCTCGCCGGACATTATTAGGATTGGCGTTTCCATAGAATTTGCTGCGTCGACGGCCATGGAACCCTGCAGTATCCCAGCCCCGGCGTGAAGCAAGACAGCCTGTAGGCGCCCGGTAATCTTTGTGTAAGCCGTGGCCATATTCACCGCAATGCTTTCATGGCCGCAGTCGATGTATTTTGGTCCATTGGTTTCATCGCGTTTTTGTCGGGCAAGGGCTTCCCAAAACGATGCCCATTCTGAGCCAGGCGAAGAAATCACGTAATCTGTCTTAAGGCGCCGGAATGCCTCAAGGATCGCTTCGCCGCCATCTTGATAATTCTTCACGAGTTATCTCCGAGATTACGATATTATTAAATAATTGATATGGGCTGGTTGGCGCGGCTGTCACACTATCGCAAATTGCGTCAATATCGACGAAGTAGCTTCCGAACCTAAAGGTGGTGCGTCATGAAACGCTATATTCCGATCCAAGTCGCGCGCGGCGACGCCTCTCGTCAGGCCCATACTGGGTTGCCGGAAGGTACCTTTGAGCGAGAAATGAGCAAGGAGGGTTTTTTCGGCCCGGCGGCACATTTCTATCATAAACGTCCGCCAACCGGGTGGTGTGACTGGGAAGGGCCATTGCGGCCGCGTGCGTTTGATCTGGCACGTTTAAACAATACAGAAGGTTCGCCTTGGGATGCGCCTGTCGTATTACACAACTCACATGTTTCGATCCGTTTTTGGCGGATGCCGAAGCTCATGGACCACTTAGTGCGGAATTCAGATGGCGATGACTTAATATTTGTTCATGAAGGTCAGGGTAACCTGTTTTGTGATTTTGGACATTTGGCGTTTGAAGCTGGGGACTACATTGTAATTCCGCGTGGGACGATGTGGCGTCTTGAGTGTTCAAAAGCGACAACGGCTCTCCTTGTCGAAGCTACCAACAGCACCTACACACTTCCCGATAAAGGTATAGTTGGAAATCATGCCATATTTGATCCTGCGCTAATCGACGCACCTGAGATCGATGATGCTTTTGCTGCACAGCGAGATGAAGATGCCCCATGGCATGTGGCGGTCAAACGGTCTGGCGAAGTGAGTAAGATTTTCTATCCGCACAATCCTCTCGATGTTATCGGTTGGAAGGGAGATTTGTCCGTTGTTCGTATTAACGTCAAAGATCTAAGGCCCCTGAGTAGCCATCGTTATCATTTACCACCCTCTGCACATACGACTTTTGTTGGGGGACGCCATGTCGTCTGCACTTTCGCGCCTCGCCCATTTGAGACGGATGCCGACGCCCTTAAGATACCATTCTTTCACAACAACGATGACTACGATGAAGTATTATTTTATCACCGTGGAGAGTTTTTTAGCCGTCCAGGAATTAATTCCGGCACCATCACATTCCACCCTGCGGGCTTTACACATGGCCCGAGCCCAACGGCCCTTAAAAACATGTTAGTTCAACCGAAATCTGAGACAGATGAGTATGCTGTCATGATTGACACGCGCGATGCGTTGCAAGTTGGGGGCCTGCCCTCTGGTGTTGAAGACCTAGATTACGTGAAAAGTTGGGCTGAGGGAGAGAGCGATTGAGCAAAGCGATGGAAATTATGAGTGGATTTGAGTTCCCAACTCGAACCTTTACTGTCAAAAAAGCGGACCAAAACCGGAAACTAAAATGTAGCGGCATAGATCCAGAACTTTATGGCGATTTTGTGGAAATCGCTATGTTGGGCCTTCCAACTCTTGAAGTGTTGATGTCCGTCGGTATTCCGATATTAGGTGGTGTTCATCTCTCGCAGCGGTTTCGTCAAGAACAGCCTTTCCAACTCGAAGAGCCGATCAAAGTGGCCGGGCGAATTTTAGAAATCAATCCGCATCCACGGGGCTGTATCCTGAGGTGTCAGTTCACTTATGCCCGCGCGGACGGAACGGTTTGCGTTGAGGCCGAACGTTCAGGCATCACGCCAATGGGCGCTAGAGAGCCATCCGATGGTATCCCACGGCCAGATGAGACAATGGATGGCTTCTCTGAAATCATGCGCCGCGAATTGGTTCCCGATTTAATCGCAAACTACAGCAATGAAGCCGGCAACCTTATTCATTCCGATCCGGAGGTGGCTAAAGAGCATGGCTTTCGGGCACCGATCGCTGCGGGTTTGATGGGTATCCATCTTTATCGAGAAGCATTAGAAAAATTATACCAGCCAAAGTCCTTTGATCTGGAGGTCTGGTTCCGGCGTCCTATGTTTTGGGATGACACGCTGTCACTTGTCGCCCGGGAGGCGTTGGGGCGTATCTGCGCGATGCATCTTTTGGGTTCCAACGGGAAGCCGGCAAGCAACTGCGTTGTCCACGCTGTCTGATTGGATTGCCGTGACATTTGCTGATAGGAAATAATATGACGGCGCTTGACGGTATCCGTGTTCTTGATTTTTCGCGCGTCTTGGCTGGACCATATTGTACACTCGTGCTTGGGGATCTTGGTGCTGAGATCATTAAAATTGAAAATCCGCAAGGTGGAGATGACACGAGAGGATTTAACGTTTCGCCGACGCTTGATTTTTCGACTTATTTCTTGGCAGTAAACCGAAACAAGAAAAGCGTCGCTATTGATATTCGAACAACGGAAGGCCGTGATGCCATTCGCGCAATGGCAGTCAATGCTGATGTTGTTATCGAAAATTATCGCTCAGGTGTCATGGAGCGTTATGGGATTGGTTACGAGGATTTGAGCCAGATTAATCCTCGATTAGTTTTTGCATCGGTGTCCGCTTATGGTCGTGACGGCCCGCTAAAAGACCGCCCTGGCTACGATCCAATTGTGCAGGCCGAAAGTGGCTTCATGTCTTTGACAGGTGAGCCAGATGGCGAGCCGATGCGGACTGGGGTTTCCATTGCGGATATGTTTACGGGGATGTTTGCGGCACAAGCGATTACAGCTGCGCTGTTTGCGCGTATTACAATCGGACAAGGTCAACGGATTGATGTACCGCTCTTCGATACCTCAGTTAATATGCTGCATCACGCTTCGGGCGCGTACCTAATAGATGAATTTGTTACTGGACGTTATGGAAACGGAAATATCTTAGCGCAACCAGTAGGACTATTCATGGCGGGCGATGGGCCGATAATGATCGCTATGACAAATAACCGCCTCTACGCAAAGTTTTGCGAAGTAGTCCTCCAAAAACCGGAGTTGATGACCGATCCGCGGTTTGCTGAGAATGCGGGTCGAGTGGCAAACCGAGAGGCACTGACTGAGGAACTTAACGCCGTTTTTTCAACGGACACGCGAGCTAATTGGATCGAAAAGATGATGGACGCCGGCATTCCGGCTGGAGAAGTGCGAGACGTCGAAGAGGCGTTGACGTCGAAAGAGACAATTGCGCGGGGTATGATTGTGGATCAGTTGCATCCGCGTCTTGGTACAATCCGAGGTATCCGTTCGCCGATGAGTTTATCTGAAACACCGATTCGTGACCCTGAAGCCGCGCCCGATCTTGGAGCAAACACAGATGAGGTGTTGCGTGAGTTGGCAGGTTATAGCGATGAACAGATCGCGGCACTAAAGGCGGCAAATGATTAGTTTAAAGGGAGATTATTAGATATGAAAATTAGTCCCACCGGCGCGGCACTCGGTGCGGACGTTTGGGATATCCAACTTGATAGGTTGGATAACACAACGTTTCAAGACATCTATCAGGCTTGGTTGGATCACAACGGTGTTCTTCGGTTCCCGTGCCAGGATTTAAACGATGACAATTTCCTAGAATTTGCTGCGCGTTTTGGGGAGTTAGACTTAGCGCCAATCAATGCCAATGGAGGATATTGGAAACCGAAATACCCTGAACTCGCTGTTATTTCTAACGTGGTACAGAATGGGAAGCCAGTCGGCAGCCTTGGTTCATATGAATCCAAATGGCACACGGATATGTCCTATAACGAGTCGCCGCCAAAGGCGAGCATTCTCTATGCCATAGAGTTGCCGTTGGAAGGTGGTGACACTGGCTTCGCGAGTACGGCTGCGGCATACGACGCGCTGTCAGAGGAAATGAAGGAGCGTATTGCGGGTCTGACCTGCAAGCATGATTCCTCTCATAATAGTGTTGGTCAGGTACGAAAAGGCTTCCAAAAAACTTATCAAAAGCGAGAAGATATTCCAGGTGCTGTTCATCCTTTGGTGGCTGAACATCCAGAAACTGGTCGCAAGGTAATCTATTTGGGCCGGCGTGCTCGAGCTTATATCTGCGAGTTGGAGAAGTTCGAAAGCGATGCGCTTCTAAATGATTTATTCGCACATATTACGCGGCCGCAATTTACTTGGACACAGAAGTGGCGCCTCGGTGATGTTGTAATTTGGGATAATCGTTGCACGTTACATCGACGCGATGCACTTGACCCAAACGAACGGCGTCTCCTGCATCGAGCTCAGATCAAAGACGTCGAGCGGATGAGAGCGGCAGTATAACGGAGGAAAGTCTGTGAAGGGTGGAAGCCCTAATACGGGAATTGGTGCTTCGATTCCGCGGTTTGAAGATTATCGCCTTCTAACCGGTGCGGGCGAATTCAGTGATGACTTTAACCGACCAGGACAGGCTTATGCTGCTTTTGCGCGTGGGCCTCACGCCCATGCGCGGATTAATCGGGTGGATACGGATGCCGCCGGACGAATGCCAGGTGTAATCGCGGTCCTTACTGGTTCAGATTACAAGGATGATGGTTTAAACGCGATGCTCGCGCAGGGCAACCCGAAGGACGTGGAACTTTTCAATCGCGACGGCTCATCCATCTATTATCCGCGAATAGAACCCTTAGTCAGCGATAAGGTGCGCCGGGTTGGCGAAGCGGTGGCCATGGTTATTGCTGAGACTGCCGAGCAGGCATGGGATGCGGCCGAAGTGGTCATGGCGGATTACGACATTCTGCCGCCAGTCATCCATCTTGTTGATGCCTTGCGTGATGGCGCGCCGAAACTTTGGGAGGATCAATCGAGTAACCTTTGTGTTGATGATCAGAAGGGTGATGCAGAAAAAGTCGCGGAGATATTTTCGATTGCAAAACATATAGTTCGAATGGAACTGCGAAATAACCGTGTTTCTGGCGTGCCGATGGAGCCGCGTGCTGCAGTAGGTGAGTATAATAGCCGAAGTGGCGTGCATACGCTTTGGGCTGGAGGTCAAGGTGTCAATCGCTTTCAGCGTGAAATTTCCGCGGCATTTGGCATCTCAGACGATTGCGTGCGCGTAATTGCCCGTGATGTTGGTGGTGGCTACGGCACGAGAAACTCCTGCTATCCCGAATTCACGTTAGTGTCTTGGGCTGCTAAACGAATTGGACGCCCAGTGAAGTGGACCGGTTCGCGCAGCGAAATGGCACTTGGCGACTATGCTGGTCGTGACCTTTTTACTGAAGCTGAGTTAGCACTAGACGCAGATGGCATTTTTCTGGCTATGCGGACTGTGAATTATGGAAATCTTGGCAGTCATGCACTGTCGTTTGTGCCAATCGCTCGTGGGCCAACTGTGTCGACTGGCATCTATGACATTGCAGAAGCTGATGTAACAACAAAAGCCGTTTGGACGAACTCATCGCCAGTCACTGCATACCGAGGTGCTGGGCGTCCGGAAGCAATCTTCGTACTAGAGCGTTTGATTGACCGTGCGGCAATCGAGTTGGGTATCGATCGGGCCGACATTCGCCTTAAAAATTTGATCAAGGACGAGCAGCTACCTTACACAAACCCGATGGGCGTGACATACGATAGTGGCCGATTTGTCCATGGTATGAAATTGGCTCTTGAACTCTCAAATTGGACGAACTTCGAAAGCCGTCGTCGAGACAGTGAACAATCTGGACTACTGCGAGGCATTGGAATTGCAAATTATGTAGAAACATCCACAGGCTGGCCTCTTGAACGTGCTGTTATGGAGGTTACGCCGGAGGGCAGGGTCGATATGATCATGGGATCGCATTCAAGTGGGCAGGGGCATGAGACCACTTTCCGCCAGATTGGAGCGTCGCTTCTCGAAGTGCCATTTGATCAAGTCGACTATCGATATGGTGACACTGCCATTGTCAAAGATGGGTCTGGCTCCCACGCTGCGCGAACCATGCGATTGGCCGGTCATTTATTCACAATCACGCGCGATGAAATTATAGATAAGGGCAAGCGGATCGTTTCACATTTGCTGGAGTGTGCTGAGGCGGACATTGAATTTGCTGATGCAATGTTTCGTGTCTCGGGTACCGACCGGGCAACAGGACTTTTCGATGTGGCACGGGCGGCAAACGAATTTGGTAGTGATTTGCCTGAAGATCTCAAAGGCCCATTACGTGCTACGACGCTGATAGACAAACCGATGCCCGCTTATCCAAATGGATGTCATGTAGCCGAAGTGGAGATCGATCCTGAAACTGGTGCTTGTAAATTGTTATTTTATACCGCAGTTGACGATTGTGGACGAGTGGTCAATCCAATGATCGTCGATGGCCAGGTCCACGGAGGTATAGGGCAAGGCGTGGGCCAAGCGCTCTGGGAAGAAGTTATTTATGACGGTGACACAGGCCAGCTTATCACCGGTTCATTCATGGATTACGTAATGCCGCGTGCAGAAGATTTACCCATGTTCACGGTTGGCCACAATGAGGTGCCTACTCCAACAAACCGGATGGGAGCCAAAGGCGGGGGCGAAGGGGGTACCACACCAGCACCGGCCGCAATCGTGAACGCCATCTGCGATGCGTTGCGCGGCTACGACGTCGAACATATTCAAATGCCAGTTACGAGCGAAAAAATTTGGCGGGCGATACGCTAGGCCTAGCCAAGTTCAAAATATTAAAAGCTTGGAAATCGTGGTGCTGATATAAACCTTAAATCCTCTAAAATTTTGCCGAATTTTTTCAGAGTAAGACCTCTAAGAAAGTTTTAGGGCCATTGATCTTATAATCATTTTCTCGCTCAAAGCTGGCCGAAGATTTCGGTGTGCCTCTTGAAGCATCGCTAAAACTCAGAAATTGTGAAAATTTTGAATTGATCAATAGTTGTGGATAACATTGGTTTGGCTAAAACCGCAAAGTGAATTGTTCGAATTATAACCATCGAAACTTAGTGTCATTTCTTAACAGAATGGAGGGGGCTGCCGAACCTTTAAACGATTACTAATTGCCAGACCCAATCACCGCGATCGCCTCGATTTCGATCAGCGCGTCGGGATTAACGAAGCCTGGGCTGATGACTGTCGCGCTGGCGATATCGGCATCCGGGAAAATCTCGGATCGGACTTTGCTATAGTCCGCATAATGGCGCATATCGGACACGTAACAGGTTATCTTTACCAAATCGACGAGAGACGATCCGGCTTCAATTAGTATACCTTCGATATTCGTGAAGACCTGATGGGCTTGTGCAACCATATCGCCAACACCGACAATTTGGCCGTTTGGGTCCTGGGCAATCTGGCCAGAAACATAAAGCGTCTCGCCAACTTGAACGCCCTGTGCGAAAGGGGCTTTTCCAGAGCGCGGCGAAGGTGGATTAATCAATTTCTTTTTAGACATATTATTTCTCCATGAATGCCCGACCAATGAGCTGCCGGTGTACTTGGTTAGTACCTTCCCATATTTGTGTGATCTTCGCATCACGCATCAGGCGTTCGACTTTATACTCTTTGACATAGCCATAGCCACCATGAAGCTGCACGGCTTCCGTCGCCATGCGCATGGCGAGATCGGAGGCACGCATCTTGACCATAGAGGCTTCAGTTGAAAAGTCTGGTGCGCCACCATCGATTAAACGGGCGACGTGATTTAGGAAAGCTTCACACATGGCCAATTCAGTCGCCAAGTCTGCGAGTAAAAATTGGATGCCTTGAAATTCAATGATTTTGCGTCCCGACTGCTGGCGTTCATTGATGTAAGACACCGCTTCATTGAATGCAGCGCGCGCGATGCCGAGTGCTTGGGCGGCTACACTTGGACGTGACTTATTCAAGGATGCCAGTAGAAGTTTCAAACCGTCGCCAGGGTTATGAATCAAATTAACGCGTGGCACCCGAACGCCATCAAATGCAAGGGTAGCAGTAGAGGAGGCGCGATGGCCCATCTTATTTTCTTTACTGATAGTTTCGATCCGCGCTTCTTTGGTTTCGACCACAAGAACGGAAATCGACCTTTTTGGGTCGTCGATTTCACTCCATTTCCCAAAAAGAAGGAGATAATCCGCTACGTCGCCGTTTGTAATAAAGGTTTTGTTACCATCAATGACAATTTCGTTGCCGTCTGGGGTAAATTTCGTTTGCATCCCAGTTGCATCGGAGCCTGCCGAAGGTTCAGTTATACATAAAGAAGCGAGTGCACCTTCTGCGACATTGGGTAACCATCGTTTCTTCTGCTCATCGTTGGCGAAGTCAATTACCGGCTTCATTGCATGGTAATTGGTTGCCCAAATGATACCCGTAGAGGCGCAAGCGGCGCTAATTTCTTTCACACATTCTAGGTAGCAGGCGAAAGAGGTATGGGCTCCACCAAATTCATCAGGAACGAACATTGCGTTAAGGCCAAGCTCGTTGATATCCTTTACATTATCCCACGGGAACGAACCGCTTTGATCGTAAGATTCCGCTCGTGGCGAGATGCGGTCGCGACACATTTGCCGGACGCTATCGATAACCAATTGCTCTTCTTCTGGGAGTTCCATCTGCGATTTAAGACGATCGAAAACCAGCATGTCTCTTCATCCTTTGACAGACTCAAAATGAGATTTAACGGACGGCAACCTACCCCAAGTCTGTCGAAGGGTGGGTTCTGCAATTTAGTGGGCGAAAGTTTGCCCGCCGTCGAGATAAATTGTGCTGCCGGTCATGAATGGGATATCCTCTACGAGCAGCGCGGCAACTAATTTGGCTACATCTTCGGCCTTGCCGGGCCCACCGGCCGGAATTCGCTCGGATAGTAATTTTTTAACTTTTTCACTTTCTAGGAAGTCTTTATTGAGATCTGTTTCGATATAGCCGGGGGCAATATTTAAAGTGCGGATATTGTATTTTGCCCATTCCGCTGCGAGTACTCTGGTCAACCCACCAAGCGCAGCCTTCGACGTGCAATAGGCAAGATTGTAAGGTGCACCAATCCATCCAAAAGAAGAGCCCATGTTAAAGATTACACCACCACTTTCTTCGAAGTGAGGGAAAATTTCCCGGCAACCGAGCATAACCGCTGTAACATTGATTTCCATGACGCGTTCGAAGTCCATGCGCTCAATGTGCTGGCTTTTTGAGGTTGTATGGAGACCGGCATTGTTCACAAGGCATTGAATGCCGCCGGCGTTTTTGGCGACCCACGCAAAACTCTCGCGGAGTTGCAGTTCGTCCGTTGCATCACACTTCTGCAACAGGAAACGAGAGGGGTCGTCGCAACCAAGTGGTGGGTCGCCCGTCCGGGATAATCCCGCAACAATAAACCCACGACGATCGAGTTCAATTGAGAGCGCCGCGCCAATTCCGCGACTGGCACCAGTTACGATAACGGCTCCTTCTTTCACAGTTAGCGATCCTTAAACTTGGCGTCACGTTTGTCCACGAAAGCGTTCATACCTTCCAGCGAATCTTCGGTTTGGAAAGCGAGTGTGTTAAGATCGGCTTCGATCTTCAGTCCTTCAAGAACTGGTGCGTCGAGTGCGCGCATTACAGATTCCCTGGCGAGTTTTAGAACAGGCAGGGAATAGCATGTGAAGTTACGTGCATAGGCCATGGCGGCCTCCATAGGATCGCCGTCGATTATACGGTTTACCAAACCGATGCGTTCTGCCTCCTCGGCTTCGACCGTGCGACCGGTCATTACCAATTCAATTGCCCGGCCTTCACCAATTAGACGGGGTAGGCGGATAGTACCGCCATATCCTGGGATCAGACCTAGTTTTATTTCCGGTAGCCCGACCTTTGCGTTCGGCGTTGCCAGTCGATAAGTGCACGCAAGTGCTAATTCCATACCACCCCCGAATGCATAACCATTAATGAGCGCGATAGAGGCAATGGGAATATCGTCCAACTGGGAGAATAGTCGCTGTCCTCGATGCGCAGATGCTTTTTGTTCTGCCAAGGTCCGTCCGTATAACTCTTTAATATCAGCGCCAGCGCTAAATGCTCTGTCGCCGGCACCAGTAATGATAAGGGCTCTGGCATCAGTATCAGCGGCCTCTGCAATCGCGTCACCAATCTGGCCAACAATCTCAAAGCTTAGGGCGTTGAGTGCTTCTGGTCGGTTTAGCGTAATAATCGCAAATTCCTTATGGCGCGTTAGTTCAACGGTCATTCCGATACACTCCTATATCAAAGTCTTTGGTCTTTTTGATTTTAGTCTATTGCTTATCCGTTTGGTTAAAACGGATTGGATCTGGTTTAAGACGTCCGTTTCTTGCCCATTCGGCTAATTCACGCTTTAAAATTTTGCCGCTGGCGGTAAGCGGAAACTCATTCATCGCCATGTAATATTCAGGCATATCGTAAATTGAGAGGCCTTCGTTAAAGAGGTGCTGTAATACATCTTGCCCTTTGGGCTCGTCGCCTGTCGATATTATGGCAAGACAAACGCGTTCTCCGAGGCGTTCGTCTGGGACGGGAAAAGCGGCCGCCTTTTCTACGTTTGGGTGTTTTATTGAGAGGTCCTCAATCTTTTTTGGGTGAATGTTTTTGCCACCACGAATAATTATATCTTTGAGACGGCCAACGAAGCGCAGGCAATCATTTTCATCAATCAGGCCTAAGTCGCCTGAAAGAAACCAACCATCTTTGTTGAAGCTTTCCTCTGTTGCTCTTTGATCGTCGAAATACCCAAGCATTAAACAGGCGCCTTTGCCGGCAATATGGCCGACTTCGCCCTGTGGAACTTCAATGTCGGGATTTTCCGGATCGAAAATTTTAAGATGATACGCCTTACCACCACGGCCACATGTTTCGCAGATCGTCCTTTGTGGATCATCTGGCCAGGTATAGTGGTGGGATGAATTTTCTGTCATGCCGTAAACGTTTTGTGGTGTGATACCCATGTCGACAAAGGCTTGCGCCGTAGCAGGAGGGATCGGAGCACCGGCCATATAAAAGATCTCCACCGTCCCCATTTTGTCTAGACCGCGTTTTTCCATTTCCGCTAAGGTGTCTATCGCATGCGTTGGCACTCCCATGATGTAGGTTGGTTCTGTCTCTAAAATCCAATCAAGCTTAGTGATACCAGCAGGCGGGTCGTCAGTTACAAACTCACCACCGAACAGTAGCCATTGCGCAATGCCAACCCAAGCTATGTGGTGCGATAGTGGGCTTAGAGATAGGAGGCGTGAATTCTGATTATGATGCCAGTCTCGGACCATATCTCGGGCGTTTGCAAGGAGAGTGTTGTCGGAATGCATGACGCATTTTGGCGCGCCAGTCGTACCGGAAGTGAAAGCGAGGTAACAAACTTTATTAGCGTTTTCGTTGCTCTCCGGCGCACCATAACTTGGTCCGTTAGGTGCCGGGAAATTTGTTCCGCACACACGCTCCTTCGGAACGCGGTAAACTTTGCGCATTGCTGGCAATTTTTCCAGTATTTCCAAAGGGTCTTTGTGCGATGTATCCGAGCCCCATCCTTCTTCTACTAATATTGCTTTCGTCGAGAGACGTTCGAGCAATACCGAAATTTCATCTGCTGTGTATGTACGATGAAGAGAGGGGTTACAAGCGTATCCGTTGCGCGAGCAAGCAAGATACGTGGCGATAGATTCTACGCGATTCGATGCCCAAAGTGAGACACGATCATTGGAACGGAGACCCTGTGCCGCTAGGTCTGATGCAATAGCTTCAACCCAATTACTTAGTTGTTTCCAGGTCAAACGGCGGCCACCATCCCTCAGTGCAAACGCGTTTGGGTTTGCTTCGGTATTTCGTTTAAGAAGGCGATAGTGGGTCTCCTCGCCCCAGGTGCTTTCAGCAAGAAATTGGCGAGCTTCTTCTGGGTCGTGGCGAGTGAGAAGCGTATTGGTCATAGATTATCGATCATTCGTCAAGTGAGAATTGCCGATAAAGATATACGCCCGTGTGTGCAGGCGACTAGGCGCACACACTTCTAAATATTGCATTGTAGCAAAAAGAAATGTTCGCAAATTTTAGGCAATGTAATACCGGGCGGCCGCTAACTTTGTTAGACGTCATAGATAGTTTGTTATTAGATCGCCTTCTTTTTCCGTTCGGGAAGCTTGGCCCGTGGAGCTCAGCCGTAACATATTTTTTCAAATTGTTTCTCATATTATGTAAAAAATCTCATAATGAGAGTTTGGTGTGTACGACAAAACTTTAAAAATCTAGTTGATGTGTCATGCATAACGCTTGCCCACTAGTATCGGTCTGCAATATCTCTAAATAAAACAACTCATAGAGGAAAATCAGATGTCTTTAGAAGTCCGTTCTGAATTGGCGCCTACAGGTGTTTTGCGCGCTGCGATCAATATGGGTAATTTTTTGCTAGTCACTGGAAAAACACCGGCGGGCGACCCTGATGGTGTCTCACCTGACATGGCTCGGGAATTGGCGCGTCGCCTGGATGTCGATTGTCAACTTATCCCATTTGCCACACCGGGTGAGTTGGCGGATGCGGCTGCGGAGGATGCTTGGGATATCGGTAATATTGGAGCTGAACCGGAACGCGCAAAGACAATCGCTTTTACGGCCGCCTACGTGGAAATTGAAGCGACCTATCTTGTGCCGGATGGTTCAGCCATTCAATCAATCGATGAAGTTGATAAAGCGGGTAATCGGATCGCTGTATCGGCGCGGAGCGCCTATGAACTCTGGCTTTCCGATAACATTCAAAACGCAGAACTGAAACTGGCTCAAGGTTTGGATGGTTCATTTGATCTTTTTGTGGAGGAAAAACTTGAAGCGCTTGCCGGTCTCCGGCCACGCTTAATTACGGACGTTGAAAAACTGCCAGGCGCCCGCATTTTGGATGGACAATTTACTGCCGTACAACAAGCGATGGGCACAAAACCGGAGCATAAGGCAGCCGCCGCGTATATGCGTGATTTCGTTGAGGAAACAAAAGCCAGTGGTTTCGTCCAAGGACTAATCGAAAAGCATGGCGTCGAAGGAAGGCTTTCCGTTGCCCCACAGGCTTGAGATTTAGTGACGATTTATAGTGCATGATTTAGCAGAGCGCGTTTGAATTTTTTTCTCCGATGTTTTTAATGGTCAAGAGTCGGGGCTTCCAATTAGAGAATTCAGTTGCTCGCAGTTGGTTGAATATAACTGGTAGTTTCCGAAGCGAGAAAAGGTCCTACAAAAAAATTGTGGCCCTTTTAGTCTAAATTTTTCGGAGTTCAGCTAATTAAGCAGGGTTAAAATCGTGAATGGGTTTTTACATCTGTTCGCAATTTATTGCTTCTTATTGATCAAAATTGATTATCGCTAAAGCAATGGGGCTATGGCGGCACACGCCAAGTTATCTGATTTTATGAAACCATAACCCATGACATGGTGATATTTTATGCAGGATTTATTGATTTCCCGCGTGGCATCGATCAAGAAGACTAGCCGTTGGTGAGTCATGGATATATAAACGCCAATTAATATTGCGCGACATATAAGATATAAAGGTCCAATAGGTTTAAAGCGGCAAAACGGTGGAAATATTGATAAAAAGACGGATGATGTCTGAAACTTTTAGGTTTTTAGTTGTGGTGGCTCTCGGTGCTATCCTGATTGGTTGCAGCGGTGCTGCGGATACGACCCGTAAAGTTGTTAAAAATTTGAATCCTGTGAATTGGTTTGGCGACGACGAAGACACAAAAGAAAAAGGAGACGCAAAAGAAAAGAAAGATCGACAAGCATGGACCAGCGGCCGTTCACCAGGGCAAAAACCGTTTCCGAGGTTAGGCGACGTGCAATCAAAGCCAAAGAGGCCGACACCTGAACAAGAGACACAAAAAATCGCGAAGGGGCTTGCTGCTGATACTCAGAACGCGAAGTATTCCGAACAAGAATTACGCCAAAGTGCAGCGGTATTTGGAGGTAGGGCTCAGCCCCGCCAGAAAATTCGACGTAGTCAGGCTGTTCCTATTGCTCGTTCGGAAGGTAAGGTCTCAACGTCTACCGTGAGTCGGCCCGCGACCCTACCGACGCTGGCGTTGCCGGGTGCTGTTAGGCCGCCGCAGCCTGTTCAGGCACAAGGTTCGAAAACGGGTTCGAGCTTAGTTCAGCCACCAGCTTCGATGCGCGTAGCGCCGCCACCGCGCCCTATTGTTTCATCGCGCTTGGTTAAGAAACCCGCTCCAAAAAAGGGAGTTAAACCCTTAGCACCGGCTTTGGTAAAGGGGCCGCAAAAATCTCGTATTACACCGCCACCGATATCCAAACGACCAACCTTAGCACCGCCCCCGCCAACATTTTCGACGCCACGGGTCATGCCGTCAGTGCCCTCACAGGTTAGACAGGCGCGGACAGTAGGAAGCCCGACTGTTGCACGTAAGTTAGCGCCATCCGTGACCAAACCCCTTGCTGTACCGCCTTCGGCGGGGTTTGTGACACCGGTTGGCCAGCCTAGTAATAAAGCCAAGCCACCACCTGCCCCTCAACCATTGCGAGGGCCTGCAAATGGTCCAATCGTGGCTGTTGCACCACCCAGTCCAGCCCAGTTATCTCGAAACGTGGTACCTACAGCTTCCCAAAAAGCCGCACTGAAGTCCGTTCAAGTGGGAACAATTTATTTCAGCGACGGTTCGGACCGATTGAGCGATGAAGACGTCTCGATAATTGCTGCAATTACTCAAGCATTTGTGCAAACGGGAGGCAAGATTCGTGTCGTTGGTCATTCCAGTATCGGTAGCATTAATGCAAGTGACTATCGGCGGGAAAAGATTAATTTTAAAATGTCCCTGCGGCGTGCACATGCGGTTGCGGATGCGCTAATAAGACAAGGTGTGCCGCGGGAGAATATTGAAATGATTGCTGAGGGCGATCGAGCTCCCGTCTATGAAGAATCCACCCAGACCGGGGCAGCCTATAACCGGCGAGCTGAGATTTTCATAGACTATCAAGAAAGATCCTAAAAACGATCGGCTAGGAATTCATTGATGCAGGAAGAGTTTTACCGAATAAAACGGCTGCCGCCATACGTATTTGCCGAAGTAAATAAGATGAAGGCAGATGCCCGGGCGAACGGGGATGATATTATAGACTTTGGAATGGGTAACCCAGATTCTGCGACGCCTGAGCATATAGTTGATAAATTAGTCGAGTCTGCTCGGAATCCGAAAGCACACCGTTATTCGAATAGCCGAGGTATACCCGGATTGCGACGCGCGTTGTCCGACTACTACGAGCGCCGATTTGGTGTGTCTATTGACCCTGAAAACGAGGCCATAGTTACGCTTGGTTCGAAAGAAGGTATGGCGAACTTGGCGCAAGCTATCACTAGCCCAGGTGATATTGTCCTGTCTCCGAATCCCAGCTATCCGATTCATGCGTTTGGTTTCATTATAGCCGGCGGTGCGGTGCGTTATCTGCCGGCATATGTTCAATCGACCGAAGCCCGCCGGGAGTTTATGGCAACGCTAAAGCGCGGGGTGGAATATTCGATACCGAAACCTCTAGCGGTCGTGCTGAATTATCCCTCAAACCCGACGGCAGAGTCGGTTCATCTTGATTTTTATTCTGAAATTGTTGATTTTTGCCGGTATCATGAGATTTACATTCTCTCAGACTTGGCTTATTCGGAAGTCTACTTTGACGGAAATCCGCCACCTTCGATTTTACAAGTGCCAGGTGCTCGGGATCTGGCTGTAGAGTTCACATCACTCAGTAAAACATACTCGATGCCAGGCTGGCGGATTGGGTTTGCAGCTGGCAATAAGACGCTCATAGAGGCACTGGCACGTGTGAAGTCATATCTGGATTATGGTGCGTTTACTCCCGTCCAAGTTGCGGCAACGGCAGCACTAAACGGACCTCAGAAATGCGTCGAAGATATGCGTGCGCTCTATCAAGGGCGACGTGATGTTTTAGTGAAAGGCCTTGAAGCAGCCGGGTGGAAAATACCCAGCCCTAAGGCGACGATGTTTGCTTGGGCTCCAATACCGGCCTCCTATCAAGAGGCTGGTTCGCTGGAGTTTTCAAAAGTGCTACTGCGAGAGGCGAAAGTAGCAGTTTCACCGGGCATCGGTTTTGGCGAATATGGTGAAGGTTTTGTGCGGATCGCACTTGTTGAAAATCTTCATCGGACACGACAGGCCATTAGAAACATTAAGGCACTTTTAGTTGGTGCGCCAAACCCTGAAGAGGCGACGGTGATAAAGGCGGTGGCAGAATGAGCGAAGCAATAAAACTAGCCGTCGCGGGTCTTGGAACGGTTGGTCTTGGAACGATTGATCTTTTGGCAAAGCAGGCGGATTTGCTTGAGGAGAGGTCAGGTAGACGTATCGAAATTGTAGCGGTCAGTGCCCGCGATAGGTTGAAAAAACGCGGCGTAGATTTATCGCGTTACCAATGGTTTGATGATCCGGTGGATATGGCTCAAAAAGCTGCCGTTGATGTTTTTGTGGAACTTATCGGCGGCAGCAAAGGTTCTGCAAAGGATGCTTGCGAGGCAGCAATTGCTGCGAACCGACATGTTGTCACGGCGAACAAGGCTCTGATTGCGGAACATGGCACTACTCTTGCCATTGCGGCTGAAACGGCCGGTGTTGTGTTGGCTTATGAGGCGGCGGTCGCCGGTGGTATTCCAATAATCAAAGCATTGCGCGAGGGTCTAGCCGGTAATCGCATTCAACGCTTGCAAGGTATTCTAAACGGGACGTGTAATTACATTTTGACGACCATGCGTGAAACTGGTCGCTCTTTTGATGACGTTTTGTCTGAAGCACAGGAATTGGGTTACGCGGAAGCAGATCCTAGTTTTGATATTGATGGTATAGACGCTGCGCATAAGCTTGCAATACTGACCAGTGTTGTATTTGGCACCGAAATTGATTTCGACAGCGTTCATATTGAGGGCATCCGACACATTGCCTCCGAAGATATCGAATATGCTGGCGAGTTTGGTTACAAAATTAAGCTTCTTGGTATTTGCGAACGGACAGTAAACGGCATACAGCAACGTGTTCATCCGGCGATGGTTCCGCAGGAAGCGCCAATTGGTGGTGTCGAGGGCGTTTTCAATGCGGTTGTAACCGAAGGTGATTTCGTTGGAACCACCGTCCTAGAAGGTCGTGGTGCGGGTGCCGGACCAACAGCTTCGGCGGTTGTTTCGGACATTGTTGATATTGCCACTGGACGGTTTGTGCATGCATTTGGTGTGCCTACCAAGTCTCTAGTGCCGCCGGCCACAGCATTACTGGACGATCATTCGGGATCTTATTATGTGAGATTGATGGTTGATGACCAGCCTGGTGTTTTCGCGGAGATTGCAGCAGAGTTAGCGAAACATAAAATTTCAATTGAAGGGGTGATTCAGCGTTCACGTTCGGAAACCGAGGCCGTGCCCGTGGTCATGACTACCCATGAAACGAGTGAGGCTTCAATTCAAAAAGTTTTAAGTGCATTCGAAGCGTTGGATGCAGTACGGGAGAAACCTCATGTGATCCGGATTGAAACTATTTGAGCTGCAATGCGGAGACGTTACCGGCGGAATCCGAGAGGAAGAAAAAATGAGTGAAGAAATAAGTACAATTATGGACCGTAACTTGGCGCTTGAAGCAGTTCGGGTAACGGAAGCTGCGGCATTGGCATCTTCCAGATGGATGGGGCGGGGTGATGAAAAGGCTGCGGATCAAGCGGCGGTTGACGCGATGCGGAATGCGCTAAACAGTCTTTCGATCGATGGAACGGTAGTTATTGGCGAAGGAGAACGAGATGAAGCGCCAATGTTGTATATCGGCGAGAAGGTCGGGAATGGTCAAGGTCCTAAAATAGACATAGCACTTGACCCCTTAGAAGGAACGACGATTACGGCGAAAGGTGGACCGAACGCCCTCACGGTAATTGCGCTTGCGGAGGAAGGTGGTTATCTGAATTCGCCAGATGTTTATATGGATAAGGTAGCGATAGGTGGTGGGTTACCCAAAGGTATTGTCGACCTTGATAATTCGCCTGAGCAAAACTTAAAAAATCTAGCGGAGGCCAAAGGCAAGCGTATAACTGATGTGGTCGCCTGCATATTGGATCGCCCGCGCCACACCGATCTAATTAAGGCCGTCCGTGATACGGGAGCCCGCATATTGCTGATTTCCGATGGAGATGTCTCTGGTGTAATGGCCACGTCTCAGGAAGATAGCGGTATTGATATCTATCTTGGCAGTGGTGGCGCCCCCGAAGGTGTATTGGCGGCGGCCGCTCTTCGCTGTATTGGTGGCCAATTCCAGGGGAGGCTGTTATTTCGAAATGAAGGCGAACGCGAACGTGCTTCCGCATGTGGCATAACGGATTTTGACCGAAAATACGAAATACTTGATCTTGCAAAGGGCAATGTCATGTTTGCTGCAACAGGAGTAACAGATGGTACGATGTTGCGCGGCGTCCGTTTTTCGGCCACCGGTGCCACGACGCAGTCAATGGTCATGCGTTCCTTGAGTGGAACTGTAAGGGTTATCGAGGCGACCCACAATTTTGAACGTAAGCGGCCGGAGTATTTGGAAGACGAATGAGTGCCCCACGCAGTGCAGTACTCGGCGTCGAGCACTCTCTGACTAACAAAAGATGGGAAGCGAGCCCGGCGGATGATCGGCTTGCCTTGGCGTTAAGGCAACGGCATGACCTCTCGGATATTGTTGCACGTATCCTCGTCGCCCGCGGGATCGATATTGATATTGCTGAATCATTCCTCAATCCATCTCTGAAAACATTATTGCCGGACCCATCCATGTTGAAAGGGATGGATGAAGCGGTGGGTCGAATAGCTGGCGCTATTGTTGATGGTGAGACTATTGGTGTTTTTGGGGATTATGATGTCGATGGCGCAACATCCGCTGCGTTGCTAGAACGTTTCATTCAAGCCGTCGGCGGTAAGGTTGATATCTATGTTCCGGATAGGATGCGAGAAGGTTATGGACCTAATCTGCCAGCACTCTTGCAGATGAAAAATGCGGGTGCCGGTGTGATTATAACAGTTGATTGCGGCATTACCGCCTTTGAACCCCTTGCGGGGGCAGCGGAGGCCGGTGTTGATGTTGTGGTCGTTGATCATCATGCTGCTGAACCGAAGTTGCCAGCCGCAATCGCGGTCATTAATCCGAACCGGGTCGACGATGAGAGCGGACAGGGTCAATTAGCGGCGGTTGGCGTGGTATTCCTTCTCGTCGTTGCACTAAATCGATGCCTACGTGAGCGTGGCCATTATGCTGTTCGGGCAGAGCCGAATTTATTACAGTGGCTTGACTTAGTTGCTCTTGGCACAGTCTGTGATGTAGTTCCATTAACCGGCTTGAACCGGGCGCTGGTTGCGCAAGGACTAAAGGTCATGGCGCGGCGCGATAATATTGGTTTGCGCGCGCTTTCTGATGTTGCCTCAATTGCTGAAGCGCCAACAACCTACCATGCTGGATTTATTCTTGGTCCACGAGTGAATGCCGGAGGGCGTGTCGGCGAATCAGGCCTAGGGGCGCGGCTATTGACCACACATGATGCTGATGAAGCCCGCGATTTGGCAATGCGACTCGATGATTGGAATAATGAACGCCGGGAATTGGAAGCGGCTTGCCTAGAAGAAGCTATTTTGCAAACTGACATGCGCGGTGTGCGCGAGGGACTGGTCTATGTCTCTGCAGACAATTGGCATGCGGGGGTTATAGGCATTGTCGCTGGTCGATTGAAAGATAGTTTCAACCGTCCGGCTTGTGTCGTCGCCCGCAATAATGGCGTCGGCAAAGGATCGGGACGCTCGGTTTCTGGTGTTGACCTTGGAGCGGCAATCGTTGCTGCCCGTCAGTCGGGACTCCTTATCAATGGCGGCGGACATCCGATGGCGGCGGGATTTACAGTATCCCAGGAAAGTGAAGAGGAATTTGTGAAATTCTTGTCTAATCACATTGAAAATCAAGTTGGCACTGAAGGTGTCGTTCGGCGACAGCGCATCGATGCGGCAGTGCAACCGGAAGGTGCAACGACAGAACTAGCATTTGATTTGGCAAGAATTGCACCTTTCGGTTCGGGAAATCCAGAACCGCGGTTTGTATTACCAGCGGCGCGCATCGTGAAGGCAGACATTGTTGGGGAAAATCATGTTCGCTGTTTTCTTGCTGGCGCCACGGGTGGGCGCTTGAAGGCAATATCATTCCGTAGCTTGGGGGAACCTCACGGTGATGCATTGCTGAATTCCATTGGTCTCCCTCTCCACGTGGCGGGTCATATCCGCGTGGACCGCTGGCAGGGTCGAGAAGAAGCGCAACTAATCATTGAGGACGTTGCGTCAGTATCGTGACGCTCGTGTGTTATTAGAAATAGCGCTGCAAAAGAACTTTGGTTGTTTTTTGCCGAAAAAAACAACAGTAGCATTTAGTTACAGCAAGCGAAATTCTAACGTTTCAGTTCGTAGGCGATTTGGGCCATCTGATCTATTGCCCGGAAAGACTGGCCATTCATTGCGAAGCTCTGCTGAGCAATAATCATATTGTTGAATTCGGTTCCTAAGTCGGTAGTAGAGGCTTCCAAAGATCCAGCTACAAAAGCGCCTAGGGCAGTTTTGTCAGCTTCGAATAATGAAATGCCTCCAGATTCGGCTGTTGTTGCGTAGTGAGTGTTGAAGCGCAGATCTAATTTGTTTGGCTCGTCAACAATAGCGATTGGTAATTTGTAGAGATTGCGTGACGATCCGTTTGAGAAAGTACCCACCACGATACCATTTTCGTTAAAATTAATTCTGTCAAGAAAGCCGGATCCATTACCGTCGGATCTCAAGTCAAGAACGGCAAAACCGCCATTGAACTGCGACATGTTTGAAAAGTCTACCGCAATAGAGGCAGCACCACCGCCAGCGTTGGAAAATGTCAAATCAAGCGTTTGTGCAGTTGGTGAAACCACCTTGCCTGCCCCATCAAAGGTCATCGTAATCGGAACTGTTTGCGCGATGGTTGTTCCATCGGAGAATGACGGTGTTACGTCCCAAGTGTTGACGGTCGCTGTCTTTGCGAAGTTAAATCTCAGATTGTGACCGGTGCCGCCCTCATCGAAGACTGCGAAGTCGACGTTGAAACTCTCACCGATTGCTGCGTCGTTCTTGAGGTTTACCTGCATCAAAGCTTCAGTGGAAGGCCGCGCCGTGACCGTGAACGCGTTCGTATCGATCCGGATTGGTTCCAGACTTCCTACGTCGGCACCGACTTGAAAGGCCCCGGTGCTATCCGTGGGCCAACCCAATACGACATTACCCGCAGAATCTGAAAGGAAAAGCTGGTCCGTACCACCAATGTTCACTTGCTTATTCGAGAATTGGCCATTCCTAGTTAATTCTATACTGCCGGTCCCATCGGGTTCAGTATTGGACACGAAGAAACCTTTGCCCTGGATTGCGACGTCGAGTGCCCGATTGGTAAATTCAACCATCCCTTGTTTATCGATAAAAAACTGAGTTTTTGGGGCGACGCCCATATGCTGTTGCTCAACTCGGTTCTTAGTTCGGTCGATCTCCGAGATTAACTCCCTAAAACGGGTGTTGGCTGTTTTATAACCAGGTGTCTGTATGTTGGCGATGTTGTCACTGATCGACTGCATGGAAGTGGTATGTGATCTCATACCCGTAAATGCGGCCGTAAGGGCACTAAACATTGTCATCTGGCATTCTCCAAAACCGTGATGAGCGCTCCTGCGCGAACATTTAGGTTAAATACTGCAAGTGAAGTGCCAAGCCGTTCATAAAAATATTAACGATTTTTCAATAAGTTAAAAGACGATAGTAAATTATTTATAGGTTTGTGGGAATTTATGACCTATTGGAGATGGGCAGGATTAACCGCTCTTTATTTTACCGATTAGCTGCTTGACCCAGCGTGCCAGCAACAGTAAAAGTCTCGTTAAGTGACCCCTTCGTCTAGTGGCCTAGGACATCGCCCTTTCACGGCGAAAACACGGGTTCGAGTCCCGTAGGGGTCAC
>MDTE01092635.1_pt1 | contig 38384 bp, 38 predicted proteins | sample 811231 | NCBI WGS metagenome assembly MDTE01 (sample SAMN05326651, study PRJNA326480) | marine metagenome | isolation source: seawater | place: Indian Ocean: Red Sea | collected 2010 | reverse complement strand
GTCCAGGGTAAATCTATTAAATTTGCCATGAGTGAAATGGAGCGGTATGGCTGGCGTCCAAAAAAGAATCCTGCTTTGGTGCCATATATCAACGAAAACCTAGAAAAACTAGTTGAATTATTGATAGAGCGAAACGTATTAGAGAATTTGCCAAGCGAATTGCCATACCTAATCCAGGGCTTTAGAGATGCTAATTAACTGCGCAATATGCCAACGTTTAAGTCTGCCACATACATTGCTAAAACCTGTATTGCTATCCTATGGGTAAGGTCAGAGCATTATTGTGCAAACAGTATGGGGAGCCAGATCAACTGAGGCTGGAAGAAATTCAAAGGCCGCGCCTTGGATCAAACGAAGTACGCATAAAGGTGCACGCCTGCGGTGTCAATTTTCCTGATATATTGATGATTCGAGGTCAGTATCAAATCAAGCCGGCATTACCGTTTGCCCCTGGTTGCGAAGTTGCTGGCACGATCTTGGAAGTCGGGGAAGCAGTCCAAGATTACTGTAAGGATGATCGAGTAATTGCAATTCCAGGGTTTGGCGGTATGCAAGAAGAGATAACTATCGCAGCTAGTAAATGCCTCCTTATTCCGAGAAAGGCGGATTTGGACCTAGCAGCAGTATTTTCTCTGACCTATGGGACCAGTTATCACGCCTTAGTAGATAGGGCGAACGTGCGACCTGGAGAAACGATTGTTATTTTAGGTGCCACGGGTGGAGTTGGCAGCGCTGCGGTAGATATTTCCAGAAAACTTGGTGCTCGTGTTATCGCTGCTGGTAGTAGCGATAAGAAGTTAGAAGATTTAGCAAGCTTTTATCAGGGCATCACAACTGTTAACTATTCTTCGGGTGAGGCGACCTTTAAGGATAGGGTAAAGAATTTGACTAACAATAGGGGCGCAGATGTTGTTTTTGATCCGATAGGAGGAGAAATATTTCAGCAGTCATTGCGTGCTGTAAATTGGAAGGCACGGATTCTTGTTGTAGGATTTGCTGCTGATGGCAAGAACCTGCCTCGAGCGCCAACAAATCTTCTTTTGTTAAAGGGTAGCGCGCTTGTAGGAGTATACTGGGGTCGATTTGCAGAGGAAGAGCCCGAACGAAGTCGGGAGAATTTTGATCAATTATTGTTCTGGCTTCAGAGAAATGGACTCACACCTCATATCTCACATAGATTTCCACTAGAAAAGGGTGGAGATGCAGTCAAAGCTCTCATTAATCGTCAGGTTCTAGGTAAGTGCTTGGTTTACATGTAGCTCAATTAGAGAGGCTATCACTATTGTTTGTTTTAGCATAGGGTAGTTTCAGTGCCCAGTTTATCCAATTTTTTGAATATTTGAGCTTTGTTTCGCCGAATTTAATCATGTTAAAGCTTACATCATTGATCGATTCGTTTGAGAGCAGCCCAATTAGCGTTCCAACAAATTCAGCACCATGGTGTGGATATTTGTAATCATTTACCAGTGTATGTGCAACTTCATGGAGCACAATAACTGTTTGTCGGGACCAGATTGGTAGTGTGATTAGTTGTTCCTCAAATGAAGCGCCAGCATGCCGGCGACCTCGCCCATCTTTAACTACAATCTCTGGATTGTATTTTCTCGCTAATTTAATGCATTCATTAAGCGTTAGTATTTTGTTTAAGGGGTGCTTTTCCAGAACATCTGCTTCAAATCGATAAAGTTTTGTTCGCTGAAAATCTCGCATGAAAGATATGAACAGTGCTTGTAGTTTAAGGCTTGTCCCTGAAGCTGTATTATCCACAATAGCTGCCGTTGGTTGGATAAAATGGAAAAAAAATTGTGATCTACTGCAAAATAAAATATATGGGAAAAACGATAAAAATTTTCAATAATTCTAAAGCATCGATATATCGAGCTTTAATCATTTACGGCTTATCGGTTGCTATTGTTGCAGCAGGAATTGTGATTGGTTGGAAAATACCATTATTTGGAAGTCTATCTATACCGAGGACCAACGGGGTTGTATTCGATGAATCTCTGCCAATTGAGAAATTTGAATTGATTGATCATAGCGGAGATTCTTTTGTTTTTAATCGGTTGCAGGATATCTGGTCATTTATCTATTTTGGTTATACTCATTGTCCTGACATTTGCCCCACGGCACTCAGCATACTCGCTAGATTGAATACATTGCGCAGCGAAGAAGCCGTTGTCCCAGTGCAGTACATATTTGTTTCCATTGATCCTGAGAGAGACTCCTTGCCGATTCTAAAGTCGTATACCGAGTATTTCTTCTCAAATCTAATTGGCATAACTGGAAGCATTGATGAACTTACAAGTTTCGCTAGTGAATTAGCTGTGAGCTTCGAATTCTCATCAGAGACAGGAGAATATTATAGTGTTAGTCATTCGGACGTTTTGGTACTCATCAATCCCAAAGGCTCTCTCCAGGCGATATTCACACCTCCTTATAGCGCAGATGAGCTGTCTACTGATTTCGATGCTATACGCGATTGGTATACGACGGAATATTGAGTAGCTTAGCTGAAATGAGTGTAGTTCAATGACAAAAGAATATGATGTTTTTACTAGTAACAAATTGGACAAATGGTAGCTGCCTGATTAGTTGAGGAGTCTTATTATCTCGGCTATCAAGTTCAAGGTAGGCGACATTTTTAAATTGGCTTTCCTCTACTTCGATCGACAATTCGTATTCTGAGACAGCCTGCTTTAACTGGATGAGATCGTTGTGTATGACAATTAAGTATTCTTGGGTCTTGACTGGCATAAGACTAGAGTGCATTTTTAGATAAGACTGAACCCAAATATTTTGTAGGTTTGAGTCTTCCCGAGCTATCGCGCCAACGGAAATTCCCAGTAAGAATAGCGCTGTCAGGAAGAAAAAATACTTTTTCATAAGTAGATATATGCCATAGTCTCTTCTAGGGAAAATTGCACTCTACGAAAGTTAGTTTGGCTACACAATTATTCTTAGCAGATAGAATAGTCCGACAGCTCGATTACTCAATATTAATTGACAGTTCTGATTCTCTTTGCGATATGAAGTCTTGCAAAGCTTTATCCACATCGTCTTGCATGGATGGTGTCTGATACCGTGATAGCCAATTCTTGGCTTTTTCTAACCCCACTTGTGCACTATCCTTTCTACCATCAAGCTCCCATTGTTCATAAGGGACATTGTTCTGACTCGGAAAGATAAATAAATTTGCCTTTCTCGTGTGAGCAGAGCCAAGAAAATGACCTCCTGAGCCGACTTCTTGTATTGTTTCAAATATTTCTTCAATATCTTCAAAATAGCATCCTTGACAAAAGTGATAGAAGGCATCAATTTGCTCAAGATCAATCATAGTTTTGGCATAACTGACACCTAATGTCCCCTCCATTATCCCTCCTGCCATAGTGATCCACTGTGCGCCAGAAAGAAAGGAAGGGAAAAGACCCCACATAGAATCAAATCCAGCTTGCATGTCAGGGACTTTGGACGTGGCGCAGTTGGCAATTGCTCGGTGAGGTATTTTGTATCGTCGTGCCATTTGCCCAGACAAGAATTGGACGATTGCGGAATCCGGACTCCCATGAACAGGCGCTCCAGAATTCAGTGCCACTGTCATTGCGGGAACACCAAACAACATGGGCGCTCCTTTGCGGACTAGTTGGCCAAAAGCAATTGCCATAAGTGCTTCTGCTGTTACTACCGCCATGGTGCCAATATTGCTTGCTGGTGTCGATGCTCCTGTCATAGAAAATGGCGAGCACATCACGGCATGATTATTTGATGCATAAATCTTGAGTGCATCCAGCATAGTTGCATCCCATACCAGGGGCGAGTTCGAGTTTATTAGCGATGTAGTGCAACAGTTGTTCGATGCAAATTCTTTGCCAAATACAATACTACACATATCTACCGTATCTTGAGCTCGCTCGCGCGCTGTCACATTTCCAATGATCGGCTTGTCGGAATACTTCATAGAGCTATACGTCATATGTAGGTGGCGATGTGGAACCACCACATCAAGCGGTTCCACTATAGGTCCACCCGCAATATGAACGCTAGGCGCCATGTGATTCAGCTTTTGTAGATTGTGCAGGTCATCGAGGGTCGCCGGCCTTCGGATGCCCTCGAAATCATAAATAAACGGTGGCCCATAAGACGGCGATAAAACCATTGAACGACCGCCCACCAGCACTGAACGGTCAGGATTTCGAGCATGATGCATATATTCAGTAGGTGCGCTTTCAATCAGTTCAAGCAGGGTCTTCCTTCCGATCTTTACGTTGGAGCTATCGATCTCAGCATCGGTCTTGCGCCATATTTCTAACGCTTCGGCATCGCGAAATTCAACACCTACCTCTTCGACAATTCGCATAGCCAGTTCATGAATTTGTTCAACACCTTCCTCATTTACTACGTCGTAAAGTGGAACCTTGGAAACCAGTGCTGGCTTATGAATAATGGGGCCGTTGATGCGCTCTGCAAGGCGAGCTGTACGGCCACCTTTTCGCTGCATTTTATCTTGTTGCGTTACCATTGAATTAGGGGGGCTTGCAGATTTCTCACTGACGAGGCTTTTCGTTTAGTGGATCGTAGGGAGAATCAGCGACAATTGTTGCATGGCAGCGATTTTCTAGAATCTGTACTTCAAGATTTGTGCCTACGTCTGCGACTTCGATATCGACATACGCCATTGATATACATTTGCCGATATTGTGAGATGTGGCTCCAGATGTGATCCGGCCTACGAGGCATCCATCTTTATAGATGGATTCATTCATATATGCATCCGCATCGATAGTTTCAACTTGTAGCGTCACCATGCGTTTCGACAACCCTTGATTTTTTTGCCCTACCAAAGAGGTTTTGCCAACAAAATGTTCTTTGTCCCACTGTATAAATCTATCGAGCCCTGCTTCTAACGCTGTATGTTCTGTGTCCAAGTCTCGGTATATAGCTCGGTAAGATTTTTCTAGGCGCAAAGATTCAATTGCACGATACCCGCAGTTCTTGAGTCCATAGTTTTCACCTACGCGAATAAGTTCGCTCATGATATGCTGGTTATAAGGTATTGGATGGTATAGCTCCCAACCAAGTTCACCCTCATAGTTTATACGCAGCGCCCGAACGTCAGACGCCAAACCGACTGTAAGCGTTTGTGATGTTAGCCAAGGAAATTCATCAGTAGAAAGATCAACTTCAACCAGTGCTTGCAATATTGCTCGCGCATTTGGCCCAACTAATGCTAGACCACCTCGCTCTAGTGTCACATTTTGTAAGTGTACGTTACCATTTCTTGGCAAGTATTTTGATAGCGTATCGAAATCATGGCGCTCGCCACGTGGAGTACCTATAAGATAAAAAAGATCAGCTGCTAATCGAGTTACAGTGAATTCAGATCGAACTGTGCCTTTCTCTGTAAGGAGATGTGCAAGTCTTATTCCGCCTATAGTTGCGGGCATTTTATTGGCCAGGATAGAGTTCAACCACCTTTCAGCCCCACTGCCACGTACTTCAAATTTAGTCATTGGGGTCATTTCAAATAGCCCGGCGGTTTGTCTCACAGCGCGACACTCCTTACCGACATGAACCATTGAGTTAAATTTTCGATAACTCCAGATGTCATGAGGTTTTTCATCAGTCGGAGCGAACCAAAGTGGAATTTCCCATCCATAGACGGCACCCCATACGGCACCGTCCTGAGTCAGACGCTCATAACTTGGTGTCGACTTCGCTGGTCTGGCAGCAGGCCATTCATAGCCAGGATAATGGATGCCAAAGTTGTTTCCAAATGCTTCTTTGTTTTTGATCCCTGTGTATGTTTTGTTTGCGTAATCGCCAAATCTGCGTGGATCAACTTCGCTTAAATCAACATGTGGCTCACCATCCACGATCCAGTTGGCTAGTTCAAGTCCTAGACCCCCACCCATTAGAATTCCACCAGTGAATCCTTCTGCTAACCACAGATTTTTTTTACCCCAAGCTGGCCCACAGAGCGGTAGGTTGTCAGGTGTACCACAGATCGGACCACGGACGTTTGTCCTAATACCTACATCCCCCAGTATAGGCACAAGCTCAATGGCCGCTTCCCAGTTTTCTTGTACTGCCTCAATATTTTCCGGCATCAGATCGGCGCCAAACCACGGTGGCACTCCATTACGTGCAAAGTGTTCAAGCCGTTCGGGACGCTCATAGGGTCCAAACATCAAACTATCTCTTTCTTCTCTAATGTATCCATTGATTCTTTCGTTTCTTAAGATCGGCAATTCTATGCAGCCCTGAGTTCTACGTTGTTTTATTTGTGGCACGCTGTCAGTAACCCAATATTGATGTAGAACTGGAAAGCAAGGGAGATCTAATTCCAGCATATGAGCAGTTTGTTGTGCATAATTACCGGTCGCAGTGACAACATGCTCACAAATTATGTCACCTTTATTTGTTTGGACTCGCCATTCACCAGTATCTAATAGATCAATGCTCGTCGCCTCAGTATTTTTGTAGATTCGCGCATTCAGTTGCGTCGCTCCTTTTGCAAGAGCCTGGGTAACATCAGCTGGTGCAATATGACCATCGTCAGGATTGTAAACTGATCCAACCAAGCTGGAGCTTTTCTTCATCAGCGGCCAAAGTTCAATCGTTTCCGCCGGTGTTAAAATTTCTGCACGTACTCCTTGCGTAGGTGCAATGGATGCATAGTTTAGGTATTCGTCCATTCGGTCCCGGCTTTCTGCAACTCTTAACTGGCCACATTTGTGCCAGCTGACACTTTGACCAGTTTCTGCCTCAAGTTGCTCATATATTTCTATCGTCTTGCTAATAATACGACCGAATCGATATGAAAAAGAATACAGTGGGATGAGTCCCGCGGCGTGCCAGGTTGATCCGGCTGTTAATTCGGTTCGTTCTAGAAGACAGATATCCGACCATCCACGGTGTGCGAGACTATAGAGTATGTTAACTCCGACACAGCCGCCACCAACGATGACCACTCGAGCATGCGATTGAATAGTGTTTTCCATGCCTGATATTAGGTAACTAGGAAATATTCAAAGTTTAGGTGATACGAAACTAGTATCAATACCCGCCATTTCTACTTCCAATTTGGCCAATACTGTTTCGAGTGTAGCAACTTCTTCTTCGAACAATGGTTGCAGTGGTAGGCGGACTGTTCCTGATGGGAGGCCTTTAACAGTACAGGCATGTTTTACGTTCTGGATTAGTTTGCCACCTTGTTCAAGTATTCGCATAAATGGCATCATCGCCGACATTACTCGTCTTCCAAGAGCCACATCATTATTCACGGCAACAGCTCGATATAGCGCAATATGCTCATTGGGCAAACAGTTGCCCCCCGCACAGACCCAGCCTCTTGCCCCCCAAGCAAAAAATTCAAGTGCCTGGTCATCCATACCGCATAGTAACGTTAGATGTGGATAATCTTGTGCAAGCATATGTAATTGATCAATATCGCCAGTTGATTCTTTGATAGCAACGAAGTTCTGACTCTCGCTTATGCGGTCAAAGAACTCTGCTTTCATAGTCGTGCCTGTTCGCCCAGGATAGTTGTATAGCATTATCGGGAGGTTTACAGCTCTATCTATTGATAGTGCATGTTCTGCTAGTTCTGCCTGCGTTGGCACCGCATAGTAAGGCGCATTCATCAAAATGGCGTCTGCACCACTATCCTTAGCGTGATTTCCAATTTCGATACAGTCCCGAGTGCGAATCGCACCGATTCCGATAATCATTGGAGTTCTATCTGCAATTATTGCTTTAGCCACTCGCATTGACTCGATTCGCTCCTCTAAGGTTTGAACGTGATATTCTCCTGTTGTTCCACCAATAATAAGTCCATCAATTTGTGTAGATAGCAGATACTCGATAATCACTTCCAAATCTTGATAATTGATAGATCCGTCTGAAGCATATGGCGTAATGACTGGTGGGTAGATGCCTTCAAAGTTCATTGATTTTCTCCTTATGTAATCTTGCATATCTGTTGGCTAACCATCAAGAAGGTGGTAGACATCACTACCTACGATTCAATTTAAATTACTGGTTTTCCGCCATTTACTTCAACTAGTGCACCACACATATAGCGAGATTGGTTTGATGCTAGGAATAGAACAACATCAGCAATCTCCCCTGGTTCTGCAATATATCCAAGAGGCACTGTGCTGTTAAGTTGTTTGATGGCTGTATTTGGATCTAATCCACGAGCGCTAAATCCGGATCGGAGCATTGGGGTATCTACTTCATTCGGACAAACCGCATTGATCCGTACACCTTCATGGGCATGATCATGCCCCAAACACTGTGTCATAGATGCGATCGCTGCTTTCGACATACAATAAATAGGATGATTGGGGCCAGGGCGTATTCCCCAGCAGGAGGCCACATTGACGATGCTACCCTTAGTCTTAGCAAGTATTGGTATAGCTGCTCGGCAGATTCGAAAAGGCGCTTCTACGTTAACGGAAAAAGAAGCAATAAAGTCATCATCAGTTGCGCTTGTAATTGGCCCTCGGCGAATAATGCCGGCGTTATTGATTACAATATCAAGCCCGCCAAGTAGATTAGCAGCATTATGAGGGAGCATGTCACAGTATTTAGTATCGGTTAGGTCTCCAGCTAACCAATAGTCCGCATCCACCATATTCGTCTGTTGATCAGCCCCCACGATCGACACACCATGATTCATGAAAGCAGTTACTAGCGATTTTCCTATTCCGCCATTTGCTCCTGTTATTAGCGCCTTTTTACCAGCAAGATCAGCCATGAATCTATTTCCTCCTATCAGCTTTGTTAAGTTATTCTATTTAGGTTGTTGGCATGGGTAGCATTTATATATTGGTCTTATTTTGCCATTGTATGATACGTATTTTGTCTATGACTGAGAGATTGTTATTATTGCAGAGAAAGCCTTAGGAGTAGGCAATAATTTTCTAGCCTTAAAATGTTCGAATACGATTACATTATTGTTGGTGCTGGGTCCGCGGGTTGTGTTCTGGCAAGCCGTTTATCAGAAGATCCTGATAATAGCGTGCTATTGATTGAGGCTGGCCCAATCGACAACAAGCTACTTATTCATATTCCTGCTGGTGTATATCACGTATATAAGGATCCTTCTATAAATTGGAATTATAAAAGCGAGATCGAAAGAGCATGTGATAATCGTCAAATAGAATTACCTAGGGGGCGAGTAGTCGGTGGTTCTTCGTCGATTAACTCTATGGTGTATATGCGTGGTCATCCTCACGATTACGATGGTTGGTCACGTGATTTTAATTTGCCAGACTGGACCTTTGATCGATGTTTGCCTTACTTTAAGCGTTGCGAGTCGTCTGATAGAGGTGCAAGCGAGTGGCGTGGTGGCGATGGTTTGCTGGGTGTTACTAAAGGACGACTAGAAAATCCATTATTTGATGCGTTACTGGATGCGGGTGCTCAGTCCGGCCAAGGTGTTTCAGATGATCTAAATGGCTATAAGCCAGAAGGTATTGCTCGTTTAGACAGTACTATCAAGAATGGGCGGCGAAGTAGTGCAGCTGTGGCATATCTAAAGCCGGCATTGAGCAGGTCTAATCTCCGGTTAGTAACCAGGGCAGAAGTGAATCATGTTCTAATCGAGCAATATTTGGCAGTTGGGGTGGAGTATGAGAAAAATTCAAAAATATTTCAGGCTCGCGCGAACAAAGGCGTGATTCTTAGCTGTGGCTCGATTAAGACGCCGCAGCTCTTAATGCTATCGGGTGTTGGTCCAGCTGATCATCTGCGCTCAATGAACATTAATCCAATTATAGATCTCCCTGGGGTTGGTGAAAATTTGCAGGACCACCTAACAGTTAGTATGGGATTTGAGTGTACTCAACCAGTAACCTTAGATCGGCTCACACAACCTATTGTAAAAGCAGGAGTTGGTTTGCGGTGGTTACTTATGCGCTCAGGAATTGGAGCATCAAACATATGGGAAATGGGTGGCCTGGTATATGGAAACAATGCAGTTCCTTATCCCAATCTACAATATCACTTCACGCCGGTCTATAGTGAATGGCAGGGTCGAAAATTGAAGTTGACACAAGGTTACCAATTAAATTGTGATCAACTGCGCCCTAGAAGTAAAGGCAAGGTGCAGTTGAGATCAGATGACCCTCGTGCTGCTCCAGCGGTTCGTTTCAACTATCTTAGTGATCCGCATGACATTAAAGAGTTAGGAGAATCGCTAGTAATGATGGAGGATTTGTTTTCCCAGCGAGCTTTTGATAAATATCGTGGCAGACGTATTGCTCCTATGCCAGGCGCAATATCGCAAAGCGATATTGAGTCGTATATACGATCTACAGTAACAACTGATTACCATCCTTGTGGAACCTGTCGTATGGGTGGCGATCAGGGGGCAGTAGTCGATGGTGAGATGCGGGTTGGAGGAGTAGAGCGATTACATATCGTTGATGCATCTATTATGCCGAATATTGTGAGTGGCAATCTTAATGCACCTGTTCTGATGTTGGCTGAACGCGCGGCAGACTTTATATTAGGCCATAATCAGTTAAAGCCTGAGCAAGCACGCTTTCATTTTTATAACTGAATGTAGGTCAGCACATACAATCAGCATATTGAGACAAATGGGGTATGACAGTAATGCAAAAAAGACCATGGGAGGGTATGCAGGGTTATACGGAAGTAAATAGTGCACAATTACCTATGATTGATGACGAAACCCCGACGTTTATGGGTGTGCCATTGGCACATGATCAGCAGCAATTAAAGTGCGCAGACGTAGCAATTATTGGTGCGCCCTACGTGGCGGGCGCTGCTGGGAAGTATGCTGGAGTGGATAAGACGGAGTGGGTGTTAGCGCCTAGACGAGTTCGTCAACAGTCTGCTAGGTATCCCACTGGTTATCTTCAAGAGTTTGATTTTGATGTTTTGCAAGAGCTTAATGTTGTAGACATGGGCGATGCTTTGATCCCATCAGACGCCAATGAAAATCCCAATGCCGAAAATATTTTGATAGCGCAAGCTGCTGTTGAATTAATGGTTAATAAAGCGCTGGATAGCGGAGCTATTCCGGTTGTTATAGGTCAGAATTCACCATGTGGATCTTATGCTATTGCTAAACCGATTGCGGAGAGGAGTAACGGTAGTGTTGGCATGATCAGTACCGATACACATTGGGATTCAAGACCTATTGACCATTTAACTAATGACAAAAGGATTGCCGGTAGTGGTAATTGGAAGTCAAAGACATATCGAGACCATGCCAATTTTTCTGTATCAAATTTGGTCGAGATTGGTGAACGCGGCATGCTAGAGCATGCCGACATTGTGCGCTGGTATCGTACAAGAGGAGCACACTTTTATCCGATGTGGCAAATTCGTGGCCACCTTGGCATCGAGGGGCTATGTCGTGAGCTTAAGCATGCTTACAAGAATACAGAGGACATTTATGTGCATTTTGACATGGATGTTCTTGGTGGCGCAGGTCCTGCTCCTGGAGATATTCTCGGCGAACTTGCTGAGCCAATGGGCATGTCGGATTACGAAATTATTCGTTTAGCCCACGAAATTGGCCTGCGTGGACTTACCGGCATGTCGTTTATCTGTATTCCACCTGGATCTATGGTTATTTATAGAACAATTGTATATATCATAACTTTTCTTCTTGCGGGGCTAGTAATATCGCGGCAGTAATAACATACTGATCGTTAAATCTTGTGAGTTCTTACATAACCTGAAACATTTATGAGCGCTTTACCGTCATACACGGGACTACTTGGTAGAGTTTGGCATTATCTCTTTTTGTTATTGTGTAGTTTAGTGTTTCTTCTACTGATAGCACCTATTTTAGTTGTAGTCCCATTGTCTTTTAATGCGGAATCGTTTTACACATTCACAGAGGGCATGCTTCGGGGTGACCCTGCTGCCTATTCGCTTAAATGGTATCGTGAAATATTTGGGGTATATGAAGATATTCGTGCTTCTCGACCAGAAGGTGGTTCAGAATGGCTGGAGGCAGCTTGGAATAGCCTCATCATTGGATTGCCGGCGACCCTATTGGCTACATCTCTAGGCACTCTTGCAGCTATTGGCCTAAGTCGACCTAGCATGCCATTTCGGAGGTTGATTATGGCTTTTTTGATCTCTCCAATGATTGTACCTATCATTATCACTGCGGCTGGCATCTTCCTGTACTATTCAAAGTTTAATTTGGCATATACACACGCTGGACTAATCATTGCGCATGCTGCGTTAGGCACGCCTTTTGTGGTAATTACAGTCACAGCGACACTGATTGGTTTTGACCAAAGTTATATACGTGCATCGTCTAGTTTAGGAGCCCGACCTTTAAGAACTTTTTGGAAAGTGATCTTGCCTATGACGTTTCCTGGTATTGTTACTGGAGCATTATTCGCTTTCGTTACATCATTAGATGAAGTGGTTGTAATTATATTTCTTGGTGGTGAGGATCAGGTAACCTTGCCAAGGCTTATGTGGTCTGGCATTAGGCAGGAAATTACTTTAACGATCCTAGCTGTCGCCACTATCATGATAATGATCTCTATAGTGCTTTTGTATTTCGTTGAGTTACTGCGCAGGAGAAATGAGCGGTTGGGATTGGGTTCAATGTCGTCAAACATGCGTAACGGATGACAGCTTTTTCACTAGGAAGCTAATTGCAGTATATTTGAGTATCCATGTTAGTGTCTTGTAATCGGTAGTTTAGATTGATCGGTTCGCAAGTTTCTATCACTTATAGTAAGGTCTAATTTTTGTTTTATAGATGATATTTGTGTAATGATTTCAACAAGCCAGGTCAGTTGTTGATTGGTTCGGCCTAGAATTGGTTCTAGTTTGAGGATAAAAGTATTGCAATATCGTATATTTATTGGCATACAATTAGGAGAATAAGCATACCTTTAATCTAATCTTGCGATTAAGTTAAATCTTCAATAGAGACTAATACGGAATTTTTTATGGATAAGAGCGCTAGAGAAGCCTATGTAAGTTTTAATAACGTCCAGAAGAGTTATGATGGTGTAAATCTTGTTGTGAAAGATTTAAAGCTAGACGTGCAGCGTGGAGAGTTCATGACCATGCTAGGCCCTTCAGGTTCGGGAAAGACGACTTGTTTGATGATGCTGGCTGGATTCGAAACTGCCACAAGCGGGGACATAATTCTAGATGGTGACGCTATTAATGATGTGCCACCATGGAAACGTGATATTGGTATTGTCTTCCAAAATTATGCATTATTTCCACATATGACGGTTCAGGAGAATCTGGCCTATCCGATGCAAGTTCGAAAGGTATCCAAATCCGACATTGAGGATCGTGTCAAGAAGGCATTAGGCATGGTCCAGTTAGATGGTTTTGCTGGTAGACGGCCAGGACAGTTATCTGGCGGCCAACAGCAGCGGGTAGCAGTTGCGCGTGCACTTGTCTTTGAGCCAAAGCTTGTTTTGATGGACGAACCGTTGGGCGCCCTAGACCGACAACTGCGTGAGCAAATGCAGTATGAGATCAAACATATTCATGAGAACCTTGGTGTAACAGTCGTCTATGTTACGCATGATCAAGCTGAAGCGTTGACAATGTCAAATCGTGTGTGTGTCTTTGATGATGGCGTGGTACAGCAGGTTGCCGCACCAAATATCCTATATGAGCAACCTGACAATGCATTCGTTGCTCAGTTTATTGGTGAAAATAATACCTTTTTGGCTACAGTAAAAGAGAAAAATGGTGATCAATGTGTAGCACAGGTAGATACTGGCGAAACTCTAACTGCACTGGCTATCAATATTGGTCAGTCAGAAACTAAGACAACCCTTTCTCTGAGGCCAGAGCGAGTTACGATTAATCCGAATGCTGGAGAGTTTAAGAATGTTGTTTCTGGCAAGGTTAAGGAGCTAATCTACCTGGGAGATCATATTCGTACTCGTCTTGAACTGTGTGGGCAGGACAACTTCATTGTTAAGGTCCAGAATGCAGCTCGTCACAGCCATTTGTTGGAGGGTGAGACAGTTCAGGTTGGATGGCACATTGAGGATTGTCGGGCTCTTGACGCCCTTTAATGGAATCTTAGTGAAACTAAATGCAGGCTCAATCGTAAATAACGTGTAATGGCAACTGTTCAGCAACCTATAATCATTGACGGAAGGCCGCTAAAAGAGCAGCTTGCTCGGGCTGAGCGACGCAAGAAGTACGTTGCTTTTGCTATGGTACTGCCACTTTTGCTCTTTATTCTTATAACTTTTGCCATCCCAATTGGCAGTATGTTGTTTCGAAGTGTTGACAACCCAAGGATGATCACTCTTGCGCCTCAGTTAACTGCGGAACTTAGTGAGTGGGATGGGCAGGATATGCCGCCTGAAGAGGTCTTCGAAGCTGCGGTTAAAGACTTTAAGTTAGCGGCTGAGGCTGGAACACTCGGCCGAATTGCAACACGCGTTAATTATAGTATGGCTGGAGCGCGTAGTTTGATAGTGAAGTCAAAGCGTAAATTTAAGAACGTTACAGAAGGTCCATACCGCGAGGTCATGATTAAGGCCGATAAACGTTGGGGTGAATTGGACACGTGGAAGACTCTGAAGAAAGTAAGTGTTCCTTACACTCCAGTATACTTTTTGAACGCAATTGATAGAGATTTGGATGGTGACGGGAATATTGTAAAACAGCCATCCGAAAAGAGAATATACGTGAAGTTGTTCGTGCGCACGCTATGGATTGCTTTGCTGGTTACCGTGCTCACTTTGATTCTAGGTTACCCAATTGCGTACTTAATCTCCACTCAACCGCCCCGAATCAGTAACCTATTAATAATAATGGTTTTACTACCATTCTGGACTTCACTTTTGGTAAGAACGACGTCTTGGATTGTACTGTTACAGACGCAGGGTGTGTTGAATGATCTTATGGTATGGATGGGTGTTATCTCAGACGATGGTCGGATTCAGATGATCTATAACCTTCAAGGCACACTCATTGCCATGACTCAAATACTGCTGCCCTTTATGGTTTTGCCGATGTACAGTGTAATGAAAACGATACCACTGTCAGAGCTACGTGCTTCACAGTCTTTGGGGGCGAATCCGTTCATAACATTTTTCAGAATCTTTTTGCCGAGATCTATTCCAGGTATTGGTGCAGGTGGTCTTTTGGTATTTGTTGTCTCAGTCGGTTACTACATCACCCCCGCGTTAGTCGGTGGTGCCAAGGGTCAAATGATAAGCAATCAAATTGCGTTCCATATGAAGTCATCACTGAATTGGGGTTTAGCGGCCGCATTGGGAACCATCTTGCTTGTCGGAGTACTCGTCCTATATTGGCTATATGACAAGGTAGTGGGTATTGATAAGATGAAGTTAGGCTGAAATGAGTTTACCTGCTTACACCGGACCTGTTGGGAGAATATGGCACGCTGCTTTTATTGCCATCTGTTGTTTAGTGTTCATTTTCCTTATGGCTCCTATATTAGTAATCGTGCCATTATCATTCAACGCGGAACCATATTTTACCTTTACTCCGGCTATGTTGCGGCTCGATCCAGAAGCATTTTCTTTTCGATGGTATTTAGATGTACTCGGAATAGGTGAGGGGACTGGTGCAAATCGTGGCTATGAGTGGGCTTTTGCCGCAAGGAACAGTCTTTTCATAGCATTTTTCGCAACTTTATTAGCTACAGCATTAGGCACACTCGCTGCAGTTGGATTAAGTCGTACACAAATGCCATTTCGTAAACCAATTATGGCTCTTCTAATCTCACCTCTCATTGTTCCGATTATCATCATTGCGGCCGGTATGTTTTTCTTTTATTCAAAGGTAGGGCTCGCATACTCTCACTTGGGAGTGATCTTGGCACATGCTGCAATCGGCACGCCATATGTTGTGATTACTGTTACTGCTACGATGGTGGGATTTGATGAAACACTAATTAGAGCATCTGCTAGTCTTGGCGCTAAACCTTTGCGCACATTTTTTAGAGTGATTATGCCTTTGATTACTCCTGGGGTGATTTCTGGAGCACTTTTCGCATTTATAACCTCGTTTGATGAAGTTGTGCTTATATATTTCCTTGCAGATGCTGAGCAGAAAACTATTCCTATTCAAATGTGGTCGGGATTGAGACAGCAGATCAGTCCGAGCATCCTAGCTGTCGCCACGTTGTTAATTACGTTTTCTGTTATTTTATTAGTTGCTGTTGAGTTATTGCGCCGAAGAAGTGAAAGGCTAAGGACCTCAGCAGTCACATAAATCGTTTGTATTCAATAAGATAGCACTATCTATTGGGTAGTGAAGAAAGTTGAATGTTGCCCGAACGGGTGAGTTTTGGGTAGAGTCGGGGTATATGACGCTGTTGGCGGCATCAGCGTCCAGGTTTTTCCCTATTAAATTCGTCGCCACAAGAGTAGAGGAGAGGAGGAGTAAATGACTAACTTTAAAGCTGGAGTTGTTTTGGCTGCTGCTGTAGGAATCGGTTTGCTGAGTTCCTCAGCATACGCTGGCAAGATTACGTTTGTGTCTTGGGGTGGATCCTATACTGCAAGCCAGGTTAAAGCGTGCATAGAACCTTGGACGGCTCAGACCGGTCAGGAATTTAATGTTGTTGACTACAATGGCGGTTTGGCAGAAGTTCGCACCCAAGTTGAAGCTGGAAACGTTCAATGGGATATCGTTGATATGACCCCGCAGGATTCCATTCGTGGTTGCGATGAGGGCTTACTTGTCGAGCTAGACCATAGCCAGTGGGCACCCGCTCCAGACGGAACACCGGCTACTGAAGATTTCGTAGAGGGTGCGTTGGAAGATTGTCATGTTGGTAATATTTCATGGGCAACCGTACCCGCGTATAACAAGACTACAATCTCAGGACATGGTTATGGGACGCCAACAACAATTGCTGATTTTTTTAATACCGAAAAGTACCCAGGTCGTCGTGGTCTAAGAAAGGTGCCGAGAGTTAATCTAGAGTGGGCCCTGATGGCGGATGGCGTCGCAGCTGCAGACGTCTATGAAGTTCTTGGAACACAAGCAGGTCAAGATCGTGCTTTTGCTAAGCTTGATACAATTAAAGATGATGTAATTTGGTGGGAAGCTGGCGCTCAGCCTCCACAGCTACTGGCGGATGGTGAGGTTGTGATGACCACTGCATACAATGGGCGGCTTTTCAATGCAATGTACAAGGAAGGCAAGCCATTTGAAATCATGTGGGGACCCCAGGTATTCGATCTTGATACCTATGTTGTCGTCAAGGGCGCTCCAAATGAGGCGGCAGCGCTAGAGTTCTTGAAGTTCTGTACCACAGCTGAGGCTCTAGCAGATACTACCAACTACATTTCATATGGTCCTTTGAGAATGTCTGCAGCGCCATTTGTGAATCCGGATATCTTGCCGCATTTGCCTACTGCGCCTGAAAACTTTAACCCGGAAACAGCTTTACTGTATGACTTTAACTTCTGGGCTGACAATATGGATACGCTAACTGACCGATTTAATAGCTGGCTTGCACAGTAGTTTTTCTCTGTAACTGAAAAAGGCGGGCTTAATGCCCGCCTTTTTTGTTTGCGGTTCGGTATTTGAATTACAATGAGCTTATATGCCATTTAATTATTCATTAAGTATTATTAGCAGTTTAATTTTATGTTGTGGGATTAACATCTTTGAGAATAAGCAATGCTGGAATCGCAACTAGAGCTAGTTACAGAAAAATCGCGTTACGGGCTCGTAACTGATATCCAAGATCCATCTATTTATAAGCGCGCTGTCAGTAGGTTTCGTGACACCAAGATTAAGCTACCTAAATTTGCGCAGCTAAGCGATCCCCAGACCATTCCTGCAGAAGTTAAGAATGCTCTTCTAGAAGTTTCAATTGATTCAGCCCATCCGCTAAATTTGTTCCGTGTGCATTGGTATAATCGCTTAGGCTCCAGGTCTTGGAGCAATCTCCCAGATTACATTGAATTGCCACCTGAGCTGACTGGAGTAGAGGCCCGCATTGTGCTTCTATTTGGTGATAGATTTCCTATGATTCGAGCCCATAAAGTGCTCGCAGCTTATGCTTGCCTCGTTCCACGTGTGGTCACAGGCCAATTCGACCCTACCTATCATCGAGCAGTTTGGCCGTCAACTGGTAACTACGCACGTGGAGGCATTGCTATCTCGCGGATAATGGGGTGTCGCGGTGTCGCGGTTTTGCCAGAAAATATGAGTACAGAACGCTTTAACTGGCTGGAGAAATGGGTTGCAAATTCTGATGACATTGTGAGAACCCAAGGCTCCGAGAGTAATGTCAAAGAAATTTACGACATGTGCCGAGAATTGGATCAATCGCCGGAAAACTACATCTTAAACCAGTTCTCAGAATTTTCGAATCACATCGCTCATTATCAAATCAGTGGCCCAGCATTTGCTAATGTATTCAGGTCGCTTCAAAAAGTAAATGAACGAGCTAGGTTAGCTGCTTTTGTCGCAGCATCTGGTTCAGCAGGAACTTTGGGCACTGGAGATTATTTAAAGGATAAATTTGGATCAAAAATCGTGGCGGTTGAGGCGCTGGAATGTCCTACTATGCTCTACAATGGGTACGGAGAACATAACATTCAAGGCATAGGGGACAAGCATATACCCCTGATTCATAACGTTCTAAATACTGATCTAGCAATTGCAGTTACTGATAAAGCGACTGATGGGCTAAATATTGCCTTTAACACCGAAGTGGGTCAGGAATACCTAGTCGACGAAATTGGTATTGATCGGACGATTGTTCGCCAGATGGAGCATTTTGGCCTGTCAGCGATCGCTAATACTCTCGCTGCAATAAAGACCGCCAAATTTCTTGATTTAGATGAAAATGATATTGTTATGGCTGCTGCAACAGACGGAGCAGATTTATATATTAGTGAGAAAGAAAAACTACTGTCTAACAGCTATCCGAGTGAGTTTTCTCTCGCAAACGCTAAGGAGATAATCTCAACATATTGGTTCGGGGCAGATACGAGTCATGTTAACAGTTTGGACAAAGTAGCCCGAGAGCGGATTTTTAATCTAGGTTACTACACCTGGGTTGAGCAGCAGAATGTTCATATTCATGATTTCGAACTACGTCGAAAATCAAGTTTTTGGGATCAACTGCATAAGATAGCACCAATCTGGGATGAGCTAATTGAGAGATTCAATAGAGAGGTTGGGATTCGGTTCTAAATCAAGCTCCGGATAAGATGATCTTATTGCAGTTACATACTCATGACTTCTAACCTAAAACTCGCTAAGGATTATTTTATATTTGATCTGGATGGGACGATTAGTGATCCAAGAATAGGGATGATCAGGTCGATTAACTATTCGCTTGATCGGTATCAGTTTGAACAAGCTCGTGAGAAGGATATATCGGCACTGATAGGATTGCCTCTTGACGAAATCTATTTGAAATTGTGTGGGGAAATTGAAGCATCTATGCTTGAATTACTTATCGCTGCATATCGGGAGAGCTATCATATTTTCGGGTATCGTGAGAATTCGCTCTATGAGGGGATAGAGAGTAGCTTGAATCATCTCGCACAAACAGCAGGTGGTGGTTTGGGAATATGCACTTCGAAGCCTAGTGCCATAGCAAAAAAAATACTGAAAATGTTTGGACTAAGAAACTTGTTTGAGTTTATTAGTGGTGGTGATGTTGGTGTTGAAAAATCGACGCAGATCGCAGAGTTGTTGAAGAAGAAAGCTATTAGTCACAATTCCATTATGATAGGTGACAGGTTTATTGATATCCGAGCAGCCAAGGCAAACGAAATCAGATCAGTTGGTGTGCTTTGGGGTTATGGTAGTCGTTTGGAGCTTGAGCAGGAAAGTCCAAATCAGCTTCTGTCAGCACCCGATGAAATTAAGAATCTGGAAATCTAGCCTTTGTCAGTACAGACTCAGAAACTATGGATTTGGCGAGGTATTAAGCATGCTTGTTTCTAGTTAACTGTTCCTTAAAAAAGAACCCCACTGGTGTGGGGTTCAATCGTTATCACACACCAAGGAGGAAAGAGCATGCGACTTAGCAATATTATCTGTTCTTTATGTAACTCCAGCAATTGATCATTTCTAATTAATAGATTAGAATAACTAAACCGATATTATCTTATTTCACACTTATTGTAGCTTCAGATGTCTAGTATTATTGATATATATTGCTTCCACATATATGCCTCGGTATTAGTTTAATTCACAGTTATGCATCCTATTTCGATGCCATCATTGAACGCCCTAAAGGCATTTGAATCAGCAGGTCGCCATATGAGCTTCACTGTGGCTGCAAGGGAGTTGAATGTCACGCCGGCTGCCATTAGTCATCAAATTAAAGCGTTAGAATCATATCTCGGTGCAAAATTATTCCATAGGCGCAGTCGATCACTAGAACTGACTGCTGCTGGGCAAGCGTGTTTGCCTGGATTGCGGCAGGGGTTTGATCACTTGATTGCAGCAATAGAAAGGGTAAAGTCGGCGGCAGCTATTGAACCGTTAGTGATCAGTGCACCACCGATCTTTGGGGCTAAGTGGCTAGTGCCGCGAATAGCAGAATTCTCGGTTGCCCATCCAGAAGTTCAAATACGCATAGATCCACTGCAAAGTATTTCTAAGCTTGATGGGCGAGAGACTGATGTTGCTATCCGTTTTGGGCGTGGTCGTTATCCAGGCTTACGCGCTCATCGACTGATGAAGCAGGAAGTATTTCCAGTATGCAGCCCGATTCTTCTAGAGGGCAAGTACCCCCTGTTATCGCCTAGTGATCTAAAATGGCATACCCTTATACATTTCGACCCAAATTTTCATGATCCTGACTGGCCGCAGTGGGAAAAGTGGTTGAGCGCAGCGAAGATTAATAACATCGATATTAATAGCGGGCCTCGGTTCAGTTCACCCAACTTCACTATCCAAGCTGTGTTACAGGGTCAGGGTGTCGCGCTCGCGGTTAGCTTGATGGCTGATGAGCTGGTATCTCAGTCTCGTCTAATTCGCCTATTCAATGTCAACTATCCAGGTAATTATGGTTATTATAGTGTTATGAGTGACGAGAAAAGTGAAGAACCTCGAATTAAGGCATTTTGGAACTGGCTGGTTTCTGAGGCCACAATAGATAACGTTGTTACCGACTGATTGTCGATGCCATTCTGCACTTGATCAGAGTCATAGTCATTGGTGGTGGCATTATTGGATCCTCCGTTGCCTATCATCTGATTATTGGAGGCGCTCAAGTCACGGTTATTCCGGGAAATGACCCCGGTGGTTCGGCTACCAAAAAATCTTTTGGATGGATTAACGCTGCTGAGCAAGATAACCGAGAGTATTTTGAATTCCGGTTAGCTGCGATGAGTGATTGGCATCGCCTGGAAAAGGAGCTAGATGGACTGATTAGGCTGAATTGGAATGGTTCATTATGGTGGGAAAGTAAGCCGAAGATAGTAGAGCAAACAGTTGATCAGCTTTCATCATGGGGTTATCCGATACAGTTGGTCTCCCGTAAAGAGGCACGAACCATCGAACCTTCTATTGCTTACTGTCCAGAATATGTAGCGCATGCAAATACTGAGGGTTCTGTATCACCCGACAACGTTGCTCAACTGCTTCTGGATCGCGCGGTATCTTTGGGGGCTATTATTCGTCCTGGCGTTGCGGATTCGCTTATCTTTAAGGGAGGGCGAGTCGTAGGTGTCTCTATATCTGGGGAGCAGTTAAGTGGAGACGAAATCATAATAGCAACAGGTGCATGCGCTAATACATTGCTTGCACAGGCTAATGTACGATTGCCGATAAATAAGCGCAGTGGTTTGCTCGCATATAGTTATAGAATGCCGACCATATTAAATGGGATTATCTTAGCGCCAGGAATTCACATTCGACAATTGTACGATGGTCGGTTAATAGCTGGACGGGATTTTTCCGGTGCTGGATTTGCAACCTCTAGTTACAGTGACGAAGCGCAACTCATTGCATCGGAGGCATGCAAGCTCCTAGGACCAGGTCATTTTGATTTGGCCGATTTTAGTATTGGTGTTCGGCCTATACCAGATGATGGTCTTCCAGCTATCGGACGAATTTCAAATGCTCCAGGTTTGTATGTTTTAGTGATGCATAGTGGTATTACGTTAGCGCCCATTGTAGGTAGATTGACCGCTGACGAGATTATCCATGGCAGATCCATAGATCTATTTGAGATGTATAGCATCGAGAGATTTCTTAAGTGATAAGAATTAATCCAGCTCTGTCGAGCTCTCTATACATGCTGTAAGGAAGCTAGGAGCAATGTCCAAGTCCGTCACTACCTGGAGAAGAACCTCAATTTCTGCATCAGCAATTTCTTGCTCTGCACTGGCAACAATACAGAGATCTCGGACAACCTGCATTCTTTGTGGTACGGTAGTATGCGCTTTGGCTTCGACAATTCTCTGGGGTAACAGTTCACGAAGTTTATCTCTATCAAGATTCTCTATAGTAAAATTCTTGGATAAAAATTGTTGTAACACTTCCCTTTCTTTTTTTCCAATGCCTAGATGGGCATCTGCAATAGCAATTGCTGCTGCTATAAATAGATTTCGCATCGCCCTCGTTCCACTTGTTTTTCCCTCCAAATAAGATGGCTCCATCACTTCCATTATTTGTCTGACACGGTCTTCTAGCTCAATAGATGAGATAGTGCCATCCATTAGTTCTGACTCATGGAAGTACTTCAGTGCTTTTACTCGAAGAGGGCTGAAGGGATGTGTAAGAAACCAATCTTGTTCCGACGAGCTATAACCAGGTTGAGAATCAAATGCCATCATGTCATCTACTTGATTTAAGAATTGGTCGAGATCAAATTTAATGATATGGTCACTACTGATACCAGAGGCCAACTTAAATAGCGCTTTTGCGACGCTGTTGAGATTTTCAGCGCAAAAAGCACCAGCTCGATCTGCTGAAACTTCTGCATATCTAGACCATGTAAAAAGGTCAAGAGCTAATTCTGGAGGAGTATGCTTACGTTGCTTTAGCACATATCCGATTGGTATGTCATGGTGCCGGTAGTAATGGTGACCAAGTTCATGCCCCACTACAAAAAGAAGTTCAGTCTCGGAGAATGACTCTAGAATCGCAGAGGAAAACATCACAAACACTCTACCATCTTCGGGTTTAAAGCAGGCTGCATTAAATTGAGGGCTGGCGTAGGCATAAAGTTCAAGGGGCGAATCTACTCCAAGTTTCTCTCTGCAATGACTTACCATATGATGTAGTGGTTTAGACATTGATTGACTGAGGCGAACCGAAGTGGCTAGCAAATGTCGTCGGATGCCATGATTTTTCTGTTCCTTCTCAAGTTTTGCAATTTTCTGTTGCGCTTGCTTCACATCAGTATTTCTAAGCAGTTTTTCATAGAGCTTAAGATCATTTCCACAACGAATGTCAGAGGCTGTCATATTGGGTGATATCTCGTTTTAATCAATTGATGGATGTATAAAATATGTAATAACTGATCATTGTACTATTTTGTTGCTAATTCGTGCGTTACAGCTATTTTCAGGTTTTTACTACGAGAGCTCCTTTATGCAGTCATCGAACAAAGATTGCATTAAAGTATGATAAGAACTAATCATATCAGTGACATATAATTAGCAGCTACAAAATATATACTAATTAAGGAGCAATTGATGGCAAGTAGGATTGAGAAACCTACCATTGTTAAAGCTGTTGGCACGAAAGACAAAATCATCAGAGAAATTTTCGGTCTTGTAAATAGTCAGGATTCCCATCTTAGCATTGCTCATATGACCAGTCCTGAGGGCTGGGAAGAGCCTGGCCAGTGTCCCGAGTTTGATGAGTTTACATATGTGTTAAATGGTATTCTGAAGGTTGAAACAAAAGATCTGACTTTTAATGTAGAGGCTGGTCAGGCAGTTCAGGCACAAAAGCATGAGTGGGTTAGGTACAGCACACCTTATCCTGGTGGTGCGGACTACATCGCAGTCTGCCTACCTGCCTTTTCAATAGATACTGTGCACCGGGACGATTAGAGTTCTCGTGTTGCTATATTTATCGTTAAACTTAGATATTATTAGGCTTAATGCTTAGCATGGGGAAGCTAACATGATTCATGGACTTCATCACAACGCGTATCGCTGCCGGAATTCAGAGGAAACAAGAAAATTCTATGAAGACTTTCTTGAGCTCCCTCTTGTAAGCGCATTTGAAATTCAGAAAACAAAGACTGGTCGGAGTACACGCGTACTGCATACGTTTTATCGAATGCTAGATGATTCTTTCTTGGCTTTTTTTGAAGCTCCAGGCCAACCTTTTGAATTCAAAAGGCAGGATGATTTTGATCTTCATATAGCGCTTAAAGTTGATCGAAATACACTACATCGATTCCTAGACAAAGGTAGGCAGAAGGAGATAGAAACTCGTGGGATTTCGAACCACGGCTCTATAGATTCAGTCTATTTTCGCGATCCTAATGGCTACGTTATTGAGCTTGCTGCACCGAGTGACCATACTAGCACTACCAAGGATTCTGTAAGAAGTGCTAGGAAGACTCTTGATCTGTGGACTACATCAGCGGCGAACACTAACTCTAGATGATTGCATTATTTGACCTATGAATGCAGCAGCATATCTTCGGTGGCAACGCCAATGACAGATAGTTTTTTTGTGGGTTGTGGATATGTGGGTCGCCAGGTAGCACTTCGTGAGGTAGAAGATGGTGGCGTGGTTACTGCTCTAGTACGTAGTAAAGAAAGTGCAGATTTGCTGCTAAAATGTCAGATCGATTCAGTAGTACAAGATCTTGATACTGCTGACGAAACGTTAGCAATCAACGTTTCGGGAAAGATACTTTATTGGTTTGTTCCACCACCCAATTGGGCTAGCAGCGATACTCGAATTGCTAGGGTATTGCAGTCGATCACTGGTCCGAATTTACCCGTTCGTTTCATCTTGATTAGCACCACAGGAGTTTACGGTGATTGTGGTGGAAATTGGATCAATGAATCCCAGCCTTTAAATCCAAACACTGATCGAGCGATTCGACGCGTAGATGCTGAGATGGTAGCTACAAAATGGTCTGTAGAGTCAGGTGTACCAACTGTGATATTGCGTGTGCCTGGAATCTATGGCCCTAGCAAACTACCAATTGAGCGGTTAAAGCGCAGAGAACCTGTGTTGGCGATCGAAGATTCACCTTGGAGTAACCGTATTCACGTAACTGATTTGGCTCGCGCTTGTATTGCTGCATCAAGAGTTGAATTAGATCAATCAACTATAGAGCCAGTGATATGCAATGTTAGTGACGGTAATCCATCTACGATGTCAGAATATTTTCTAGCCGTGGCTGAAGCTCATGACTTGCCATCACCACCGATTATTCGATATGAGATGGCAAAGCATGTACTTACCTCCAGTATCCTGTCATATCTCAATGAGTCAAAACGCATCGATAACACGCGAATGCGCGAATGGCTAGGCGTGACACCTTTTTTCCCCAATCTTGAGGCTGGTCTTGATTGGGAACGCTCGAAGAATTCTATGAAAGTAATACCTAAATAGAAGTTCATTTAACTTTATGGTAGAAATTTTTTGTCCTGAATCCATTCGGCGACTTCTTCTGCAAAATAAGTCAGAATTGCATCTGCTCCTGCTCGTTTGAATCCAACTAGAGCTTCTATAACAACAGCCTTCCGATCAAGCCATCCATTATCTGATGCAGCTGCTAGCATCGAATACTCACCACTGACCTGGTATGCAAACACTGGAACCTTAAACTGCTTCTTTACTCTTTGAATAACATCAAGGTAAGGCATCCCCGGTTTTACCATAACGATATCCGCTCCTTCTGCAAGATCAAGCTCTACTTCTCGTAAGGCTTCATTTGTGTTCGCGGGATCTATTTGATACGAAGTCTTATTACTTGATCCCAATCCTTTAGCAGAGCCGACCGCTTCACGGAATGGATTGAAAAATGCGGATGCATACTTAACGGCATATGCAAGAATACGTGTGTTGGTATAACCATTTAATTCTAGTGCATTACGTATAGCGCCAATTCTTCCATCCATCATATCTGAGGGCGCAATCATTTGGGCGCCTGCGCTTGCATGGGTAAGAGCTTGCAGCACCAATGCATCTAAGGTTTCATCGTTCATTACATAGCCCGTGTCATCGATGAGACCATCTTGACCATGAGTTGTATACGGATCAAGTGCCACATCCGTTATGATTCCGTAGTCTGGGTATGCTTGACGAATAGACCGCACAACTCTTGGAATTAACCCCTCTGGATTCCAAGCTGCTTCTGCTCCAAAAGTTTTGTGCTTCTCCGGCACTACGGGGAAAAGTGCGACAGCTGGAATTTGAAGTGACTTTAAGTGGCCTATTTTTTCAACAATGACTGATTCTCCAATTCGCTGAACTCCTGGCATTGTAGGGATGCTCTCAAAGTCACCGCTGCCTTCAAAGACAAATAATGGCTGGATCAAATCGTTACAGGTCAGCACATTCTCGCGAACCAGCCGTCTACTAAACTCATCTCGTCGAAGGCGTCGGTGTCGAATTGTTGGGTAGTGGCTCATATATTCTAATTATGCACTGATCCAATCGAATGTGAATCCACAATTGTGATGCGATTTTCTAATTTGGACTTTATTATTCGATATCTGGGTTGTTCAATAAATAAATCACCCAATTATTATGGTGGATATAGCTCCATGGCGGGATCTGAGGTATACATTATGGGCTTTCGTGGCCACAACTACTGGGCTTGATAAACTAGCGTTATATCTCTAGATAGGCATAGACATCAAATGACAAAGCTTCGGATCGGTACTCGAAAAAGCAAGCTAGCTCTTTGGCAGGCTAATTATGTATCTGAGCGGCTACAGTCGTTACACTCGGATATTCAGATTGAGTTGATTGCCATCACTACACAGGGCGACCGTCAACAGAAATTGTCTCTATCGAAAGAGGGCGGCAAAGGCTTATTCTTGAAAGAGCTTGAGGAATGTTTGTTGAGAGACCAGATCGACGTCGCTGTTCACTCAATGAAAGATGTAACTGTGAGCTTGCCTATTGGGTTACACATTGCCGCTATTTGTAATCGAGGAGATCCACGAGATGCATTGGTTTCGACTAGCTCCCAGACTCTTCGTTCTTTGCAACCAGGCGCTAGGGTGGGTACGTGTAGCCTTCGGCGTCAATGCCTTATCAAGCACTTTACACCATGGGTCCAAGTGCGACCAATAAGGGGCAATGTGCAAACACGTCTTGAGCGCTTAGATAGAGGAGATTTTGATGCCTTAGTTCTTGCTAATGTGGGATTACAACGATTAGGTTTAGAGCATCGCGCTACTGATGTTATACCCATCGAGAATATGTTGCCGGCAGCGGGTCAGGGGGCAATTGGTCTTGAGTGTCGTGCAGATGACCAATTAACCAATTCGATTCTTGAATCTCTTAATGATCGGGATACCGAAGTGCGAGTGAACGCTGAACGTGCTGCAAATGAAGCATTGAACGCTGGTTGTGAATCTCCAGTTGCGTTTTATTGCGAGATAGATGGTGATATCTTGCATTTAAGGGGTATGGTTGGAGATCCTGATGGGCAAGAAGTAATTTTCTGTGAGCATCGTGGATCTAAAGCTTCTCCAAAGAATGTTGGCTACGATCTTGCAAAAAAAATGCAAAAACTTGGTGCCCAACAAATACTAAATAATGAATCCAGTGATTAATCTGAATGGAGCGTCGGTACTAGTAACCCGGCCAGAACACCAATCGGCTAGTCTTTGTGAATTGATAGATGCATGTGGAGGGAGGCCCATAAGATGCCCCACACTTATTATTGAAGCACCTGATGATGAGACAGTTGCGAAACAAAATATTCGTAATATTCAAAATGCTGATATAGTTATATTTCTGAGTGTCAATGCTGTTGCGTACGGAATCAACCTTTTACAGCGGTGCGGTCAAACTTTGCGTTCTGAGGCTAAGATTTTTGCAATTGGTCCAGGCACGGCCTTCAAGCTTAGAGAAGCTGGGATAAAGGTGAGCGGGGTGGCAACTCCTCCGTTCAAAAGTGAGAATCTCTTAGCAATTCCGGAGTTGGCAGCCCCCGTCAGGAAGGTTGTTTACATTTTCTCTGGAGAACATGGGCGCGCGTGGCTGACTATGCGTCTGGTTGAGCGCAATGCTAACGTTGTGGCGGTGACATGTTATAGACGTTCCGCGCCAAGTCAACTAAATGCGAGTGCACTCAGATATTTGGAGCAATATGGTATCAGCGTGGTTACTCTTATGAGTGTAAGCGCTGCTCAGAATCTATGGAACCTAATGTCGGAAGGAAAGAGGTTATGGCTTAAAGAGGCACCTCTAGTTGTGGTAAGTGCAAGGGTGGAACAGCATTGCAGAGTGATTGGCTACCAAGGTAAGATAATCGTTGCAACATGTCCTACTGAAGAATCAATATTGGAAGGCGTATACACGGTTGTTTCTGACCTCTAGGGTGACTTTATATTGATCTTCGTACAGGGGGCCACGAGAATCCGCCCGTCTTTGACTTCTATCGCATAAACAGCTAGGTCAACATCGGCAGGATCATCCAGTGCCTTCCCGTCTCGTAATCGAAATCGGCTACCATGCAATGGGCAGCGAATGCAATCATCGCTCAAAGCGCCAAGGGATAAAGATGCATCTTCATGAGTGCAGGTATCCGAGACTGCATAATAAGTACCTGCGGCATTTGCAATTAGTATCCACTCATCATTTATTTGTACCCTCAGCATTCCATTCTTCAGAAGATCGTTGGTTGCTGCTACATCTTGATAGGCGACTCGACTATTCAAATCATCCCCCCTGTTATTTTACTAACCTGTATTTCCCAGTTGTAATGTTCCGAGTTCGCTCTGACCAGGTTGAAACCAATTCAGCATGCTATGTAATTGTACAACCTCCCCAATTATCAATAGTGTTGGGGGCTTAATCTTAAGCTTGGAGACTAGGCCGGGTAGAGTATTAAGCGTGCCACAGACCACCCGTTGATCAGACGTGGTTCCTTGCTGTATTAACGCTGCCGGAAGGTGGGCTGGTGATCCATGGTTTATCATTTGTTTACAAATTGTATCGAGGCCAGTGAGACTCATATAGACAACAACCGTCTGACTTGGCTGGCAGAGCTGCTTCCAATTTAACTCAAGATTCTCGCTTTGCAGATGACCGGTGACAAAAACACAAGACTGTGCAAAATCCCTATGTGTTAGGGGAATTCCTGCGTAAGATGCGCAGCCAGAAGCGGCTGTGATGCCAGGTATTACTTGAAATGGGATACCATTATGAAATAGGTCTTCAATTTCCTCGCTACCACGACCGAAAATAAAGGGATCGCCACCCTTTAGCCTAAGGACTCGTTTGCCAGATTTAGCAAGATCAACGAGTAGTTGATTAATCTTATTTTGGGGAACTTCATGCTGCGCTCTTTTTTTCCCAACATAGATACGATCAGCTTCGCGACGAACAAGATCAAGTACGCCATCTGATACAAGTCTGTCGTATAGGACGACGTCCGCTTGTTGCATTAGACGAAGTGCGCGAAATGTAAGAAGATCCGGATCTCCAGGTCCAGCACCAACAAGATAAACTTCGCCCTGTTTAAAGGAGTGTGGATCAGCTGAATTCAGGAGTTTATTGAGTAAATGTCGTGCTTTATTTTCTTTTCCAGAAAACATCATCTCAGCTATTGGACCCTGGAAAACCTGTTCCCAAAAAGCTCGACGCTGTTGAGTTGTTGGAAGCTTGGAGCGAACTTTCGCCCTAAAGTCACGAGCAAGGATAGCCAGTTGACCGTAACTTGCTGGAATTATTGTTTCGAGTTTGGCGCGTAGAATGCGCGCTAAAACCGGTGAGGTACCGCCAGTCCCAACCGCAACAATCACTGGAGATCGATCCACAATAGAGGGAATGATAAAGTCGCATAGAGCTGGTTGGTCGACAACATTTATCGGTAGTCGTAACTTACGCGCTGCTGCTGCTACTCGTTTGTTCGTATCAATGTTATTTGTAGCAATTATTACAATCCGAGTTTTGTCCAAGTATTCGTCGTAAAACTGGTCTCGGATATAGTCGATCCTACCTCGTTTCACCAAAGTGTGAATATGATTAGTGATATCTGGCGCTACGACGGTTATCTGTGCCCGCGCTCTGAGCAAAAGATCTATTTTTCTTTGCGCGGTTTCACCGCCTCCCACAACTAGGCAAGGCTCATCGGTTAGTTTTAGAAAGATAGGTAGATAGTCCACTTTGGGTTTAATAGCTTCGTTTAATGGTTAAGCATAGCTTGGAATTGCGGGCTTAATGCAAAATTCTAGCTCTATAAATCCAGTCATACTGTTTCTGCTTTGACACATTTTGGTCTATATTTTACTTATACCATTGTTTGTCTAGATCTAGGGTAGTTGTTCCAACATCGAAACGTTGTCTATTCCGGCTTTCTGGTAAAGTTTTTTCGCTCGTTCATGGTCTTTTTTTACGCCTATACCCTGATCGTACATCTGAGCGAGAACGATAATAGAGCCGGCTAAGCCCTGGTCTGCCGCGAGAGAGAAATATTCGAATGCTTTAGTATTATTTTTCTCGACACAGTCTCCTTCAAGATACATTAATCCTAGGCTATGGCAGGATAAACCGTGTTTCTGTTTGGCTGCCTCCCGAATCCATCGAAATGCAAGCACAGGATTACGTATGGTTCCGAGACCATTCTGGTACATTATGCCAAGGCTATACTGAGCTTCCGAATTACCTTTTTCAGCATAGGGAGAGAGCAGTTGCATTGCACGGCTAAAGTGCTTTGATTCAAATGCTGAAAAACCACTCGTGAGGTCAATATCGTCGTCTTGTATCATGTTTTCACTTTGGGTACGGCAATTCTTCAGTTAACATTACCTAATTCAGTAGGATATAGCTAACTATATAAAATAAAGATTTTGGGCGATTTGGATGATTTATCAATGATTGCTATGCAAAAAGATGTCAGTTCAGATGTTGATATGTATACATGCCTACAAAAGATTGCTACAGGGCCAGAGCTTAGCAAGAATCTTTCGGAGCGTGAGGCCTATAGTGCAATGTCACTAATTCTAGAGGAGAGGGTAGACGAGGTTCAAGCGGCTATATTTCTAATTGCTCTTCGCATGAAGCGCGAAACAGATGAAGAGCTCCTCGGCATACTCAAAGCCCTAAAGCAATCTTCTATTCAGGTAATCGCAGATGTTCCTGAGGTCCTCGATCTATCTGATCCATTTGACGGATATACACGCTCGTTACCGGCAGGTCCTTTTCTTCTGCCGATTCTAGCATCTCTGGGGATTCCATCAGTTAGCCAGGGTGTTGATTCTATGGGTCCAAAGTTTGGTCTTACCCATTTCCAGGTTTTACAGGCTGCGGGGATAGACACGAGTCTAGATCCAACAGCCGCAGCAAATCAGCTTAGCGATACCAGCATTGGTTGGGCTTATGTTGATCAAAGTTATGCGAACCCCCCGCTTAATAGTCTTCGTGACCTTAGGACAAGAATCGTGAAACGCCCATGCCTAACAACGCTTGAAGTTCTTTTGATGCCTATTCGAGGCGCTTGCTCAACACATTTAATGACAGGTTACGTGCACAAGCCATATCCTCCCATATATACGATGCTTGCAAGAGCATCTGGCTATACATCAGCAATGGTCATAAGAGGCATAGAAGGTGGAATCTTTGCTTCTTTAAACCAACCATCGAGATTAACAAGGTTTTTTGGGGATGGACAAGATGAGGAGCTTCGTTTGGATCCGCAGGGTGCGGGAGTGCACTGCTTAACTAGGGGGACACCTTTACCAGATGAGGGGTTGCAAACCTCAAAATTACATATGACAGTAGCAGGCGCTAGCAATAATTCGCTGGCACACTTTGCCGCTGCTGCGGGCAGGGAAGCGCTCGCTGGGAGTGCCGGCCCAACTAGAAATAGTCTGTTGTATGCGGCTGCCCAGTGTCTTTTCCACCTTGGCAGAGTAGATTCATTGCGCGCAGGGGTCGATAAGACTGCATCTATGATAGATAGTGGTGAACCACTGGCTCGATTTGAGAGGGTTTGCACCCCTCGCGTACAATAGGATGACAGCGTCTAATTGTTAGCAATATCGGAGATAAGATTTGGATTCAACTTATTACAATACTGTAAAGCAGCTTGAGAATAGTGGGATTGATTCCGAGTATATACAAGGTTGGGTTGGTGGGTACTTGGGCAATCCGGAGCGTGAAGAGCAACGGCAAACTGAGCCTTATCGTGTTGGCTACAAGGACGGGAAAGAAAAGAATACTGATCACTCGTCAAAGCATAGAGTTCCATAGCGTACAGAGCGTAGACTACGTCTACTGAATATCAGTTGGGTTTATCTAGAACCTGGTTAGTGGTTTCAAGAAGATGATTGATTGACTTTGCTAACGATGAGGTAGCTTCAGGTGCATCGATGTCGATTACTTGATCTATAACCCAACGATTTGTTTGTTTGTCACCCATTCTTGCTTGTATGTGACTTCCGAATGATCGGAATAAACCATATCCTGGTTGGCCATTCGGCGCTTTATGCAAGTTATATTCACTGTTACGTCTTCTAAGAAGCTTAACAAATTGATCATGATAATCTGCTGTGCCTAATATTTCTTCCGCATTACGCTGGAAGTGCCGACAACTTGCCTCAATAAACGAATGCATAAAATGCTCACGCTCCTGGCTCGACAAGACTTCAAATGTCAATCTATCGGCATGGTGTGCAAGAAACACTAGATATTCGAGCAATACACTCAAGCGTTGGTTGTCATCAACATATTGGAAATCTTGCTCATGCAGGTTTTTTGTTGCAGCTAGCGCAAGCTGCCATCCAACATAGGCCAATGCTATACCATTGTCCTCAATTGAGGTATTGCCTGATCCAGAGTGCCAGGTATCACGAATTCGGTTAACAGAGATCACTTGTGTGGACGACAAAAGGCTAACGAGCGCATTCCATAAATTCCAGGCCTACCTTTTTGACCCTTTTTCTTCGTGTGCTAGGTCTACCACCTGCGTTGCGAGATCGGCAAACTCTTCTCGATAATTTTCAAGCGGATGTCCATCTTCTGGACAATAATAGTCCTCAAGTTTAACGCCTTTCTTCTGTTCCTCTTCGATGAAATTTCTTTGCATCTCGATCATACGTTGAATAATCTTCTGTTTTTTGTTCATAGTTTTACAATTGTAGGCTGTAGGCGTTAATTATGCCGTCGAATTCTAGATTATCAACTATGTTTAGCATTTTGTATTTCTGCAATACCCCTGTGAGGCAAAAATAAACCGCACCCAAGTTGCCGATATGGGCCTATACCTGACTGTTGGAGTAGCAGAGATTCTGAAGGTGCTAAGTTATCAATCATAAGGCTTCGAGTACTAATTGTTCCGTCGGGTGTGTTGATGTAGCGTTCCTGACCACACAATATCGTGATTGGATGTGCACCTTGACGACCTATTAGATTCTTGCTCCAATCTATGAATTTTTCCTCACTAGTGACCTTCGTGGGAGTTGCAACATGGCGAGCATATAAAGTTGTTATTGGGGACAGCTCCCTTGGAGTCGCTCTACCTATGGTGATTGAACAGCCAAGAAAGTTTAGGGTTAAGTTGCATAGAGCATTGGCGTCTTGTATTCGCTCCCGTCGGATTCGGAGCATAAGACGGCTGCGTTTTGATAAATGTATCCAATCTTCGTGAAGCGGCCGTTGCCATCCACTGCCGGACTCAAGAATGTTTATGTGGTGAATGCCACTTTCTTCATCATTTTCTAGCCAAGGTAAAGCGTGTTGAATTGCTTCAGATAAACCCCACGCATAATCTGTTGGGAGACGATTCCCTGACATGCGAAATAATAGATCGATAGCTTTTGATGACATCTGGCTATCTAATCCGACTTGCATAATTTGCTTATGGGTAGATTACTGATGGTTAACTCCACTGTAATCTATTGAATCGAGAAAACGTGCGCGGTATAGCAGTCGAGATTTGCTATCATCATCACTAAATCCCTTTCGTCCGTGTAAGACGTTGTTCGTCAAGATTCCTTCTCCTGGGGCAAAGTGGTGTCGCACAATCAAGTCTGATGTATTGCCAAGGATATTGTGTATGGCTTTGAGTGCTTCATATGTTAATGCGTTTTTTCTCCATATAACATTTTTCTGTCGTGTGGTGTATCGCATATGTAGTCGGTTAGCTGTTATTTCAAAAACGGGACCACTTTGAGGATCTTGCCGACTTGCGTGCGCATCTTGATTGGGGGGGATAGTCATAGTTTTAGGATGTCTTAGGGCTTGTATCCAGGAAGGATTTTGACGATAAAGTAAACCATAGACGATTTCGTGATCCATAAAGAAATTTTCACCACCGTCTTCGGCGTCTTGGACACAGTGTAGTAGCATTCCTTTAATTCGATGTGAATCAGGATGATAATAGCCGTCTGTATGCCAATTTAGTGGGCGATTGGTATATGGTATATACCGTTGGTGTGGTCTTGTACTATGCAGCCGGATTTCAGTGAGTTGGTCTGATTGAGCTATTGGGGCGATGTCTAATTGCTTGAGTCCAACTTGTTGGGCGAGTCGCACGATAACGTCTTTTTTTACCGTATCGGGTTTCATACAGCGATAGATCACCATATTTGTATCCGCAGCTCGAGAAGTTAGAGTCAAGTACTCAGCTGCTGAAAGCTGAGAAGGGTCCTTAATATCTATGACAAGATCACGGATAGCATCACGGTACCGCGCCAGTTTGTTTTGAAACCAGGATTCAAAGTTACTGGTTAGCCAGCCTCTTGATGCTAGATTGTTCGAAGAATTGGGGATTTCCACTTCAAATAGATCAAGATAGTTTAATCGGGCAATTATAGCCTCTCTATGCTTCTTAGACTTGGAGGGTGTTACTTCGTCATAGTCGTAGCGCCATACAGATCGAAAGACAAGTGCATCTCCTTGCTAGAAATATTTTGGTCTTTAATGGTGCGACCATTCTCGGTGGTAAAGCATGATCTAAATTGCATACGTCTATCCCATTAGAGATATTCTTATTGCCTTGCTTATCACCCAAGTGGACAGTAGTTGTTACGCCGCTGTTACAACACAATAGTTCGCTATATTTTGGACAAATGCGGGTTTGTTTGTGGACTGAAATTATTGTCATAAGGGAGACAGCATGGACAAGAATTCTCAACACCCTACGCCTATGCTCGATGAACTGGAGAATGGGCCGTGGCCAAGTTTTATTAGTGGAATCAAGAATTTGCGCGATCAGCATTCAAGTGAGCGAGTGAATGGTGTCGCGAATGATCTTCTGGGGCAGCTCGAACATTCCTACGAGACACGCAAAGGTTACTGGAAAGGTGGTGTTGTTAGTGTATATGGATATGGAGGTGGAATTATTCCTCGATTCTCTGAAGTTGGTCAGCAGTTCCCTGAATCTAAAGAGTTTCACACCTTGCGCGTGCAGCCACCAGCCGGACATCACTACACAACGGCTGCCTTGAGACAGCTTGCTGACAGCTGGGAAAAGTGGGGCTCAGGTCTTGTCACGTTTCATGGCCAGACAGGAAATATTATGTTTATTGGAGCTAGCACCGAGAACACACAGAATTTTTTCGATGAAATAAATGAATATGGTTGGGATTTAGGTGGAGCTGGACCCTGTGTTCGGACTTCTCAGTCTTGTGTTGGAGCAGCTCGATGTGAGCAGTCTTGTGCAAATGAGCATAAGATTCATAGGACGTTGGTAAATAATTTTACAGATGATGTCCATCGACCAGCGTTGCCATACAAGTTTAAGTTCAAAATCTCAGGTTGCCCTAATGATTGTATGAACTCTATTGAGCGCGCTGATATGGCTGTTATAGGAACTTGGCGCGATGAAATTCAAGTAGATCAAGCGGAGTGGAAAGCTTACGTTGATCAAAAGGGAAGACAACACGTTATTGATAACATTATTACGCGTTGTCCAACGAATTGCATGAGCTTGAGGAATGACGATTCGATTGAGATTGATGATAGAAATTGCGTGAAATGTATGCATTGTCTTAATGTTGTGCCGGCTGCTTTTTCTCCCGGGGAAGACCGAGGAGTGTCCGTATTAATCGGTGGTAAGCGAACACTTAAGATAGGTGATCTCATGGGTACCGTTGTCATACCGTTTATGAAGCTAGAGAACGATGAAGATTACGAGAAGATAGTTGATTTGGCGGAACGAATAATTGATTTTTGGGCTGATAATGGACTTGAACATGAGCGTTGTGGGGAAATGATTGAGCGGATAGGACTGATAAATTTCCTTGAGGGAATTGAGGTGGATGTTGATCCTAATATGATTGCCAACCCACGGGAATCGTCTTATGTCCGAATGGATAATTGGGACGAGGAGGCTATCAAGTGGTTTGCGCGCAAACGAGAAGAGAAGCAGTCCGCAGCCGCCTAGCTATCTAAAGCTACGGTATTACACAGCCTACAAGAGAGAACTACGATGGCAAAAAAGAAAATGCGCCAGCCTGTTGAATCTGGTTGTCCGGATGGCTTTCAGTATATGCATCCGGTGATGGTGAGTAACTTTGGCCAATGGCAGAAGCATGATCATCCTCGACCTGGAGTCTTGCGTCATTTCGCACACAGTGGAGATCAGATTTGGACAGTGAGAGCAGGCACGCAACGTATTTTGGATGTTTTTACTTTACGAAAGCTATGTGACATCGGTGACAAGTATGCAGATGGCCATGTACGGTTTACGATTCGAAGTAATATCGAGTACATGGTTAGCGATGAAGAAAAGGTCGCGCCACTGATCGATGCACTTGAGAGCGCTGGTTTTATTGTCGGTGGAACCGCGAATTCAGTCGCCATGATATCTCATACTCAGGGCTGGTTGCACTGCGATATTCCTGGAACAGATGCATCGGGAGTTGTGAAAGCGATGATGGATGAGTTGATTGATGAATTCCGAAACTGTAACATGCCTAATCGTGTGCATATTACAACTTCATGTTGTCAGGTTAATTGTGGGGGACAGGGTGACATTGCAATCAATGTGCAGCACACGAAGCCACCCAAGATTAATCATGATCTGGTTAGTAATGTCTGTGAGAGGCCTTCCGTAGTAGCTCGGTGCCCCGTAGCTGCTATTCGACCCGCACAGGTGAACGGGAAGCCGACATTAGAAGTTGATGAAAAAAAGTGTATCTGCTGCGGCGCATGCTACCCTCCTTGCCCCCCGATGCAGATTAACGATCCAGAACATACGAAACTAGCAATATGGGTTGGTGGTAACCACTCCAATGCGAGAGGTAAGCCGACGTTTCAAAAACTAGTTGCATCTGGCGTCCCAAATAATCCACCTCGTTGGCCAGAAGCGACAGCAATAGTGAAACGCATTTTGAAAGTGTACAAGGAAGATGCGCGAGATTGGGAGCGACTGAACGACTGGGTTGAACGTATAGGGTGGCCACGATTTTTTGAGCTTTGCGATTTGCCTTTTACTAAATTTCACATTGATAATTGGCGCGGTGCCCGAAAGAGTTTAAATTCCTCTACTCATATTCGCTTCTAAATTGCCTTTGAAATTCGTAATCATGGTGAACGAGGGTCCGTATACGCATCAAGCGTCAGATACGGCTTATCAATTTACACGCGCTGCTCTAGCAGCTGGACACAAAATTATTCGAGTTTTTTTCTATCATGATGGCGTTAATAATGGGACACGGATGACAACACCACCACAAGATGATCGCCACATCGTTGAGAGATGGAGTGAACTAGGTAACGACTACAACTTAGATCTAGTAGTTTGTGTCGCGGCCGCCCAAAGACGGGGAATACTCGATAGGGATGAAGCGAAAAGACATGGTAAAGACGGTGATAATCTCGCGTCAGGTTTTAGAATTTCTGGACTTGGACAGTTAATTGAAGCCGGTATTGAGGCAGATCGCTTAGTGGCATTTGGTGGCTGAGACGAGTACAGTGCCCATCCAGAAAAAGTTTATGTATGTCAACCGTCGGGCACCCTATGGGACTATATACCCCCTGGAGGGTCTCGAGGTGGCGTTGATTGGTGCTGCGTTTGATCAGGATGTTAGTATGGCATTTTTAGATGATGGCGTGTTCCAGCTAAAAACTAATCAGCAGACGAAAGCCACGGGCATGAAAAACTTTTCTCCCACTTATAAGGCCCTAGGCGACTACGATATCACACGTTTATACGTAGAGAGCGAGTCTCTTTTGCAGCGTGGACTCGATGTTAATGACCTAATGCCTTTAATGTGGGAAGATGAAAGCGACGATTGGGCCGAGAAGCCTTCTATTCGGCTGGTAAGTCG
>MDTE01101389.1_pt1 | contig 38389 bp, 35 predicted proteins | sample 811231 | NCBI WGS metagenome assembly MDTE01 (sample SAMN05326651, study PRJNA326480) | marine metagenome | isolation source: seawater | place: Indian Ocean: Red Sea | collected 2010 | reverse complement strand
TACTATTAAACGTTTGTCTAAATGGATTTTTAATGTGTATCTGCAGAATCAAATACTGAATACTGAAGGAACAGTAACTTTGCCAACTTGGTGTAACGGTGATGTCTCTTTCGACTTAATCTCAATTCATACAAGAGGAGGTGTTGATTATGAGGAAGTTTTTTCTGGGTTGAAGTCAATCGGTTATGACGGATCAATTACGGTACATCAATCTGCTCAGGCAGGTGAAACGCCGGAAGAGTCAGCGAGTGGAACTGCAGATTTTTTGAGAACATTAATAAAATAGATAAAACAAAATAATGAACAACCTTAATAAAGTTATGTTAGTTTACAGGTCCTTATATTATCTGGCTTGTCGAATCGCTGTTTTATTGACAGTGCAACTTGTTTATTCCAATGAGCCTATAACTCTCGGAAAAAATGGCGTTCAGCGCGAGTTGTTTGCTGACAATTATTTAATTGATACAATGTCTGGCGGGGTTGAACAGTACTTGCATAAGCCGATCCCTAAAGAAGTTGTTCTCACTACCGATGCTCCCTGGGAGGGGAATACAAGTGCCTATTATACAATCTTTCAAGATGGTGAGTTATTTCGAATGTATTACCGTGGCTCACATTGGGATACTGATGCAAAGAAGGAAACACATCGTGAAGTTACATGTTATGCAGAGAGCAAGGATGGCATAAACTGGGTGAAGCCTAAGCTTGGTCTTTTTCAATTTAATGGGTCAACTGATAATAATATAGTTTTGGATGGTTTAGGTACGCATTGTTTTGCAGTCTTCAAGGATGAAAATCCAAAAGCTTTACCCAGTGCTCTCTATAAAGGTATTTCTCGTGGGTGGCCAATTGGAAAAAAAGGGCTCTATATTTATGAATCGCACAACGGGATTAATTGGAAATTAACTCGAGAGAATCCGATTATCGAAGAAGGTTATTTTGATTCTCAAAATTTGGCTTTTTGGGATTCGTATTCTGGTCAATATAGGGAGTATCACAGAACATTTGTCGATGGTATTCGTGCTATAATGACTGCAACTTCCAATGACTTTGTTCACTGGAGTGAGCCGGTTTTGCTTTCTTATCAGAAAGAACTGCCGATACAGCATCTTTATACTAATGCCATTCAGAAATATAATCGGGCACCACATATTTTAATTGGATTTCCCACCCGATACCTTCCTGAACAAAGTCAACGTGTTGAGCCAACGTTTATGATGAGTCGTGACAGAAAGGCTTTTTACAGGTGGTTAGATCCGGTGATTCCAGAGTCAGCTCCGAAGGACAGAGGTGGTAATCGAAGCAATTATATGGCTTGGGGGATAGTGGAGGTTCCCGGAAGACCTAAACATCTTTCAGTGTATGCTTCTGAGGCATATTATACTGGTCCTGATAGTCGTTTAAGGCGTTTTGAGTATCGTAAGGATGGTTTTGTTTCGGTTAGGTCAGAAGAGTTTGTGGGTGAAATGGTCACTAAGCCTTTTGTTCTTGGTGATTTGGCTGAACAACTAACTTTGAATTTTCAAACCAAGAAAGATGGTTATATTAAAGTTGCGATTGAAGAGCCTGATGGCAAGATGATTGTCGGGTATGATATTCCTAGCTGTAAGATTTTAAGAGGTGATTCATTGGAAGAAAAAATAGTATGGTCTACTGGTGGCGATATTAGTCATCTACGAAAAAAACATTCCGTTGTAAGGCTTAGGTTTCAACTTAAGATGGCGGATCTTTATTCAATACAATTTAAACCATTTACCCGATAAGATATAACTATAATTAATTATTATAATTGACCTCTTGAATTGAATTCTTCAGTATCAAATCACTGACAATAAGGTCTTAAAATGACAGCAATAATAACAATATTTGGAATTTTATTTGGGCTCGTAGTCATCGTTGGACTATGGATGATGGGAGTGTACAACGGATTGGTTAGAAAGCGTAATGCCAAGGACAATAATTATTCTCAAATAGGTATCCAATTAACCCGTAAATATGAATTGATTCCGAATCTTGTTAAGATTGCAAAGGGATATATGAAGCATGAGCGTGCGACCTTGGAAGAAGTTATTCAGGCTCGTAATATGGCTGCTAACGCAAATGCTGCAGTTAGCGCTGATCCTGGTAACCCTGACGCAATGAAAAACATGGTTGCGGCTGAGGGTACATTAGGTGGAGTTATGGGGCGGCTATTTGCTCTTAGTGAATCATATCCTGATCTTAAGGCTAATCAGAATATGATGCAGTTGACTGAAGAGTTAACATCGACAGAAAACAAGGTGACTTTTGCACGTCAGGCGTTCAATGATTCAGTTATGATGTATAATAATGCATTACAGGTTTTTCCGGCGAATACTGTCGCTGGCATGTTTGGTTTTAAGGAGGCTGTGTTTTTTGAAGTGGAAGGGTTGGGCGATGTTGGTAAGGCTGTGGTTACCGCTGATCAAAAGAAGGATCTTGATATTTCATTTGACGATATTTAATTACGGATTGTGAGGCGCCAATATGGACTTCTTTGAGCGCCAGCATCAGGCCAAGAAAAAAACCGGAATTCTGGTTTTTTTGTTCTGTATTTCAGTTTTACTGATTTCTCTGTTAAATTTTCTAATTATTGCAGCGGTTATACCGTTGGCTGGTGATGGAGGTGTTGAAAACCGTGATTTCTCTTCGCTGAAAGATCCGATGCTGGCCTTATGGGTTGTGCTTGGAACATTTCTAATCATATGTCTTGCAGGTTTATATCGAAAATCTCAGTTGAGTGAAGGAGGTGCAAGCATTGCTTCCATGATGGGTGGTCGCCTTGTGGGCATTTCAAGTAAAGATCCAGATGAGAAGAAACTTATGAATGTGGTAGAGGAGATGGCGATAGCCTCAGGAGTTCCGGTTCCGGATGTATATGTAATGGATAATGAACAGGGAATCAATGCATTCGCTGCCGGCTTTAATCTTGATGATGCTGTAATTGGGGTAACTGATGGTTGTATGAGGCAACTTAAACGTGACGAGTTGCAGGGTGTGATTGCTCATGAGTTCAGTCATATATTAAATCAGGACATGCGATTAAATTTTCGCTTAGTTTCTGTTGTTTTTGGTTTGCTCGTGTTGGCTCAACTTGGGCGGCTTATGATGGAAATAGGTTTTAGGTCGTCATCTAGGCGTAGTAGTAGGAATAACGAGGGTAATGGTGCCGCTGTGATTGGTCTTGTTGGTGTTGGGATCATGGCTTCTGGTGGTCTTGGAATATTAATGGGGAATTTAATTAAAAGTGCAGTGTCTAGACAACGAGAGCACCTTGCGGATTCGTCTGCAGTACAATTTACACGTAATCCTGATGGCCTTTCAGGTGCATTAAAAAAAATCGGAGCGCTTAGTCATGGTTCGCGCTTGCTGTCACCTCACGCTGATGAAGCGAGTCACATGTTCTTTGGTAATGGAATGAGTCATTCTTGGTTTTCTATTACATCTACACACCCACCACTATTAGAAAGAATTCAATTATTGGAACCAAGTTTTGATGGTGATTTCTCGAGGGTTAAATTTACAGAAAGACGAGACCAGTCTGTTGGCCAAGGGAAAGCGAATCAAACAGCGCAGCCGGCGATACCGTTGCCTGGAATTGGGGATGCTCTTGGTCAGGCTCTGCCTCCGGTGGTAATGGGATTATCGGCTGCAAGTGAGAGTCAAGTAAGTGTGAGCAATACTAAAGCGCTATCTCAATCTATTGGCAATCCCTCTATTGAGCATGTTGACTTTGCTTCTAATCTTCTCAAGTTATTACCAGATTTGGTTCTAGATGCTGCTCGGGATACGCATGACGCATGTGCTCTTGTGTTTGCTCTCTTGCTGGATAAACGGGATGAAGCTGTTAGACAAAAGCAGCTTGGTGAAATTGAAGATATGTTTGGTGAGAATATGAGCAAGACCACTCTCCTGCTTAGGGATGAAACTGTTAAGCTTGACGCCAGGGCAAATCTCCCAATTGTGGATCTGGCAATTGGGGCATTGCGTCGTATGTCTAATGAACAATTTGAATACTTTAACCATTTAATTAAAAGCTTAGTGGAAGCCGATGGGGCGCTTGACTTATTCGAGTTTTCACTTTCTAAGCTGGTTGTGTCCCACTTGGAACCGCATTTTTCAAAACAACAAAAGAAGACAGCCCAAGTGTATTCGTTGAAACGCTTAGGGCATCATTGCAGTGTGCTTGTTTCTTCGTTGGCTTACGCCGCTGGTAGTGGGGAGGAAAGTATATCATCTGCTTATGAGTCTGGTGCAGGGGTCCTGTCTTCGATGACGGAATTAACTCTATTATCACCTTCTGAATGTGATTTAAATGAGTTAGACTTGTCACTTTCAGTTCTTGTGAATGTTGCGCCTAATCTTAAACGTAAATTGATTGAAGCTGCTACTGAAGCTGTATCAGTTGATGGGTATTTGCAGGTTCAGGAAGCTGAGTTATTAAGGGCGATTTGTGATGTGCTTGGATGTCCTATGCCGCCGTTGGCTATCTCGATGGAGGATGCAGCTTAATGTCTCACGCTGAGTTGGTTTCTGCTATTTCTCCTGCTGCACTTGATCCTGGGACTCTATATCTGGTGGCCACTCCAATAGGTAATATGGAGGATATTACTTTGCGAGCAATCAGAACATTGCAGGATTGTGATCTGGTCGCATCCGAAGATACTCGAAGAACAGGGTTGCTGCTTAAACGTTTGGGTTTAAGTAAACAGCAGATTAGCACTCATAAGTTTAATGAAGTAAAGCGATCATCTGAAATTGTTTCACGATTAAGGGAAGGGGAAACTATTGCATTGGTGAGTGATGCTGGTAGTCCTGGGATTAGTGATCCAGGTCAGAGAATTGTTGAGATTGTGTTGAAAGAGGGTTTTCGGGTTGAGTCAGTGCCTGGTGCGTGTGCGTTAATTGTGGCATTAACTTCGAGCGGATTACCTACGGAAGAATTTCATTTCTGCGGGTTTCTTCCTGTCAAGAAAGGGAAGAGGTCTGCTCGTTTGGCCGAATTATTGAAATTACCTGGGACATTGGTTTTGTATGAGTCGCCATATCGAATATTAAAGCTTGTCAATGAATTACATGAAGCCGATCCGGATTGTCGATTGGTATTAGCTCGTGAGTTGACTAAAAAGTTTGAGCAAATTCATCGAGGTTCACCTCAGGAAATCTCGGAGATATATTTAAATAAAAAACCAAAAGGGGAATTTGTTGTTCTGGTTCAGGCGAGTTTTTGTTCATCGTCTACTAAGTCCTCTAAAGAGATGAATTAATCCGGCAATATTGCCAATTAGAATTAATCCATAAATACCGCGCCATATCCATTGCGTTCTTATTGGCAAAGGCTCAAATGTCGCCAATAGTCCGAAACAGCAAAATAGAGCTGTTATTATTAATAATACTGAAAGTAGGATTCTTGCTATCACTATATTTTTAGGCGTTCTTATCTAAAGAGTTGACGCTTGGCAATTCTAGGTTAGAAGTTAGTATTCGTGCCTGTGATGAGACTAAATATATTCATTATCCTATTTATAACATCCACCTTGGCTTACTCCGAACCGTATTATCAGGTTTTGACGAGTGTTAAGCGAGATATCAATACCGAAAGTTGGAAGCTAACTAGTGCTGACATTGAAAGCTATAAGGGTGAATTTCGTTGGTCGATCAATAAACGTACGCTTCATGGTGGCAAGCAAGAGGGAGTGGAAGTAATTGAAGTGGATAATGGTGTTCTACAATTTCGAGTAATTCCGACTAGAGGCATGAGTATTCTTGATGTAGTTCATGGAGATATGAGGCTTGGTTGGGATTCTCCAGTTAAGGAAATAGTTCATCCAAGTTACATTAATTTGCATGATCGTGGAGGGTTGGGTTGGTTGGATGGCTTTAATGAATGGATGGTTCGTTGTGGATTGTCTTTTGCTGGGCATCCTGGGGAAGATAAATTTATTAATAACGTAGGTGCTGAATCAACAATGGATCTTACTTTGCATGGTAAAATTGGCAATATACCAGCTTCGCAGGTCGTTGTTGTAATCGAGAAAAAGGCACCATACAGGATAAGGGTTCGTGGGTTAGTAAATGAAGTGTCTTTTTACGGTCCCAATCTAAGTATTTGGACTGAAATTAGCACAGTGCCTGGTTCCGGTAGTTTTCGTATAAGTGATACTTTAACAAACAATGGAGAATTTGATGAGGAATTTCAGATTATTTACCATGCGAATTTTGGTCGGCCTTTACTTGGTCAAGGGGCAAAATTACTAACCGCTTCAAGAAAAATTGTTCCTTTTAATGAAAATGCTGCAAAAGCAATAAATAAACAGGAAGTTTATTCTGCCCCGACAAAAGGGTTTACTGAGGAAGTTTATAAAATATATCCAAAACCGAACGAAGAAGGAAAAGCGGTTGCGCTTTTGACGAACTCGAAAGGTGATCGCGGGGTAAGTGTAAGCTGGCCAGTCGAGCAACTTCCATATTTAACTCAGTGGAAGAATACAGCAGCAGAGAAAACAGGTTATGTAACAGGTGTAGAACCCGGAACAGGATTTCCTCACAACCGAAATTATGAACGTAAGTATGGTCGTGTGCCTAAGTTGGCTTCGGGGCAGTCTCGTTCTTTTGAATTAGATTTCAGTATTCTTACTGGAATATCCGAAGTAGCTGCCGCTGCATCTATAGTGAAAAATATACAGGGTGATCAACCTTCTGAGGTGCAGAAAACACCTGAAGAGTAATTTTCTTTACAGTTTATTGAATTGGTTATGATTAGTTTTAGATTGTTATTAGTTTTCTTGTTGTTGGAGTTATCTTTGCAGTTATCAGTAGCTCAAGTAGAGAAACGTGGGCATGATATTCATTTGACCAAGCCTGCTGTCAAATGGACTGGGCCTGCGCCTGGATTAAGAATTCTAGCGAAACCGCTTAATGACGGTGCCTGGTTGGTGAGTACGGAAGTTTCTGGGTTTAAGTTTTCCCCTGAGGATGCTGGTCGAAAGCATCTCTCTGGTCATGGCCATATTCATCTTTATGTTTCCGGTAAGAAGCATACTAGGCTCTATGGGCAGCCTTATTATTTATATGGGCTTTCAAATGGCCGGCACGAATTAGAGGTGACGCTGAACACGAATGATCATCGGAACTACCAGTTTGGCGGCAAAAATATTTCTTCTAAAATTATAGTTAATCAAATTCAAAAAAGCCTCACGACAAAGCCGAAATCGAAAAAATTAGTTAATGATCCTGGTTTGTCGGTGATGGTAAAGCGAGATTTAATTCATGGATGGAATGTAGTTGTTGAGTCTTCTGGTTATGATTTTAACAATGGTTGGGCTAGTCTAGATATCAACGGAAATCCTGCAGGACGTGTTTATGGAGGGTATCACTATTTGTCTGATTTTTTACCGGAGCGTGATGCTCTTTCGGTTACATTATATGATGCTCAGGGTCGCATTTGTATGTATGATGGCAAGCCAGTGGTTAAAAAAATGGGGAAGGCCCATCAATTGCGTTGGTTTGCGACAAGTGTGCAGGCTCATCCTGTAAATCGTAAGAATGGTTTGGTAGATCCTGAGTTGTCGTTAGCCTATGACGATCAGTTGATTTATATAAAAAGTAATGGAATTCCTGTTTTTCAATTTGTTCAACGCACTCCGAATCCAATCGAAATGCAAACTTATAATTGGGAGATTCCTCGTTATCCAAAAATAAGTGACAAGCCTCAGCAGATTCCATTATTAGGATTGGCTGCAATACTTACTGTTGGGTTGCCGGTTTATGGTCCAAATGAAGCTCAGCATCCTCATCCTTTTGGTGATCCGCTAATCAATGAGGCTCTTGATTATTGCCATGGTCATACGGCTGGTCGGGGTGATTATCACTTTCATTATGCGCCTACTTGTTTGCTGAAAACCCCAGACGGTAAAGAAGAACATTATAATGTGGTTGGATATTCATTAGATGGTTACCCGATTGTTGCGCACTACCTTTCCGTGTTAGATGAAAAAGGTGATCCTATTCTTGATTCTAACGGTGAATTTCAATTTAACTGGCAGGAGGTTTCGGGTTATGAGCCAAATGATTCTTATCGTCGCGAGGTCTTAAATGGGACGAAAACATCAACTTATGTTTGGGAGCAGTATAAGTACATGGCAAACAGGCCGGATCGGACCTTAGATGAGTGTAATGGTCGTCGTTTAAATAAGCGTAAGTTAGCTAGTGGTGAAGAATTTGATGAAAGGGAGTTTTTTCAATCGGATTATGCATATTTTTTAACAGGCGAATTTCCTTATGTTCTTTCTAAATATAAAGGCGAAGCTAAAGTTCGTTCTGGTCGACGTTCTTATAATCGTGAGCAGGGTGGTCGTCGCCGAGATTCTTCGAGGCGACGTTAATAAAATTAAAAATGAAAAAGATTAAGTTACTACTCGTTATAATTATTACAGTGTTACTGTATGCTAATGTGCAGGCTCAGGGGGCGAGACGAATCGGGGGAAACGTTGATAGTGAATCCGGAGGAGGAAGGGAATTTTTAGAATTGTTCAAAATGGACAAGAATAAGGATGGTAAGATAACTAAGGATGAGTTGCCTGACGAAAATCAAGAATGGATTAAAGATTATGATGTTGACGGTGATGGTGCTGTTTCCCGAAGTGAAGCTAGGTTGATTGCTCCGTCCAATCAGGTTGATCGATCACGTTCAAGGGGTTTTAGTCGGGGTGGTGAAAGGCGCGGATCTTCTGGTAGATCGTCTCGCTCGGGGCGTCAGTCCCGTAGTGGTGATAATAGGAGGCCATCAAGTTCTTCTCGTCGCCCTAGTAGTAATAACGAGCGTTCAGGGGGACTGTTTTTTCAAGTGTTTGATACTGATAAAGATGGAGAAATTTCTGATCTTGAAATACGTAATGCGAGCCAAGTGTTATTTAAGCTGGACCTGAATGGTGACAAGAGTTTGAGTCGTAGAGAGATAGGTGCTGTTCATAGTGTCCCTGAAGAAAGAGCTGGTTCTTTGGAAAGCTCACGCCCATTAACTTCTGGAAGGCAAAACTTTGTAAATCGGATTTTTGAGCATGACAAAAATGGAGATGGGAAAGTTGCTCGTAATGAGTTGCCTGAGCGGATGCGAGAATTGCTGAAATTAGGAGATCGAGATAAAGATGATGCGATCTCGCGCCGTGAAGCAGATCAAATTTATCGTCGCACGAGTCAAAGAGAGTCTCGTTAGTGGCTAAAATCGAAGTGATTAGTCTTTTTAAGTGAGCACTTCTTTGTCGCTAATATAGTTGAGTTGCAACATAATACCACCAGTCAGTATTTTATGAGAAATCTATTTATTAATTTGATTAGACATTTTGTTGTTTTGGCATTTGTTGTTACGTCGCCGTTGGCGTTGGGCGATTGGAAAATATTAGAGAAGTCTAATCCAGAAGGGCCAGGAAGTGTTGTAGATGTGTTAAATTTAGGAAAACCGATTGCACGTTTGGTTTACGGAGACGGTCAAATTAAACCATTCTTACATATTTTTGGTTCTGATGGGGAGTTGGTTACGAATCCTGGTCTTGATAAGGAAGGTAAAGGGCTGGGTTTGTTTAACCATCATCGAGGTATATTTATTGGGTGGAATCGTGTGTCATCTGATTTAGGTAAATATGACATGTGGCATAAAGGTGGCCCTGGAAATGGTCGTTATCATATAGTTAAATTTGAGAATCAAGTGGGTAAGGATTACGGAAAAATTGTGGCTCACATCAAATGGCGAGCTACAAAAAAGGATGCACTAGGTAGTGATGTGATGATTAGTGAGGTGCGCACTTTTACTGTTTCTCGTCCTGATAATGAGTATACGCAAATTGATGCAACATTCGACCTTAGGGCTGAACGAGATGTAAGTTTAGGTGGGGACCTGCAGCATGCAGGGATACATTTTAGAGCTCATACAGAAGTTGCCAATCGTAAGGCCGAGACGAGTTATCTATGGGAGCCAAAGTCCGATAAAGGTAAAGGCCGTGTAATTAATGATAATCATCAATGGGTAAGGTTGTTATTTCCAATCGGACAGCGTTGGTACACAGCTCAAGAAATGAATTCGCCTGATAATGGAGTGAAGGAGTTGTCTTGGCGTGACTATGGTAGGTTTGGTTATTTTTTGCCGAAAAATCTTAAAAAAGGTGATCCCTTCAATCTTAAATTTCGATTTGCTATAGAGGAGGTGAAGCGACCAGCAAAAGCACCTAAGCAGTCGGTCTTACAAATCGAAGACTCGCAAAAAAAATGTATTCAGCGCTATAAGGCATTTATTAAGAGTCTCAGTTCTATTTAGGGGTTTTAATTAAGTTTTATTAACGTGTTCATACTTGATGGCGTCGGTTTTTGATAAATTAAATCCATCATTAGAAGGGTTGCCTGTATATCAACCTGGGCGTCCGATTGACGAAGTTGCCCGTGAGCTTGGTATCGATTCATTAGACATCATCAAGGTTGCATCTAATGAAAACCCATTGAAGCCAAGCCCTTTGGCGGTTAAAGCGATGCAAGAGGCGGTTGCTCAAAGTCATCTTTACCCAGATGGTAATTCTTTTTATCTTAAAAATAAGTTAGCAGAAAAACTTGGTGTTGAGTCTTCAAATTTAATTTTTGGTAATGGCTCTAACGAAATAATTGAGTTTGTATCTCACGTTCTGCTGAAGCCGGGTGATGAGGTGGTTGTTTCGCAATATTGTTTTGCGATTTACCCGTTAATTGCAATGATGATGGGCGCGACAGTTAATGCAGTGCCTGCTGTGGATTATGGTCACGATTTGCCTTCGATGCTGAAGGCTATTAATTCATCTACTAGAATCATATGGATTGCCAATCCTAATAATCCAACTGGTACTTTATCTGGCTCCGATAATGTTAGGATGTTGATTGAGCAGGTGCCAAGTGATGTGTTAATTGTTATTGATGAAGCATATTTTGAATTTCTTAGTGATCCGGTCGATTTATTGCCGATTATAAAGTCAGGAGATATGCCGAATCTTTTATTAATGCGCACTTTCTCTAAAATATATGGTTTGGCAGGGTTGAGAATTGGTTATGGGATTGGTCATCCAGATTTTATTTCTGCTCTAGAAAAAATTCGGCAGCCTTTTAACGTGAATTTAGTTGCGCAGGCGGGAGCAATTGCTGCATTAGATGATGAGTCTCACTTAGATTCAACTCGAAGAAACAATGTTGAAGGTTTGAATTTTTTTGAGTCAATTTGTGATGAACTGAATATCGAATTTGTGCCTTCATATGCCAATTTTATGATGATGAGGGTAGGTGATGGACAATCAGTCTTTGAGTCTTTGCAGAAGTGCGGAGTTATAGTTAGACCTATGGAGGGGTACGGTTTAAAGGAGTGGATTAGGATTTCAGTAGGAACTAAAGATGAAAATAGACGTACTGCAAATGCCTTAAAGTCTGTTCTGTCTTGAATTCTTCTCACTTGCCAAGAGTCGTTCATTTCTTTAGTTCTGACTGCAGATGAATAAGTTGCTAGACGGTAAAACTGGCGTTGTATTTGGAGTTGCTAATAAAAACTCGATAGCATGGGGAATTGCTAAAGCATGGCATGATGCAGGAGCTAGGTTAGTGTTTACTTACCAAGGGGAGAGGCTTAAGGATAAAGTGCAAAAGTTAGTCTCTGATTTTGGTGATGACACGTTGGTTATGGAGTGTGATGTTAGCAATGATGATGATATAGACCGAGTATTCAAAGAGGTGGATTCCTGTTTTAGTGGTAAACTTGATATGGTCTTACATTCTGTTGCGTTTGCGCCCCGTGAAGCATTGGAGGGAAGATTTGTTGACACGACACGGGATGCATTTTCAACTGCTCATGATATTAGCGCTTATTCATTGGTTGCTTTGTCTAAGCGTGCTGCACCATTAATGGTTGATGGAGGGAGTATCATTGCAATGAGTTACTATGGGGCTGAGAAGGTTGTTAAGCATTACAATGTAATGGGTGTAGCTAAGGCGGCACTTGAGGCTAGTACCCGTTATTTGGCGTCAGATCTTGGTGTGCAGAATATTCGAGTTAACTGTATCAGTGCTGGCCCGGTTAATACGCTTGCTGCTCGAGGAATTGCAGGTTTCTCAGAAATGCTTAAACATTACGATGAACATGCTCCTCTTCGACGAAATGTAACCCATGAAGAGCTTGGGCAAACAGGGGTTTTTCTTGCCAGTGACGGAGGTGCGGCTATCACTGGTCAGGTGATCTATGTAGACTGTGGATATCAGATCATGGGTGGTATGTAGCCTTATGTACTCTTTCTTAGTTCTTCGATAAAACCTTCACGGAAGGTGGGGTATTTATATTCGAAGCCAAAATGCTTCTTAAAGAGTTTATTGGATACTTTTTTGTTGGTGATGCCGCGTTTTCGTGTAGAGGGGTCGGGCGTGGGAATGGAAGGGGGCATAGGTCGTCCAGTTTTATCGCTTAACCATTTAAAGAAATCGTATTGTGTGACTGGCTCATCGTCGCTTATATTAAATATTCCACCTGGATCTGGTAAGGATTTGATTATCGCATTTACAAGGTCACTCCGGTGTACCATGTTCAAAAACCTTTCTCCTTTGCCTTCTATCTTAGCGTTTCCATTCATGTACTGATTAAATAAATATCCTCTTTGAGGTCCATATATTCCGGAAGAACGTAAAATTGTGACTGGTGTTTGAGTGTTTGAGATAATTTGTTCTGACTGAAATAGCGTATTACTGTTTGTGCTGCTTAAGGGGATTGAGTTTTTTTCATCAACCCATTCCGCATTAGTTTGTCTATAGACGCTAGTGCTGCTAATGAATACAACCGAATTTATGGATTGAGTTTTTAGCCAGCTGGAAACATTAGTAATTCCAGTTATGAATATCTTTTCATATGCCTCGATGCCTCCGCGTGATGATGAGACTGATATGATTACATTATCGAATTTATTTGGAATTCTAGAGATTTCTTTATTTTTGGTGATATCAATATTAATGGGAATAATACCTCGCTGAATTAACTGTTTGTTATTTTTTTCGTCTCTTTGTATGCCAACAACCTCGTGTCCTAATGAAATTAACTCTTCGCCAAGTGCTTTCCCTGTGTAACCGCATCCTATAATGAGAGTTCTCACGTCGTTATTGTATCTCTTAGATAAGTGGTCTTGCGAACTATTTTGAGCTTTGCCACAGGCCATCGTAAACGTATTTTTTGTTGCTTATATGAGCCAGTATAAAAAATTAAAGGCTAAGCAGGTTTACATTCTGGCCAATGGAGATCTTCGTCTTTCTGCAAATCGTGTTTGTTGGGCGGAGCAATCCAAGATGGAGCAGATTTTAAAAAAAGCTATAAAGGCTGAGGGTTGGTCGGTTGTTCGGGCGCATGCTTATGACAGGAAAAAGCAACATGGGTTTATTGATTCACAAAAGTACGGGGTTCAGGTTTTTCGTGATTTGGACCCTGAAGCGCCTTTGATTGTTGCAGAATGTGTTTGGCAATATAGCCAGCATATTCTACCAGGTCTTCTAACTCACCGTGGGCCAATTCTTACTGTTGCTAATTGGAGCGGTAAGTGGCCTGGGCTTGTGGGAATGTTAAATCTTAATGGGTCCCTTACTAAAATGGGCATTAGTTATAGCACTATTTGGAGCGGGAACTTTTCAGATAGTTATTTTAAGAATGGGTTAAGGAATTGGTTGAGTGAAGGTGAAATTCGCCACGATCAAAGCCATGTAGCTAGTCTTGATTACTTGAGTTTACCCTCAGATGAAGTTCGGACTGGAAGGCGTGAAGCGAGAAAATTGAAAAAGGATAAGGCAATTATGGGTGTCTTCGATGAGGGATGTATGGGTATGCATAATGCCATAATTCCTGACGAGCTGCTTAATCATACTGGTGTTTTTAAGGAGAGATTAAGCCAATCAGCATTGTATGCAGCTATGATGGAAGTTGAAGCTAGTGAAGCCGAGTCTGTTTATAATTGGTTAAGGAAGAAAGGGGTAAGGTTTAAGTTTGGCTCTGACGAAACTGTAGACCTTACAAAATCTCAAATAATTCTGCAGTGTAAAATGTATATTGCTGCATTGCGTATTGCTGATGATTTTGGTTGTGATGTTATAGGTATACAGTATCAACAAGGATTAAAGGATTTAGCGCCTGCCAGTGATTTGGTGGAGGGCATGCTGAATAATGTTGATCGTCCTCCAGTTAAATCAGTTGATGGTAAAGAGTTGTTCCCTGGCGTGGCAATGCCGCATTTTAATGAAGTAGATGAATGTGCGGGTTTGGATTCGTTAGTGACTAATCAGCTTTGGAAATGTCTAGGTTGGGATCCTGAAAACACTTTGCATGATCTTCGCTGGGGAGCTTCTTGTAAGGTTAATGGAAGCAATGAATATGTTTGGGTTTTTCTAATTTCCGGGGCAGCGCCACCGTCCCATTTTATTGGTGGGTGGAAGGGTGCGTCGAGTGAACGTCAGCCGCCTATGTATTTTCGTTTGGGAGGCGGAACGCTTAAGGGGGTTTCAAAACCTGGCTGGATCGTTTGGAGCCGAATATTCATTATGGATGGGATATTGCAGTGCGATATAGGCATTGCTGAAGTGGTTAAACTTTCATCCAAAGAAACTGAGCGACGGTGGAAGGAGACGACGCCACAGTGGCCGATTATGCATGCTGTAATAAAAGGTGTAACACGTGATCAAATGATGGCTCGTCACAAGTCGAATCATATTCAAGTTGTTTATGTGCCAAGCGAAAAAAACGCCCACAAAGGTGCAAGAATTAAAGCTTCAATGCTTTCTGAATTAGGGTTGCGAGTTTATTTGTGTGGTGATGTGAATTTGAAATAATTATGCCTAAAGAAAAACCTCAGCTTATTAATCATAGTAACAGACTGGTTTTGTGGCGTTGGCCCATTGTTGTAGTTTCGATTGGTGTTCTTGTGTTGGTTGCTTTTATTTATACTATAAGAATGCCGGAAAGGTTAATTAAAACTACTGGTACGGGTGTAGCGAGTACAGTGGACTCATTGAGTGTTGCTGCGGAAAAATTCAGGCAAGGTACAATTACAAAAACTTTTACTGCCTCTATTCCTGAGTTTGAGAATAATCAAGGTGGGTTGTTAGAGCTTACTAAAGTTACAGCGACTGAGACGTTTAAAAGCCAGGATGAGCTTAAATATGATTTCAGATGGTTTGAATTGAGCGCTGGCACTACGACTACCGAAATACGTGTTCCAGTGACGTATCGATACCATTTGAGAATGCGAGATTCCTGGCGTTTAGATGTTTCAGATAGGGTTTGTATTGTTTATGCACCAGAAATACGTCCTAGCCAGCCCCCTGCACTACATACTGATAAAATGGAAAAATCTTCTGATGAAGGTTGGGCCCGTTTTAACGCTTTGGAACAAATGGATGAGCTAGAGAAGGCTATTACGCCAACCATAAGAAAATATGCTGCAGATGATAAGCATATAGAGTCAGTCCGTGAGAATTGCCGGAAGAGCGTGAGAGAATTTGTTCAGAGTTGGCTTTTAAGGGAAGGGCAATGGGGAGAGGGTAAATTTGATATTGTGAAAGTATACTTTCCGGGTGAAAGAGATGTTGTGAGTTTTGAGGGGAGCAAGGATTAAATTTAATGCGTAACTATTTGCAGCATTGATCTGTACCCTTTACGGTCTTGCGCCTGCGATTTAGGGGGAGAATAAATGTCAGAGGAGATACAGTCAGAACACGCTAACGCCATAGCGGTATTTGATAAAGTTAAGCGCACTAAATTAGTTTTTGGTGATGATTCTTCATTGCGTTCTGGTGAGCTAGCTAAAGAGTTAGGTTTGAGCCATGTTTTATTAGTTACTGATTCTGGCTTGGTTCAGGCTGGCCATGCAGCTTCGGTTGCTGATTCACTAAAAGAGGCTGGGATAAAGGTGACATTATTTGATCAGGTTATTGAAAATCCTACTACCGATTGTGTTGAAAAAGCTAAAAATGCTGCTGCTGATTCTGGGGTGGATTCGTTTATTGGTCTCGGTGGAGGTAGTTCAATGGATACGGCTAAAGGGGCCAACTTTCTTTTAACCAATGGTGGGTCCATGCATGACTATTGGGGAGTGGATAAGGCGAGCAAGGATATGTTGCCTCTTATAGTTATTCCTACTACTGCTGGCACTGGTAGTGAGTGCCAATCTTTTGCACTTATTTCTGACTCGAAAACTCATCAAAAAATGGCATGTGGTGACTCCAAGGCGGCAGCGAAAATAGCGATCCTCGATCCAAAGCTAACACTCTCTCAGCCTCGCAATGTAACTGTATGTACTGGGGTGGACGCTATAGCTCACTCTGTTGAAACTGCGGTTACTAAAAAGAAAAATGATCTCTCATTTCTTTTCTCAAGAGAGGCGTTTAAATTGCTTCTTCCTAACTTTATTAAAGTCATTAATTGTCCAGATGACTTAACCGCACGTGGAAGCATGTTGCTTGGTGCTGCAATGGCTGGATGCGCTATTGAGGCGAGTATGCTTGGTGCCGCACATTCATTAGCTAATCCATTGACTGCTCATTATGGTATTGTTCATGGGCAGGCAGTAGGAATGATGCTGCCTCATGTTATTCGGTTTAATACCAAGGTCTCAGAGTGTGAACGAGCGTATAAAGAACTGATGGATGCTGGGCGGATCGAATATAATCAGGGATCTGATAATGCAGGGGATAAACTAGCTGAATATTTATTGAATCTACTTAAGGAAGTGGGGATACCTTTAAAATTGCGAAGTGTTATCCCGGATAAGTCAATGTTTCCTTTGCTTGCTGAGGAGGCTGCATCACAGTGGACTGCAAATTTTAATCCTCGATTGGTTAGTGAAATTGAGATGAAGGAAATCTATTTAGAGGCATATTAGTCGCAATTTTTATTTCTTATCTTTTACTTTTTGCTTTCGACTGCTTCAATGAGTTCTGTGACGAGGGAAGAAATTCTGCAAGTTTTTAGAGATTCCGGGGCGCTGTTGGATGGTCATTTCATCTTGCGAAGTGGATTGCGCAGCCGTCAGTTTTTTCAATGTGCATTGGCATTACAAGATATGCCAAGTGTTGAACGGTTGGGGGAAGCGTTGGCCGAGAAGCTTCGGAGCTATTCGCCTGCCACTGTTTTATCCCCGGCGATGGGGGGGTTAGTTATTGGGCAGGAGGTGGCTAGGCGATTGGGAGTGCGTTTCATTTTTGTTGAAAAGGATGAAGGTAATCTTGTGCTGCGACGAGGCTTTAGAATTTCTCCCAATGAAAAAGTTGTTATTGTGGAGGATGTTGTTACTAAAGGAGGGAGAGTTGCAGAGACGATTGCCATTGCCAAGGCTCATCAGGCAGATGTGAGTGCCGTGGGGGTGGTAGTTGATCGTTCAAATGGAAATGCAAAGGTTGGCGTGCCAATGGAGTCCTTGTTGCCAATGTCTGTTGAAACTTTCGACCCTAACAACCTGCCTGAGGATCTTCAGGGTATTCCTGCTATGAAACCAGGCAGCTGAATATTAATTTACTAGATCTAGGCAAATCAGGTTGCCTCCTTTTTTCTTGATGCCGTCTCTCACAAAAAGCTTTCCGTCAACGTAGGCGGGCATGCACCAGTTAATCCCGCAAGCTTGAGTTCGGCCCAGTTCCTTGAACTCCTTATTCGAGGCGGAAAAAAGGCATAATTCCCCTCCGCTTGTAAGTGATAGAATGCTATTTTTCATTACGATAAAAGCTGCCATTGCACGCTTGGGATCGGGGAATGACAAGGAGTCGTTGCTCCACATTGTTTTACCTGTCTCAATATCAACACATACTAATTTTGCAGGATCGCCTAGTCCGTAATAATATCCTTTCACCCTTATGCCATGACTAATATTGGGTTGAGCTTCAATATTTTTCCATATTACTTTAGGATGTAGCTGGCTGTTTAGTTTGATGCCCTGCAGGCCAACTTGATGTGATCCTGCGACTACTATGTTATTATAGGCAATTGGAGCTGCTACATGTCTTCCATAATCTGTCTGCATTGGTACTTTCCAGAGTTCGGTTCCGTTTCTGACATCTACTCCTACTACTCCTTCCACGAAAAAGCATACGAATTGCTGTCTGCCTGATATTACAGCGGGAATTGGAGGGGCATAACCAGGTTCGTAGTTTAGTGCGTTCCAAATGACTTTTCCGTCCTTTCGGCTTAAGCATACGATGCCATTATTTTTCCCTCCAGTTAGTACGTAGATCATGTCTCCTATAACCAATGGGGCGTTGGTGAAACCGTGACGTCTGGCTCCTGGGATACGGCCTTTTTCTCCAATAAATTTCATTCCGAGCTTTTCGTAATTCATACTCCATTGGACTTTTCCAGATTCTATGTCTAGTGAGTGAAGTGTGCCTCTACTGCATTGGGCGATGACTTGATTACCATTGACTACCGGAGTGCATCTAGGGCCGCGAGGGCCCTGTCCATCTTCAAAAACTGGTGAGAGTTCTGTGGCCCATTTTTCTCGGCCTTCTTTTGAAGAAATAGCTACCATTGTCTCATTGTTATTACGATTTTCAAATAGGAAAACCGAATCGTTTGCAACTACTGGTGATGCAAGTCCTTCGCCTGATTTTATTTTCCAAACAATTTTTGGTTGGTCTGGTAGAGTCTTTAGTACCAAGCCTTTTTCTGATATGTTGCCGTCACGCGTTGGACCTCTCCATTGAGGCCAGTCAATTGCTTGTACTAAAAGGAATTGGTTGATTGCCAGGGCGCACAATAAATTTCTAATTTGCATCTCAGAAGCAATTCAGTCTTCAAGTAAGGCGATGCGTCAAGAGATAATGTAATAATTACCCCTTGTTGGATGAAATGAATAAGACAAAAATCAACAGTAATTTGCTTTTGCTTTTGGTGAGCGCCATATGGGGTTTTGGGTTTGTTGCTCAGGAAATGGGGTCAAATCATCTTGGCCCAAACATGTTTAACGGTGCTCGCTATTCAATTGGCTTAATTTGTCTTTTAATTATATTGATCATTTACCATCAAGGACGATGTTTTAATGGGTTTCGATCGATTGATTGGGTTAAGGCTAGCTTGAGTGCAGGGGTTTTTCTCTTTTTAGGCTCCTTGTTGCAGCAGGCTGGTATTTCTGATGAGGACACAGGAGGAGGTAAGGCTGGTTTTATAACTGGTTTATATGTTGTTATTGTTCCGATGCTTGGCTTATTTGTTGGACGAAGAACAAATTTTCAGACATGGAGCGGTGTTGCATTGGCAGTAATTGGCCTATGGTTGTTAAGTGTTGAACAAGCTAATAATAAATGGGTTATTGGGGATGGGGATTTACTTGTTTTCTTTGGTGCATTTTGTTGGGCAGGGCATGTACTGGTGATAGACAGGTTTACGAATCGGGTCTCATCACTCCACTTGGCAATAGGGCAGGTAGCTGTGTGTGCTTTTTTAAGTTGGTCTGTAGCACTTTTAAGAGAACCAATTAATATCGATGCATTTAAAGGGGCTTTTCTGCCTGCCTTATACCTTGGTGTTATGTCAATCGCTATTGCGTTTACGCTTCAAATTATTGGCCAACGGAATGCTGATCCCACTCATGCTTCAATCATATTTGCAATGGAGGCTGTGGTTGGTGTAATAGCATGTTGGCTGATAATAGATGAGCAGTTATCGAGACGGCAGTTAATTGGGTGTCTCATGATGTTTTGTGGCATGGTGGTTTCGCAGGTGCCCATTAGATTTATCAGGTTAGGAATAACTGACTGTAATAAATAACTCATCAAATTACATATTTAAGGCAACTGTGCTGTGTTTCATATAAAACACTTTGTTTTAATCGAGGGTTGAGTAACAATTCTGTTGGTGTTGTTGTGTTTATTGAATAGATTTCGTTTTATTGTAATAAGTGTTTTTCTGGTTTGTTTTTCAAGTTTTTGCCTAGGTTTAAACTGGGAGAGTGGCCCGAGTTACCGTAAAGCAAAGCTTACTATTCCTGCTAAAGGTAGGGCAGGTTTTACCTCTATGCCTATTACTCAATTAGGTGTAAATTTTTCCAATAAAGTATCAAGAGTGACTTTGGTTAAGCGGTCAAATCTTATGAATGGTTCAGGAGTTGCGTTGGGTGATGTGAACGGGGATGGGTTGTGTGATATTTATTTTTGTCGAATTGAAGGGGCTAATCAATTGTATTTAAATTTGGGGAATTGGCGCTTCAGGTTGGCTTCAGTGGAAAGGGGGGTGGCGGCAGTTGATTGCCTTACTCGTGGTGCCGTGTTTACAGATATAGATGGAAATGGATCTCTGGACTTGTTGTTGACAACATTTCGAAAAGGGACCCGATGTTTAGTGAATGATGGAAAGGGTTATTTTACTGATGTCACCAATGAAGCTGGCATTGAATCAAAATCATCTGGTACTACATTGGCAGTAGGGGATATCGATGGGGATAGTGATATTGATTTGTATGTAGCAAATTTTGGTGAGCTTGCTTTGTTGAGGGATGGCGGTGCTTTTGCGGTTCGTAAAATAGGGGGTAGATCTGTAGTGACGGGGCAACATGCAAAGCGTCTGAAGATTATTAATGGTAAATTAATTGAGTTTGGTGAAGCTGATTTTTTGTATCTGAATGATGGGAAAGGTTTATTTAAGAGGGTGCCTTGGAGGGAAAATCGATTTTTAGATTACAATGGTAACCCAATGGCTCAGCCAATGGATTTTGGTTTATGTGCGCAAATTAGAGATATAAATACAGATGGTTATCCAGATATTTATGTTTGTAATGATTTTCAAACACCAGATCGAATTTGGATCAACAAAGGTGATGGTTTTTTTCATGAAGCGGGACCAGTTGCTGTTCGATCTATTTCTTATGCTTCAATGGGAGTGGATTTTGCTGATATTGACAGAGACGGAAAGCTGGATTTTTTTGTAACTGAAATGCTTAGCCGTAAACCGATAACTCGTCTACTGAAAATCAGTCCTAATTCTCCTGTTCCATCAGATTCAAGAGATATAGTTAAAAGGCTGCAAGTAGCCCGAAATACAATGTTTTGGAATCGAGGCGATGATACTTATGCAGAAGTTGGGCGTTACTCGGGTGTTGAGGCGACAGATTGGTCTTGGCAGCCAGTATTTATGGATATTGATCTCGATGGGTATGAGGATTTATTTGTTACAAATGGTCATATTCATGACGTTAATGATCGAGATGCTATTGCCAAATATTCTCGTATAGCAAAGATTAAGCGTGAGCAGGTTGGGTCAATTATGTTCCCGCCATTTGAGACAGCAAATGTCGCTTATAGAAATTTGGGTAATTTTCGTTTTTCGAATGTGAGTCGCGAGTGGGGTCTTGATTCAATTCAAATGTCTCATGGGGTTGCTGCTGGCGATCTGGATAACGATGGCGACTTAGATCTAGTGGTGAATTGTCTAAATCAGCCAGCTTTAATATATCGTAACAATGTTGTTGCTCCGCGAGTGGCCGTTCGGTTGAAGGGGTTAGCTCCTAATACTGAAGGGATAGGTGCGAAGTTAACTGTCATTGTAGGGAAATTACGTCAGACTCAAGAGATTATATCTGGTGGCCGTTACTTGTCTGGGGATCAAGCGGTGCGAACATTTGCAATGGGTGATGGGCAAGTAAATCGTTCCATTGAGGTTGTTTGGCCAAGCGGTCGCACCTCGTATATCAACAATCCTGAATCAAATTATATTTATGAAATTATTGAGCCTGTTGGGGAAATTCTTGAGAAGAAGTTGGCTGGCAATGAAGAATTACCGTTTTTTGAAGATGCCAGTCGGCTCTTAAATCATACTCATGCTGAAAACGATTACGATGATACAGTATTACAGCCGTTATTGCCCAAGCGACTTGATCGTACGTGTCCTTCTCTTGGCTGGTATGACTATGATGATGATGGTGATGAGGATTTGTTAATAGGGGCTTCAGCAGGTTCTTCAGTTGCTATTTATCAAAACCTAGGTGATGGTCGATTTGGTCAATTAGCTAGCGCTTCTGGGTTAAAGGTCCCTGGTGATGTGGTAAGTGTTTGTGGATGGGTCAATGGTGTTGGGGTGCGGCAATGGTTAACTGCAGTGAGTAATTATGAGTCTCCTCAGTCTAATGCTCAGATTCGTTCGTTTCGGAAAAGTGTTGGTCTTGGGGTTAGTAGTAAATCATTAGGTGACACTATGCCCGGCCCAATTGCTGTTGCGGATATAGATGCAGATGGAGATCTGGATGTGTTTGTTGGTGGCAGAGCTGTTACTGGGCACTATCCGCAGTCGTCAATATCTTCATTGTGGATTAATAATGATGAAGGCTTAGTTTTTGCTAAAGGAACGCTTAGTGATTCTCATGGAATTGTTAATGGCGCGGTTTTTAGTGACCTTGATGTGGATGGATATCCTGAATTAATAGTTGCTACTGAATGGGGGCCTGTTCGCGTATTCAAAAATCAGGAAGGGAAATTCGTTGAGATGACAGATGCGTTAGGTATGTCTGGCCTTACTGGACTTTGGCAGGGAGTGTCCACAGGTGATTTTAATGGAGATGGTAAGATAGATATAGTTGCAACGAATTGGGGGTTAAACTCTCCACTAAAAACCAATGTAATAAATCCACCTCGTCTATATTATCATTTTGCTGAATCCGGCGTGCCTACTTCTCTTATGTTAGGCGTATGGGATGAATCGAAATCTGCATATTTCCCCTCTAAAGATCTGATTCATTTATTTAAAGGCTATCCTGGCTTGCGTGGTGTTTTTAGTACGCATCGTGAGTTTGCGGAGGCTGGTGTCATTAAGCTTTCAGACTATCATGAGGCAGAGTCTAGATCTGTTACGGCTGTTGCCTTGCAATCAATGGTTTTTATTAATCTAAACGAAGGGTTTGAAGCTAAGCCTTTGCATCCTGAAGCTCAATTATCCCCCGCATTTGGTGTGTCTGTCGGTGATTTGGATGGTGATGGTATTGATGATTTATTTCTTGCTCAAAATTTTTCAGCATTTCCAACCAATGAGGACCGGCTTGATGCCGGTCGTGGGTTATGGTTGCGTGGGATTGGTAATGCTAATTTTACACCAGTTAAGGGGCAGGATGCAGGAATTGCAATTTATGGTGATCAAAAATCCACTGCATTGGCTGACTATGACAGTGATGGGAAACTTGATCTTATTGTTTCGCAGAATGGGGGAAGCACTCGGCTTTTCAGGAATAATAAAGCTAAACAGGGGTTAAGGGTTCGATTGTCTGGTGCTAAAAAAAATCCAGATGCCATTGGCTCTGCTGCACGTTTACTTTTTGGGAAATCACCTTCTTTTACAATGGGGACTTGGCGTGAATGGCAGTTAGGCAGTGGTTATGGTTCTCAAGATGGATTGGTTAAGGTTTTGGCTATGCCTAGATCTCCAACAGCAATTGAGGTTAGATGGGCCGGGGCTAGAGGGAAATCAACTATTACTTCTCTTCCAGCTGGAATTATTGAAATAACTTTGGCCTCTAGTGGAGAGATAATTAATCAGAAAACTAAATAATTTTCTCTGTTTATTTCTTATAAATTAAGTTTTGGCTGGTGGGTGGCACTTTGCTGGTTACAATAACCCCACATAAGTTTTATATCCAAATGAAAGTATTAAATATGATTCATCGTGTCGCATTTTTTATGGCGGCTGTTGTGTTATTTATAACTGTAAATTCATCGGCAATTGCTGGCGAGCCGCCAAAGGGCTTTGAGAAGCTTTTTAATGAAAAAGATTTATCTGGCTGGTGGGGATTGGGCACTGAAGATCCAGCTAAATGGATGGCTTTAACTCCGGAGGCGTTGTCAAAAAAACAGACTAAAAGCATGCAAGATATAGCAAAGCATTGGTCAGTTGATGGAGATGAACTTGTCAATGATGGCAAGGGTCTTTATTTGAGCACGAAAAAGAACTATGGAGATTTTGAATTATTACTTGATTACAAAACAGTTGCTAAAGCTGATAGTGGTATTTATTTGAGAGGAATACCTCAGGTGCAAATTTGGGATTACACTAAGGAAGGTGGAAAGTGGAATATTGGAGCAGACAAGGGGTCTGGCGGATTGTGGAATAATAGTAAAGGCGCTGATGGTAAAGACCCTATTGTGTTGGCTGATAAGCCTTTTGGGGAATGGAATAAATTTAGGATTATTATGGTTGGAGAGCGAGTTTCAATTTGGTTAAACGGGAAGCTTGTTGTTGATCATGCTCGTTTGGAAAATTATTTTAATAGAAAGGGAACAGTACCTCGAACTGGTCCAATACAGTTGCAGACCCATGGTGGCGAAATTAGGTGGCGTGATATTTTTATTCGTGAAATTGGTGCTGACGAGGCAAATAGCTTGTTAGCTTCAAAGCATGCAGATGGGTTTGAAACTTCTTTCAATGGTAATAATCTAGAAGGGTGGGCTGGTCCAATAAACAATTATGTTGTCTCTAATGGTGAAATTCAGTGCAAGAAAGGGAGTGGTGGTACAATTTATGTTGATCAGGAGTTGACTGATTTTTCCGTTAGGTTTGAGTATAAATTACCACCTGGAGGGAATAATGGTTTAGCTATTCGTTATCCTGGGAGCGGTGATACTGCTTATGTTGGAATGTGTGAATTGCAGGTTTTAGATGATACTGCTAAGAAATATGCAAAATTACATCCCGCACAATATCATGGTTCTGCATATGGGATGGTTCCTGCTGTTCGTGGTTATCAGCGAAATGTTGGTGATTGGAATTTTCAGGAAGTTACCGTTGTTGGTTCTGTGATAAAGGTGGAAATGAATGGAACTCGTATTTTAAATGCTGATTTGTCGAAAGTAGAAAAGCCGATGTATGATATCGGTAAGTTTAAAGGGAGATTACGCAAATCTGGTTATTTTGGCTTTGCAGGCCATGGGGATGCTGTTTCTTTTCGAAATGTTCAAATTAAGTCGCTGAAGTAATTTAGGTTGTAGATTTCAAAGCGTGGGAAAATTGACACCATTTCGCTTTACCAAAGTGATTTTCACTATTGGTCCGGCTACTCTTGACGTTTCTGTTTTGAGGAGGATGTTGCGAGCTGGTGTTGATATATGTCGTATCAACATGGCTCATGCATCACATGAATGGACGCAAAAGGCCATTGAGGTAGTGCGAACGGCATCGATTGAAGAGGGTAGGGGAGTTTCGATTTTAATGGATATCAAGGGGCCTGAGGTGAGGACAGGATACATTGATGGCCATATTGATTTATCTGAAGGGCAGCAAATAGATCTAACACAGTCACCGGACGCCACTCCAGATGGCGACATAGTTTCAATAGATATAAATTATCCTGCATTAATTGATGAAGTTAGTGTTGGGGATGCTCTATTGGTTGATAGTGGGTTGATGCGATTTGAAGTGCAGGAGGTGCGTATAGATCGTATTCGTTGTTGTGTTGTTATTCCTGGTAGAATGGGTAGCCGACGTCATATCAATATACCTGGAAAAAAAATCAATCTTCCAGCGATGACCGAGAAAGATGTTGCAGATACTAAAATGGGAATTGGTAATGGTGTGGATTTTTTTGCTTTATCCTTTGTAAGAGAATCTGGGGATATAGAGCAGCTGAAGAAATTTTTATTGGATAATCAATCCAAAGCCAAGGTGGTTGCTAAAATTGAAGATCAAAGCGGTATTGAGAATTTAGAAGAGATATTGGAAGTTTCAGATGCTTTGATTGTTGCAAGAGGGGATCTTGGAATAGAAGTTCCTTATGAGGATTTACCGATCATTCAAAAGCAGGCCGTCAGTAGTGCATTAACTTTGGGTAAACCAGTAATAATGGCCACTCATCTACTTGAATCGATGACTGAGTCTCCGATGCCTACTCGTGCAGAAATCACGGATGTTTCCAATTCAGTTTTTGAGCGAGTGGATTGTGTAATGTTATCTGGAGAAACCAGTGTAGGAAAGCATCCTGTAGAGTGCATTAATGTGTTAAATAAAATTACAAAAAATGCAGAAGCACACTCTGATTACGGGGGTTATAATCATGATTTAACATTGAAAACAACCCGGGAAAAGCTGATGAAGTCCGCCGTTGTGTTGGCTCTTGAACTTGGTGGGGTGGGGATTGTTGTTTTTTCTTCTACAGGCTTACATGTTCGAACACTGTCAGCTTTGAGACCATACGGTTGCCCTATATTTGTATTTACAGAGAGACAGGAGATAATTAATGAGTCAAGAATACTGTGGGGGGTGAAGGCGTTTATGAGTGAGTTTAAAGACAGTCAAGAGGCTACAATTAGTGATTCAATATACCGTCTTCAGTCGGAATGTTACGTGAATAAAGGGGATCAACTGATCATAGTTCCAAATTTGTTATTTGGAGAGGTTAATATGATTCAGATTCGCAACGTCTGAAAATCTATTTATTTGTTCTTCTTGAGATTCTCTATTTGTTCTTTGGTTAAAACTTCAGGTTTAGCGCCCTTTTTAATGTCTTCACTTGATGGGACCCTAACTACATTACTTGTTGGCAATTTGTTTTTATCTGAAACTTTTTTTTCAATAGAAATGAGTTCTATTTCAAAGCGAAGAGTTGAGTAAGGGGGTATTTTTGAACCGTTACCACGTGGCCCGTACGCTAAATTTTGAGGAACAACAATCTCCCATTTTGCTCCTGGGCTCATTTTTGTAATTGCTTCTGTCCATCCTCTTATAACTCGATTGAGTACAAAATTGCTAGTCTTCCCGCGTGAATATGAACTATCAAATTCCTTACCATCAGTTGTCCATCCTCGATAATGGACTTCAACGGTGTCCTTGCTTGTGGGTTTAGCTCCTTTACCTGTTTTGATAATACGAAATTGAAGTCCACTAGCAGTCGTTTTAACGCCCGTTTTTTTTCTGTTCTTTGCTAAAAACTCATTTCCTTCCTTTTTGTTTTTATTAATTATAACGTCCCTTTTGGCCTTTGCCTTTGCCTGATAGCTCTTCCAGGCTTCTTCCAATATCACTTTAGCATCATCTTCGGTGATTAATGTAACATCCGAAAGGTAGGCTGCTTTTACGCCGGCTATGAATTTTTCAAAATCTATTTCTACCTCCTTAGTTTTGAAATCATTACCAATTTGCATCCCTACGGCATAACTGAATTTTTCGGTTGGAGTCGATGGGTTTTTGTTTTCAGCAGTGAATGCTGTAATGCTTGATGCAATAATTAGAATAATTATTTTTTTCATTTGTTTATTGTTTGCGGTTAATTGTTATTAAATATTTTCTTCAAGTTGAAGCGAGCCGCCTCTTTGGTGCTTCGAATATAAAACTGCCCATCACTAAATGCTCCATGCGTCCAGCACTTGCCTTCAATTGCTTTGAATCTTCCAATTTCCGAGTAGGATTCCATTGATGCTTTTACAATGACGACTTCTCCTGCATCGCTTGTGGCAATCAATTTCCCGTCAACAAGGATAACTCCACCTGGTCCAAAGCCCGATTTTGACCATTTTATTTCTCCGTTTTTCAAATCAACGCATTGCACAGGGGCATCTCCATAAAGTTTAAAACCAAAAATTCCGTAAAGGTGTCCGTCTATACAAACAGGTGTGCTCCAGTGGTTCATTAGTTTGTTAGGTTTTCTCCATAACTGGTGTGATGAATATTTGCCGGATTTGTTTTTTATTTCAAAGGCAGCTGCCCCTACTCCGTAACCAGCTGAACAATATACAATATTATTTTCAACAATTGGAGATGCAGCTGTAGAGATTTTAAATGGATGTTCAGCGCGCCATAGAACCTTGCCGTTCTTGGCGTTGCAGGCGACCAGTCCTTTTTGGGTAAAGAATATTACCTGCCGTTCATTATGTATATTTGCAACTATAGGGCTAGCATGTGTCATTTGGTCGCTTTCTTCACTCCATATAGTTTCGCCGGTGTTTTTATTTATGCCTAGCAAGGATTGATTTTTGCCTCCACCACAGATAAATAACATATCTCCATCAATAATAGGCGTAGCTGCATTTTGCCATCTTATCGGTTGCGCATTATATTTTTTAATCAGGTTAACATTCCATTTAGCTTTTCCGTTTTTGGCATCTAAACAGTGAAGTGTTAATCGTCCATCAAGGATAAATACATTGTCTCCATCACTTGAAGGGGTAGTTCTTGGCCCGTCTCCGCCTTTATTGTTCTTTGTTCCGCTATTACCACCTCCGTCATATTTAGCTATATTTAGTGTTTTGCTCCAAATTTCTCGTCCTGTTTTACTGTCAATAGCAAGACATGTTTCGCGTTCTACTCCCTCAATATTTTCCATTACAATAGTAAAAACACGAGACTTGGTAACGGCAATTGAGGAAAATCCGAGTCTAGTGGGTGTTTTCCAAATAGGCTTTATTTCCCCTTTAGGCCAAGTATTGATTTGTAATTTTTCCATTGATGAGCCATCGAAATTTGGCCCTCTGTATTGTGTCCAATCTCCTGCTTGAAAGGTAATATTGCCAGCTGTTATTCCGGTAATTAGGAGTGTTGTTCTAATGATATTCTTTTGCATGAATTTAAGGTTTAAAATTATTACTTAATTTGATTGAAAATTAGATAGGGTTATTTATTGAGTCCTAATCGTTTTGCTAATTCAATAGCTGCTGCTTCATAGGCAGCAGACCCTGCGCTGTAGGGGTCATATTTTATAATCGGTTTTCCGTGACTTGGGGCTTCAGCTAACCGTGTTGCGCGCGGGATGACTGTTTTGAAGACTTTATCTTTGAAATGTTCTCGGACTTCACCCACAACCATGCGTGAAAGGTTGGTTCTGCTATCGAACATAGTCATTAAGACACCAATTAATTCTAGGTTTTTGTTAATTCCTGACGACTTTAACTGGTTCATTAAGTCTGTAATTGAGCTGATTCCTTCTAGGGGGTAGTATTCACACTGTAGGGGTATGAGTAGCATGTCAGATGCGATTAATACACTTAGTGTTAGTTTCCCGAGAGAAGGTGGGCAGTCAATTAATATGACATCGAACTGTTTCCCTTTGGTAATGTTTTTTAATGCTTCCTTAAGCCATGTTAAGTGGTGATCTGATTTTTTACGCGATTTTCCTTTTGTCGTATCGAAAGATAATCGTGCTAATTCAACTTCAGCTGCACAAAGATCAAATTCACTGGGGATAAGGGATACATTTTCGCATTCAGTTTGAATTATTTGATCTTCAAGTTTGCGTTCGCCAAGTAAGACAGGGTAGAGGCTAGCATTAGGTTTTTTTTCAAATCCAAGGCCGCTAGTACAATTTGCCTGCGCGTCCATGTCAATTAGGAGGACTTTTACTCCAATAACACCAAGGCAAGCTGATATATTAACAGCGGTCGTGGTTTTTCCCACGCCTCCCTTTTGGTTGGTGATGGCTATTACCCTTGGCACTTGGGGATTTAAATGAACGGATAAAGTGATTTCAAGTCATTCGCTCGCTTCATTGAATTTGGTTTTACCGTAAATCCATTTTTTTTGAGCATATTTAGACTCTGCTAACAGTTTTATTTTTGCGTTGTCTACGGGTATTGCTGCTCCTTGTGCCTGCCAGGCTTTTTTAAGTAGTTTTTTGATGGTATCTGCTTTTAAGGGGATATTTTTACAAAATTTTTCGTGAGACCTGCCTTTTCGGTATGCTGGAACAGTTGACGGCATTTTAAGTGATTTGCTTAATAGGCTAAGGTCTAAGTTAAGCAAAAAAGTTCCATGGAAGACCAACGCATTTCTGGTTCTTTTCTGTGCATTTCCTGAGAATTTTAGTCCGTTTATGGCTAAGTCAGTATGTCCTTCAATTGTAACAATTTGACCAAGAGCATCACTGAATGCTTTTTGGTGGGTTTTCATGATGTGGCAATTCGTAGTGCCGATGTTATTAGTTCCTCTGTCAATAGATATAGGCATTATTAGTGAATAATTAAGGCATCCAGATGATTGTAATACTGCTCCTCCTCCACTGATTCTACGTAATATTTGAATTCCTTTTTCATTACAGTATTCTATTTGGCATTCTCGTTTAATTTTATTCCCATATCCCACAACAACAAATGTTGATTGAGCCTCCCAGAATCTCAGGGTTGCCTCTCTAATGCCTGAGTCAACTTCATCAAGTAGTATTTCATCGCATGCGAGATTCATTGCTGGATCCAAATAGCTTTGATCGATGGTTTTCATTGGTTGAGGCTGAAGCCTGAGTTAGATTGCTCCTGCCGCTTTGGTTATTTAACGCTATTTAAAGATGACTCAAAAGAAATTTACACCGCGACTTCCTCATGAGGAGTTGCTTCAACTTAAGCGATGGAATACTCCTACCATCTACAATGGTTGGGAGCAGATAACAAAGCATGACCCTGCAAGAGCCGCTATTAATCATGAAGTAACAACAGATTTTATGCCTCAAATGGGGCCGATGGTAGGGTGGGCTATTACTGTTAAAATCGAGCCAAGCAATCCTGATAACAAAATAGATGCTGCAAAGACATGGTCTGACTATAGATCATATGTCGCCGATATATCTGGGCCAAAGATAGTTGTTATACAAGATATTGATAAGCCAGCAACAGTTGGGTCTTTTTGGGGTGAGGTAAGTGCGAATACACATAGGGCGCTCGGTTGTGTTGGCACCATAACAGATGGAGCCGTGCGAGATCTTGATGAGATGACCAACGCAGGTTTTAAGGCATTAGCTAAACGGCTTTGTGTTGGTCATGCCCATGTAGTACCAATTGACTGGGGTTGTGAAATAGAGGTGTTTGGTCAGTCGGTATTACCGGGACAGCTTATCCATGCAGATAAACATGGTTTTTTGGCTGTGCCATTTGGGGAAGAAGAGGGTCTGCTAGATGCATCTGTTTTTATGGATAAAAACGAGTGTGATACAGTCATTAAGATTGCTAGAAGTTCAGCTGGTGTTTCTTCACGCGAGTTACTTGATGGTGTTAATCAAGCAGTAGAAGATTTTAGTGAGGCCGCTAAAGGTAGATTTGGTAATTCTGGAGAGTTTGGTGATTAAACAAATGATTGCCCTATTGGCTTAATCACAAGCTCTTGGACATGAGCGTTGTGAGGGAGTTTAGCTATTGCTAAGGTCATGCTAGCTATGTCTGTTGGTTTAAGTATTTTTGATCGATGTTCTTTGGATGGAGGAATTGGGCGGTCGTCTAAGATTGGAGTGTCTACTTCCCCTGGAAAGATTGTGGTTATTCGAATTCCATTTTCACGTTCATCTTCTGTTGCGCTAGTGCCTAGCGCAGTCATTGCAAATTTACTCGCGTTATACGCAACCCCGCCTAACGGTGCTGCGCGTTTGCCGGAAGTGGATGATATATTTATGACTAGTCCGGTTTTGTGGGGTCTCATTAGTTTTAAGCCGTAGTGCATGCAATTAAATGCGCCTGTTGCGTTTATTGCCATTAATTTATCCCAATCAGCTGGTGAGAGTTCGCTCATTGAGCGTTTTGGTACATTTGCACCAGCACAATTTATAAGTAAATTAAGTTGTTTAAATTGTTTGCTAGTCCACTCAAACAAGGATTTGACACTTTCTCGATCTGAAACGTCTACAGTGTGGGTTGAAATATTACTTTTACCATTTTTGGCGACATCATCTAATTTAGATTGCCTGCGTCCAGCTACAATTACGTTTACACCTTCGTTGGCTAATGCGATTGAGATGGCTTCACCCATTCCAGTTCCGCCTCCAATTACAACCGCATTCTGTCCTGAAAGAGTCATAGAGGAGGGACATTACTAATTGATTGCAACTGATGGAAGTCCACAATAGTTGATTATAAGTCAAATTATTCCTTATTATTAGGAAGAAAAGTAGGATAAATTACTTTTCCATTTTGGATTAGCTGGACTTTTAGATTGATCTTTTATGGAGAATCCTCTGTTTAAATAATTTGAAAGAGCATGAGGGTGGTCATGCGAGCAGGTATTGAGAATTACTTTCTTGGCTCCGATCTTCCATGACTGATTAATTGCATGTGATAGTAGGTGGCTTCCTAGGCCTTTTCCGATGAATCTTTCAATTAATCCAATACAATGTATCCGGGAAGTTGAGTCAGTTGTTAGCTCGATTTCATAGTATCCTATTGGGGATCCTGTGATATAGGCTCCCCAAGTTTCCATATTTTTTCTGTTTGCATGTTTTCTCCATTCCTCTTCTCTCCATTTTTGCCGTCCTCCCCAACGGTAATTAGAACCTATCTGTTGATACATAAACCAATTAAATTCAGGTATTGGTATGGTTAGCTTTAATATGTTGAAATCTGAATATTTAATGAATTTAGGTTTGAAGTCGCTTTCAGAATCCATGACTAGGTGATATGTGGTTTTTAACCCAGTATCATTCATGTGTTTATTTTTTCAGCTGCAGTTTAACTGCTTGTTTTGGCATCGAATTAATGGCTTCTTGCAGCAACTTCCTTGCCTCGTCAGCACCTTTGTTCTTGCCTCTTTTTATTTCATGTATTTCGTGTCTGTCTTTTGAAGAGTATAACTTTCCGTTTTGATATAGTTTGAATAATTGGTTTTGAGCCCAGATTATTTCCATCCCGTTGATTCCTTGACCGTGTGGTTTTGCGGCTGGACTATATTTTGGGTAATAATAGTGAAAAATCCATTTCCTAGGCTTGCCTTTTTTTCCAATACACTGAGGCCAAAAGCTTTGTCCGTCTAATTTAATATTTGGCAGAGGAGTCTTAGTGATTTCAGTTATTGTTGGTAGAAAATCAGAAAAATCTATCAAATCGTTGGATGTAATACCTTCAGGTATTGTGCCAGGGCAGTTGACGATAAGAGGAACATGGGTTCCGCCTTGTGTTGCGTAAGCTTTTTCGCCTTTTCGTTGTTCGTTTTTATAAGGGTAGGTGAGATTGCGGTGTGTTCCGTTATCAGTGGTGTAAATTAAAACAGTGTTTTCTCGGAGATTGTTTTCCTTTAAACAATTAATAATTTTTCCGACAATTTTATCTGCATAAAGAGTCATATCTTTAAAATTCGACAACGCCATTCCTTTTCCTTGAGCTGTTTTTTTATCATCTGGTAGGTTGTCAGGGGTTTTTGGAAAAGGGGAATGAACTAGAGCCATCGGATAATAGACAAAAAATGGACTGTCCTTATGGGATTTAATGAAGTCTATAATGAAATTTGAAAAAATATCAGGTCCGTAATGGTTTTTATTTGTCTTAAGCAACTTGCCATCTTGCATAATACTAGGATTCCAGTATCTGGAACTTCCTGTTCCTGGGTAATTCCATAGGCAGTAGGTGTCAAAGCCGCAATCTGGGGCTAGTGTTCCTCTTTCTCCGTTGTGTAATTGCCATTTACCTGCAACTGCAGTGGAGTAGCCTGCCTTTTTCATAATGTTTCCAAAAGTTATCTCGTCTTTATCTAGTGTCCCAAATTGTGCATAGTTTCTAATTCCGCTTCTTCCAGTCATAATCTTAACTCTACTTGGAGTGCATACCGGTTCAGAATAACAGTGGTTGAACTTTGCTCCTGACTTCGCAAGTTGGTCTAGAATTGGTGTTTTAAAATAAGTGCTCCCATAGCAACCGTAGTTATCGGCTGCTGAGTCATCAGCCATGATTAGTATTACATTAAGTTTTTGAGATTTTTGTTCACAATGAATTAATTGGTGAAAACCCAATACAAAAACTGAAAGAAGGAATCGTTGAATACCCATAATAATTAATTTAAAGGCACTGAGGCCTTGCTGGAGAGGAACATCATATCCGCATTGTTAGGTGAGGGAACAACAAGGGGTATTGATTTGTTGTTGACGGGTGGCGTTGTTCGCTCGTCAATCCACTTACGAGTTTCTGCATGGCCATCAGCAAAAGAAATTGTGCCAGCTCCATTATGGTTGCTTGCAGGATAATCAATTATGTAAATTCTATTCTGAGAAATATTGTCATTCATTGCTACAGCGAGATCTCCAAAATTTATACTGTCAGGATGTTCTGTTATAAAATTATATGCATTGGAATGTCCCATTACATTGATATCGGATAATTTACGAAACACATGATATTTCCTCTTGGTTATAAAACTAAGCCAGTCATTTCTTGAATTCATAGCCTGACTAAGCGAAACACTCCTGACTCTGGATGATATTTTGCCTCTGTTTTTAACAGTGCTTTTGTCTGAAGGGCAGCGATATATACCAGGTGATTGTGTGTACGGTGCGAGTTTCGCGTATTTTGGATCCATTAATCCGTCCAGATTTGTGTTATGTGGATTATTTGGATTGTAGTCAATTATTCCGCGCACCCATCCACTTCCGTTTGCTGTTAAATCATTCCACACTAAATTATCATCAAAATCATTTGCATATAGTATCCATGCTAAGTCCAGTTGTTTGAGATTAGACAAGCAAACAGTGTGCTGGCCTTTGCTCTTTGCTTTTGCCAGTGCTGGTAAAAGTAAGCCTGCCAGGATGGCGATAATGGCTATGACTACTAGTAGTTCTATGAGAGTAAATGCCTTTTTCATTTTTTCTGGAAATTAAATCCTTCTTCTCAAATCTTGTTCAAATGATTTTCTGACATCTTTTCCATGTTGTTCTATGCTTTTTTGATGCTCATATTGTTTTTTGTTGTTTTCCCACTGCTTGAGGATCTCTTCTTTGGAGTTTCTAACCTCGTTTTCTTTTAGCTCTTTTCCACACCATGAACACTGAGGCAAAACTGAAGCCATGAGAACTTTATTACAATGCGGGCATTTTTTCATTAGTGTTTATTTATATAGTTAGGTTGCTTTTAGAAACATTTTTAAAAAATGAAAACCTTCATCCATAAAGTTTTCAATATCCTCAGGTTTAACTCTTTTGCCTGGTCGATAGAACACGAGTTGATTTCCGCCTCCTTCTAGACTTATTTTTTCCTTGGATTCTATATATTTTATAAGATTATCATTAAATAATTGTCGAACGGATGTTTCGTTGTCTCCCCTTAGTAGATATTTTTTAGAGAATCTGGGATGGGATTCAAAATCAATATCTTGATAACCAAAGGCACCACCAATTTTGTGGAACAATCCTTCAGGGCGCATGCTGAAGTGTGGTAAATAAAGTTTTGAAGAGTAAATGCAGAAAACACTTTGGCGAGAAGTATGTGAGTGTTGGCCGCCGCCTGTTGTGTATTGGTAATCAAAAACAGCTAACTCAGAGTCTTCAGTTTCTCCTTCCATTAAATTTTTTATTTTCTTTGAGCGTCCTATTGAAAAGAGATGTAATTGGTTTAAGCGATTAAATAGTTCTGAATTTCCTTTGGGTTTAAAGTTTAGTTTCAGCGAGTTTGAAACTGCAGATAACTTTTCGGTTCTCTTCTTTTCCATAATCCACCAAACATATATTATTATGCCGATAATAAATAGAGGTATTAGTGACCAAATAAAGGGGTTCATTTCTTGTGTATCTTACTATTTCGGAATCAATAGACTAGTTTATTTATGCTTAAATCGTTGAATGGAAGATGGATTATTTAAAGATGCGTATTGAGTGAAAGGTTGGGCTGCGATGCTGTTGGTTACTCTACTGCTGGGGTGTAGTGTTCCATTGCCGGGGTGAAATATGTATCAACGAATAATTCTAATACTCCGAATTTCCATGCCGCAAAAAATACCATGGAAAATAGTAAAACGACTGAAAATAGGTATATTTTATATCCTTTTGACATTTGCTTTAGATTTTATATTTAGATTTAGTTGATTTTCAAGATGTGCTGGTTAATACGCTAAGATTAATAAGATTAAAATAATTAAATTGATTAAATAAATTGTTAATAATAATATTCTTTCATGGAGTTAAATGATAAGAAAAAAACAATAGGTCTCCGTGCTTTTTCAACCGTCGAATTGCTGGTGGTTATGTCAGTGATTTTAGTACTTCTTGTATTAGTTATTGGATTAGGGGTTATTCTCCCTTCTTTATCCAAAGCTAAGGGTAAGGCACAACGAATAGCATGTGTGAACAACCTTAAGCAAATCGGTGTTGCTACTCGTATTTATGCGACCGATAATCAAGATCGTTTCCCATGGCAAGTCCCTGCGGAGGAAAATATTAATGGGCGTACTTATTACGGGTCAGCTGATTCTCTTGGAAAGCATGAAGATAATTGGAAGCATTGGCAGTCTCTTTCAAACGAATTATCCAATCCAAAAGTATTGCGTTGTCCTCGGGACGTAAATCGTAGGCAAGTAAGATCATTTTCTAATAGTACTTTTGGAGGGGAAGACGGGAATTTAAGTTTCAGCTATTTTGTTGGATCAGAGGCTGATGAAGCTAAGCCAAGTAATTTGTTATCTGGTGATCGTAATATAATGTTTGGAGACTATAATAATGATAATGATAATAAAGGTGAAATTAAAAAGCTTGGTAAAAGGTTTGCCGGAAAAAATAATGTAGAGTGGACAGAAAGTATTCATGAATCACAAGGGAATATGCTTTTGTCAGATTCGTCGGTCCAGCAGGCTAGTAGCTCTAAGCTTGCTCAGTACTTAGTAGATTCCTCTGCACAGGATAATGAGATCCTTTTCCCTAGAGGTTTGTGACTTATTTGAATTTTGCGAATTCTATTGTTTCGGCATCCCGGTTGTTGATTAAAAGTGTTTTGCTGTCCAATAGTGCAAGCCCTTGTAATTCGAAATTAAGTTGTCCTGAGATTAATGAGTTATTATCAAATTGGCTGTTAATACGATAGAAGGCTTTTCCATGTGAATGGATTTGAAATGAATTTATTGTTGGAAGATATTCCAAGCCTTGTATCCCGAAGGGAGATTTAAAATTAATCTGATAGTCTTTAATGTGTTTAAATGAGCTGTCGAATTCTATAATTCTGTCATAGTGGTCATTGTCAAAAAAAGATTCAGCTATATAGAATCTGTCGTCGCGATATGCTATTCCTCCCGCGCAAATAGAAAAGTGATTTGAGACATCGTATTTTTTGATTAATTCTAGAGAATGAGGATTGTATACATGTACAAAATGTAAGTTGCTTCCCTGTGCTTCACAGCCACTAACAGCGGCATAAATATTTCCTTTAACATATGTGATGCCTCCGTGATGAAGTTTTAGTTTTGGGCCTGAGAGGAGCAGTTTTCCATTGCGGTCGTATTTGAACAATTGTTGACTGTTCTGGACAAATATATTTTTGCCATCTGTGGCGATTCCCTGCTGGCCGTCGTCGCTTGGTATATGTAGGCGGCTAGTAATGTTTAGCTTAATTTGGTCATGGGATGTTTTTTTTGCGTCGATTTTCGTATTGGTTCTATGAACGCATCCGATAAACACAGAAGATAAAACTGTTATAATTATAAGGTATTTCAATTTGTGAAATTATTAGGCGTTAGGTTTGTTTAAGTATGGTTGATTGCCTATTTTAAAACACTTGAATGATCTATAATCCACTGGAAATCCGTTCTTGGTTTTGCGGGAACTATTCCGCCAACTGCGCCTTTGTGTGGCGGTCTAATAGTTCCGTGTTCGCCAGAAACAGCCCAACGATGTGTTGCCGCATGTCCGTCTGCATAAGAGAGGGCTGTAGCTCCATTATGATAAGACGCAGGCATATTGCCCCATTTGTATTCATGGAAACGATTCATATAATAGCCATCATTAATTGTGTCCGGATGTTCACCCAGAAAGACAAAAATTTCTGATGTTCTTCGAATCTGATTGTCACTAAGAAACTGCCTGTATTCAGGGTTGAATTGGTCTAGTAGAGGTCCGGGATCTCCTACCAAGTGGTTCATTGAGTAACTTCTATTTCTGTAGCCATTTTCTGCACGGCTCCTGTCAGATGGGCACTTGAATATCTTAATTGTATCAGCCATGTATGAAGAAAGTAGCGATGAAGTGAGGGCTAATCTATTGGTGTTGTCCGGGCTGTTCTCCCAGTCTAAAACATTGTTTGCCCAGTTGTTTCGTTGTTCGCGGGTTTGATCTCGACCATGATTGTTTACGTATTTGCCATCGTGATCATTTGCGTAAAGTGTCCATCCCAAGGCCAATTGTTTAACATTGTTTAGGCACTGAATCGCATGTGCTTTGCCTTTTGTCTTGGTTAATACTGGTAATAATAATCCGGCTAAAATACCTATTATAGCAATTACAACAAGCAACTCGATGAGAGTGAATGCGCTATCTGGTCTTTGGTTTGATAGCGGTATTTTATGCTTAATTTTTGTAATCATCCCCCAATGGCTGGGTTTAGCCAAGGAGTTCGCGAGTAGAACCAAAAAGGCTTCATGGTTTCAACGTGCCCGTCAGACAGTGAATTTACGCTTCTGCCGGCATGTCGTAAATGAGGTCCGCCCCACCACGGATTGCTTAGGCCAGTCATGCAGGGAGGG
>MDTE01091062.1_pt1 | contig 38393 bp, 38 predicted proteins | sample 811231 | NCBI WGS metagenome assembly MDTE01 (sample SAMN05326651, study PRJNA326480) | marine metagenome | isolation source: seawater | place: Indian Ocean: Red Sea | collected 2010 | reverse complement strand
TATTATATACCAATCCCGGTATATGATCCTAATTCCAGGCTTGGAACCTATGGTAATCTATGGTTTAGAATAGCTGAGAACAAATAATATCGTTTTTTACATATCGTATATGTATATATTCTGAGGTGAGAATTGGACGCACATCTAACGTTGAGCGTAGTCGATCAATCTCCAATGCGAGAGGGTGGTAATTCTGGTGATGCATTACGTGAAACTATAGACTTGGCTGTAGCTGTTGAAAGAATGGGTTACAGGAGATATTGGGTTGCCGAACATCATAATCTACCCAATTTTGCAGGTACCAGCCCTGAGATGCTAATCGGTCAGATAGCCGCCAGAACGAATACTATTAGAGTTGGAAGCGGAGGAGTGATGCTGTCACATTACAGTGCACTTAAAGTGGCAGAGAATTTCCGGTTTCTAGATTCATTGTACCCAGATAGGATTGATCTTGGCATAGGGCGGGCTCCAGGAAGCGATCAACTGACAATGTCAGCGTTGGCATATCCGGCGTACCCAAAAGGTATTGAACATTTTCCCCGACAAGTTTCGGACGTAGTGGGCTATTTGTCAGGTTCTCTACAAGAAGGGCATCCATTTGCAGATGTAGCTGCGTCACCGGGAGAATCGACCACAGTGCCACAAATCTGGTTGTTAGGCTCAAGGTACGAGAGTGCATACATGGCAGCCCAAATGGGCTTGTCATTTGCATACGCTCATTTTTTTGGAACAGGTTCCCAGGATGGCCCTGATATTGTAGAAGGATACAGAAAAAATTTTCAGCCTTCTGAATATTTGGCTGAACCTCAGGTCAATGTGGGAGTTCATGTGCTGTGTGCGGATACAGAGGAAGAGGCTCTCAATATTGCTGCTAGTCGGAATCTTGCTCGACTTTTTTCTGTCACCGGTCGAGCTAAAGGTATTCCAAGCGTTGAAGACGCCCGAAATTATCAATATTTGGCAGATGAAGAAATCTTTGTGCAGCAATATGCTCGTAATTGTGTGGATGGTGCCCCTGAACAGGTTAAAGATAAACTTCTGAGTATATCGGAAAGATATGAAACGACAGATTTAAGTATAGTGACTATATGCCACTCCTATCAGGATAGGGTCAAATCTTATGAATTGGTAGCAGATTGCTTTGGATTGCCATAACTATTCTGCTAAGCATTCTGCCAGAAGTCAGTATGTCGATTTGGTCGTATTAGGCTCCTACCTTGGCGGCTAAATCAATGAAGTCTTTGGCTACCACATTAAACGAAGGGTCTGGAGTTGGATCAGGGGTTTTATCAGGGCCATGTTCCAATGGCCTAGGGACGAAAGCAGTTCTTAGACCAGAACGGGCTGCTGCTAACAAATCCCCTTGGTGAGCTGCTGTCATGACCACCTGGTCAGGTGTCAGCCCCAGAAGCCGTACGTTGGTCAGGTAACTCTCAGGTTCTGGTTTGTAATGTTGTGCTACTTCAGCGCCTAATATACAGTCCCAAGGTAACCCCCCGTTCTTAGCCATATTAGTCATTAGGGCTACATTGCCATTAGACATGGTGGAAATTATGTATTTACCTTTAAGTCTGTACAGACCTGGCACCGAGTCTACCCAGGGTTTTAGGTTATGCCAGAACTGATTAATTGTATGTTTCTCTGTTTCAGATAATCCGGATATCTCGAATTCGTCCAATGTGTCTTCAAGCCCCATTCTGTGAAGAGTATCAAGATTAGTCCATGGTAATTCTCCATTACTAACTTTATCCATATATGGTCTATATTTTGCTCTCCATGCGTCAGCAAAAGATGCCCAGTCTCTTTGGATGCCTTTTGTTTCACCGAATTTCTCGCATTGCAGCGTAATACTCGTACGCCAGTCTACAACTGTTCCGAATACATCGAAGATAAACGCCTTAACATTGCTGGTATCCATAATGAGCTCCCATAATTAGTATTCAGGATTCGGTCATCACTACAGATGGCCGTACGATTATTTTACTGCTGTTCTAATCTCATCATAATCTGGTTCAACACCCGGATTTGGCGCGATCCATTTATATTTAATTATCCCTTCTGGATCTACTACTACTATAGCTCTGTTTGCAGACACATATCCTTCTAATCCTGCTAAATTCTTGAAAGTTACGTCGTACTCCGCTACCACTTGCCGATTGAAATCGCTTAAGAATGGATAATCAATATTATTTTTATCTGTCCATTCCTTTTGTGCAAAAGGTGAGTCAACGGTTATTCCAATGACTTGGCAATTAGATTGGTTGAATTCCTGAAGTTGGTCTTGAAACGTACACATTTCTTTTGTGCATAAACCTGTGAAAGCACCGGGGAAAAACGCTAGTACGACGTTTTTCCCTCTGAATTCTCCGAGGGATCTGCTATTTTTATCTGTGTCATATAAAGTGAACGCCGGTGCGACGTCGCCTACTTCTACAGTCATTGGTGGTTCTCCAATTCTTATATTTCTGTGTCGACCGTATGCCTACCATAGTTTGAAGACAAGTTCGATCTCAGCTTGCCTAATATGCTAACACATATGATTTTGCTGTTATATTTAGCGTGCCATTGGATTATGATAGACTGGCCTTAGGTTAGACTTTGGAGTGGTTTATGTTTTTTGATTCAAGACGTTCTACTGTGCATGCTACTAATGGTATGGTTGCGACGAGCCAACCATTGGCGGCAATGGCTGGCTTGCAGATCCTGATGCAAGGTGGAAATGCAGTCGATGCTTCTGTAGCTGCAGCGGCTGTTTTAAATGTGGTCGAGCCAGAATCAACTGGGATTGGTGGTGACATGTTTGCTCTGATCCGTAATGCTAAAGATGGTGTTGTACACGCTTTGAACGGCAGTGGCAGAGCTCCGGCTGCGGCCTCTCCAGATGAGCTATTATCGCAGGGATTTCAGCAAATACCGGATAGTGGAGTCTATTCTGTGTCGGTGCCAGGAACCGTGCATGGTTGGGAAACTATCTTAGCTGCTCACGGAACTATGACGTTAGCTGAAGTGCTTGCCCCCGCTATAAAGTACGCTGAAGAAGGATTTCCAGTTACCGACATAATATCGTACCAATGGTCAAGTCAGGCCCAAAAACTAGCCCAATACCCATCAGGCCAGGAAATGTTAAAAAACGGTAGAGCACCAAGGCCTGGTGAAATAATGAAACTTCCAACGCTTGCGCGGACACTAAGGTTGGTTGCCGAAGGCGGCTCCGAAGCTTTTTATACAGGTGAAGTGGCGGCGAAAATTGCCAACTTCATTCAGGAGAATGGAGGTTGGTTGTCCGTCGATGATTTGGAATCACATACTTCTGATTGGGATGAACCTATTAAGACTGACTACAGAGGAGTCACCTGTTGGGAATGCCCGCCAAACGGCCAAGGAGTCGTCGCACTTGAAGCTCTGAATATCGTTGAAGGATTTGATATCGCTAGTATGGGTCCTCAGTCATCCGATGCTTATCATCATCTAATAGAGGCAACGAGACTTTCGTTTTCCGATGCTTACCAATACGTGGCTGATCCAAGAAAAGCATCGGTCCCTACATCTGACCTGATCTCTAAAGATTACGCAAATGTTCGCAGAGATTTGATAGATCCCATTAAGGCGATGAAAACAGTTCCTTATGGAAAGCCTTTTGGAGGTAGCGATACGGTCTATATTAGTTGTGTCGATGGCTCTGGAAATGCTTGTTCATTCATAAATAGTGTATTTAATAATTTTGGCAGTGGTTTAGTGGCACCTGATACTGGAGTTGTACTCCAAAATAGAGGGGCGTTATTCTCTCTTGATAAGAATCATCCGAATATATTAGAGCCTGGGAAACGCCCGTTTCATACTATTATCCCAGGCATGGCTACTATTGGTGAAGAATTGTATCTTTGTTATGGTGTTATGGGCGGTTTCATGCAACCTCAAGGTCACCTTCAGGTTATATCCAACATGGTGGACTTTGATATGGATCCTCAGGAGTCATTGAATGCTTTGAGGTTTATGGTGATGGGGGATGCTGTAGTTTTAGAAGAGGGATTATCTCCAACGGTGATTAACGATCTGCAAAATCGTGGGCACGATATTAGGTTTGCTGATGGATATACCAGGGTCGGTATGGGTGGCGGACAAGTAATAATGCGAGATCCTCTTACCGGTGTACTGAGTGGCGGATCAGAACCTCGCAAAGATGGATGTGCCATTGGTTGGTAGGCCTAGTATTGGAATTCTTCTCTTACAGGACTGAATACGTCTAGTGCCTTGGCAGGAGTGTCTCCACATTTAGCATAGTGCTCGATATTTCCTGGGATGATGTACATGTCACCTGGCTTCAGTATCTTCACTTCACCTCCTATCCCCATTTCTAATTCGCCTTCCACAACTATGCCAGCCTGTTCGTGGGGATGGGTGTGATTCGGAACTTCTGAATTTGCGTCGATGCTTACAAGAGAAAGCAGCATATTGGCGCCCCAGAACGTTTGTGTTCTGGCGCCTTTAATCAACTCTTTAGATTCCCTGCTGGCGGCGTCTTTAAAATATGACATTATATACTCCTGAATAATTTTTAAATTGGAGCAGTGACTCATATCAATTGAAGTATATGAAACACTATTTATCTAGTATTTTGAGAAGGTACCATCTTCAACAGTGATAAATTCCAACAAAGCGTATCTCCCCGATTTGTTTGCAGCTTGAGCTCGTTGCATGGCGGGAATTATTTCTGATGGGTCAGTGATTTTCTCACTGTAGGCTCCAAGAGCCTTAGCCACCTCGGAAAATTCGCCTGAAAGACTCTTGGTATTATAACGTTCAACGGCAGTCGGCATACGACTGTTTGAGTAAATACCCATAGTGTAATTGTTCATTACAATCGTCGTGATAGGTATTTCTTCCCTGACCGCGGTCTCTACATCTAGTCCTACCATTCCGAACGCTGCATCGCCCATAAAGTTGATTACTTGTTTCTCTGGGGCGGCCAGCTTAGCTCCAAAAGCTAATCCTAGGCTGTATCCTAGCTGTGTTGATTTCCCCCAGCCTATGAAACTCCGGGGTGCTCTTGCCTCCCAGAATGGAGTTACCTGCTCTCTAGAGCTGCCTGATTCGTGGGTAACGATAGTGTTATCAAGATCTACTGCTTTCATAATGTCCCACACAACCCGATAAGGATTTATTGGGATTTCGTCAGAGGTTAAACGCGGCATCCATTGATCAAGCCAGTGTTGTTTATGATTTTGTATTTTAGTGGTAAGTTCTGTATCAGTTTCGCGCGGTGCATTATCTCCGCTGCTTTTTATACCTTCCATGAATTGGGCCAAAACTAATTTAGCGTCACCGACTATGGGATGTTGGCTCTTATAGTCTTTGTTTATATCAGTATCTGAATTGGTCGCATGTATTATTGTTTTACCTACTGGTATAGGGACGGTGAAATTACTTTTTGTAAAACTCGCGCCGATTCCAAAGACGAGATCAGATGCATTCAGCAATTCGTGTACTGCTTCCGTAGTGCTTGATCCTCCTATGCCTAGCGATAATGGATGATTTTCAGGAAATGCACTTTTGCCTTCTAACGTAGTTATCACGGGTATCTGCAGATGTTCTGCAAGTGCCAATAGTTCTTGAGTTGCATCTGAATAAAGAACCCCCTGTCCCGCGAAAATGACTGGCCTTCTGGCTGATAATAAGGCATTAACCGCCTTGTTAATAGATTCCGGGTCTCCGGCGGTACGAAGGACAGTTGGGGGCTCATAGTCAAAGTCTTCTTCCCCTATTTCTTCTGTATGCAGATCTCCTGGTATTTCAAGTAATACAGGGCCAGGTTTACCAGACCTTAGGTGTGTATAAGCACGTCTCATCAGTTCCGGTACTCGGTCAGCAAAATTTATTTGGGCAGCCCATTTGGTAATACTCTGGTAGCTTGTGGTTGGGCTGAAGACAGGGTCAGTGTTACTTCTTCTCCTTGATGCTCCAGCTGGAAGGAGTAGTATAGGAACAGAGTCTGCGTACGCTTGGGCAACTCCACCAAAGGCATTTTCCGCACCGGGTCCTGCTTGCATCAAGAATATGCCAGTTTTCTTGCCGTTATTTATTCTTGAGAAACCATCGGCCATGTGGATACCAGTTCGTTCCTGCCTAACTACTATAGGCCTTATTCCTGCTATTGCAGCAGCTTCTATAAGTGGGTTTGAAGGCATACATCCGATCCACTCAACTCCTTCAAGTTTGAGTACGTTGGCTATAGCGGTAACTCCATCCATGTCTAAACTCCTTATATTTGATCGATGTTCAAACTTTGCAACTAATCTTGACAGGCGGACAGTAGATTTCGACCATTATACATAGACTTTATCGTTAGGACATGGATTTATTAAGAATAGCGCTACGGAATGCCCCAAGAAATAATTCGAGTTGGCTTAATTTCAATAATCGGGTTGTTATCTATGTCCATATTATTATATTGAGGATATTTGATGTGCAGTAAATCTATTGCTCTTGAATGTGTTTGACCTGTTTCTATGACATTTGCATTACCCATAACCAGCAAATACCAAAGCTCTTGCCAGTTGTCATCGTAGTGATCTATTACTAGGGACACCTTGGGGTTAGATAGTATATTCTTGACCCTCTTTAAATCATTAAGCTTAACGGTTTTAGGTTTTTGATCAAGAACGGAGAAAATGGCATTTCCGTCTGAAACACAGCATACCGGTATGACATGAGGGTTGGCATCCCGATCAGCAGTAGCTAAATGTGCGATCGGACATGAATCAAAAATTTCTCTGTACTGTCTTATATATACTGCCAATGCATCTCCGGATAACTGTTTGAGGAATTGGTGTGAATCTGGTTCGAGGTTCGACATAAATTGGGATTTCTTGATTGTTTACACGTGTACGATTAAAACGCCATTGGGTCTTCTAGAAATTCTGCATTTTCTAGTGCTAGGCTGGCAACTTGTTCCAATTCAGGATCACAATGTTCAAGGAATTTTGCTAGTATCTGTTTTGAAAGTATACCTCCTATGTTTCCTAGGGAGGCGCAAGCTGCTATTTGCACCTGGTTGTCGTCGTCCTGGAGCAATTCTTCTAAGTGGGGAACGACATCGTCTTCACCTAAAATGCCGCAGGCGATTGCAGATTCATATCTAATTGAGGGATCAATGCTCTTAAGTTCTATAAGCAAAATAGGTAACCATACAGTTTCGCCACTCCTCCCCATCGCATATATTGAACTCGCTTTTAAATCTGTATCACCACTTGAATAGGCCCATTTGATGTATTCTTCTATCTCTTCAGGATTTTTACCATTAAACTCGGCTATCGATTCCAGACATCTACGTCTGACCTCCAGATTTTCGGATTCATCAGACAACCTCGACATGAGGTTTTCATAAACTAACTCAGCGTCGGACTGGAGTATTTTATTGTCATATAATAAAGGTCCGAATTTACCTAAAGCGGCAGCACAGGTAGCTCGTGTGTCTGATAAATTATCAGATGACAAAACCACGATAAAATCGGGTATGACAGATCGATCTTCATATTCCCATAGACCGTCAATGGATTTAGATACGACGAAATCGTATTCTGATTTCAGCCCGATTTTAAATATGGAAGAAAAATCTAGTTCACTACTTTCCTCTGTCATTTCTACCAGTGTGGAAATCAGCCATTGTTGATAATCTTCAGAGAAGTTATTCCATAATTCGACAAACTCGGTGATCTCGGATCTTGTTAGATCCGATAAATCAGATAGGTTGTCTGTAGAGATCTGTCCATCACCATCTCTTAATATATTTATCAAATCGTTGAACGGCAAAGGGTGGCTCCATGCTGTGAAATTATCTGTCGTATTATCATGTATAGCTATTGATAATTTTCAATTTAGTCACTTCTACCTGTTTATTGTAAATCATCACGTATGCCAGAGTCAGCCTCACCGCGAATACCTAGCCGAATATGTCGCATTGCATCTGGGATATTTGAAATAAGATCGGATGCGATCATGCCGGATGTCCCAAAATGCTTACTTCCCAGTTCGCCTGCGTATCCATGCGTGTAGACACCACATAAAGCGGCCTGGCAGGATTCCATTCCCTGTGCCATCAATCCAGCGATAATCCCAGTAAGTACATCCCCTGTGCCGGCTGTGGCTAAGCTGGAGTTAGTAAAAGGTGAAATGTAACGATTTCCGGTCGTAGTGCTGGTCACTGTCAGTGCTCCTTTTAGTACTAATGTGACCCCCCATTTTTGAGAATATTCTTGGGATACTGCCAGCCTATTGTTCTGTATATCTGGTACTGATTTCCCAGTAAGTGTAGAGAATTCCCCGGGGTGAGGAGTCAATATCGTTGGAGAAGTTAACAATTTCCACCATTCCGGGATGAGAGATAAATTGTTCAATCCGTCCGCGTCAATTATTAAAGGGATATCTATATCAATCAAGGATTCTAATAGTGATACCAAGAACTCTCGTGTTGTTGGCGATTGGTTTAATCCAGGCCCAATAGCCAATACGTCGTATTTATGTATGTTGTTAATGATATGCGGGACAGACTGAGCACTTATATCGCCGTATTCATCCTCGGAGAGAGGCAGGTGTATAGCTTCAATGACGTGACCGGCGACAATTGGATATATGCTTTGAGGCGTAGCGATAGTGATGAGGCCAGACCCTGATCTAATTGCCGCGAGCCCTGACAGTGATGGAGCCCCAATATAGCTTCGGGACCCTCCTATCAGCAATGTGTGTCCATATGTTCCCTTATGAGAGTTTCTAGGACGTATTGGTAACAGTGTGGATATGTGTTCGGATGTCAGTAATTCTAAGTTGATATCATTCGCTGATGGTAGGTCATTTGGAAGTCCGATGTCTAGAGTGTGTAGCTCCCCTATGTAGTCGTTTCCTGGAAAGGTGAATAGTCCTAGTTTAGGAAATCCGAGTGCAGCTGTAATGTCTGCTCTTATAGCTGCCGAGTCAACTTCCCCTGTGTCTGGATATATCCCAGTTGGAATGTCCACAGACAGGCATTTAGCGTATGTAGGATTATTGGACCGTTCATTTATTATCGTGCAGATAGAAGAGGTATTCTCATCTAAAGGTCTGTAATTTTGGTTTGCCCCCAGTATGCAATCCACGAGTAAGTCGCTTTCAGTGATCAAATTCCTTAAAGTTACGTAACATGGGTCGTCCGGAGCAAACACGCATTTAATGTGATCATCAGAGATTTTCTGGAGTAGTAAATCATCATTAGCCTGTCCTCGAGTTATATATACTGTTACTGAAGCACCCCATTTGTGGAGTAAACCTGCAAGTATAAGACCATCGGAACCATTGTTACCTGGGCCTACAAGGACTGTTATTTTTTTTGAGCCTAAGGGCGATATATTTTGTTTTATAAGTGTGGCAACTGCATGGGCAGCGTTTTGCATTAAAGCTTCAGTACTTACGCCAAATGCAGAACTGGAGTTTTCTAATGCGTTCATTTGTTTACTGGTTACAATTTTCATTCTTATTTCTGAGAGGCTATAACAAAAGCGACGGCGTATTCCCTAGAGTGTGATAGGCTAATGCTTATTTCAGTGATTCCCAGCTTTTCAGCACGCTTCTCAGCTCTACCATACAGTTGTATACCGGGTGCTCCGCTTTGTTGGCGAGTGACTTCTATATCTTTCCATGAAACCCCTCTTACACCAGTCCCAAGCGCTTTCATGGTTGCTTCTTTGGCAGCGAATCTAGCTGCCAAATTAGGAGCTCTTTCTCTGCAATAAGCTATTTCGTTGAGAGTAAATATACGATTTAAGAAACGGTGCCCGTAACGTTCTAAGACCGTCTTTATCCTAGGAATCTCGATAATATCTACGCCAGTTTGTACCATTACTACTTCCGATACAGATTACATAGAATGTTTAAACGTATATTTGCTAGGTAGTGGTTTTGGAAAGGTTGGTGTGATCAGCAATCTGTAATGAGTCCAATATCTTTGATACTGAGTAACTTCTGTTGAGCACGTAAAAATGGATTCCTTGGACACCATTTGCCCACAAGTCTTGCACTTGATTGATAGCGTGTTCGATCCCAATTTGACGGACCGTTTTGTCGTCGTCATGGTGTTTATCTAGTTGAGTATCTAGGTGGCTTGGAATACTGGCACCGCACATAGAGGTGAATCTACGGATTTGTGGTGCGCTCAGGATAGGTAGTATTCCTGGAATGATCGGTACTGTTATCCCAGCTTTTTCGGCGCGTTCAACAAAATCATAAAAGTCTTGATTGTCATAAAAAAGTTGAGTAACTAGGAAATCGGCTCCATTATCGACTTTTAATTTCGCATATTGTATGTCGGAGTGCAGGTCTATAGATTCTGTATGGCCTTCAGGATAGCAAGCAGCGGCTATTCCAAAGGAAAATTTTTGATCAATATGTTTGATTAAATCCGAGGCATGTGCGAATCCACCTTCAACTGGCACGAAATTGCTATCGCCAGCAGGCGGGTCTCCACGTAGAGCGATAATATTTTCTATCCCCGCTGATACCAACCGTTTGAGCACTTCATCGATCTCTGGCTGAGTTTGAGATACACAGGTCAAATGCGCCATTACCTCAAAATTTAGTTCCCGCTTCAACCGAAGAGTAATTTCCTCTGAAAAGGCTTGCGTGCTACCTCCTGCGCCATATGTTACAGAAACAAAACTGAGATTGTAGGGTTTTAACCTGCTGGCTACTTCCAGTATGTTATTAATTCCCTCTACCTCTCTAGGAGGAAAGAATTCACATGAGATAGTTCTGGAGGTTTTTAATATATCCTTGATAAACAATGAGTGACCTTCTTGGTTGATACGGACTCAACAGAGTATGCCTGTCAAACACGGTGTTACTTTTAAAAATACCCTGTCCCTGCGGTAAGGTCAAGGTAAATAGCCTAGAACTCCGGCTTCCTTTTCTCTTTAAATGCTTGAATACCTTCTTTTGGATGGTTAGAAGTTGACAGGTATTGGACAAAAGCCGCACTCTCTAGTTGGATGCCTGATGTTACTGATAAATCTCTGCCTTGTCGCGTGATGGATTTAATCCAAGATAGACTCTCCCGACTTTTATCTCTAAGGGAAGCCAGTATTGATTCCAATTCTTCATCCAGATTAGCTTCAGTCGTAGACCTTAGCGCTAAACCCCAATCAACTGCTTCTGGTCCTGTTAGCCATCGTCCTGTGGTAAGCAATTCCATAGCTCGCTGCATCCCTACTCTTTTGGGTAGTCTTTGTGTAGACCCACCCCCAGGCATCAATCCGAAATTCGCATGTTGGTCTCCCAGTTTAGCTTCATCTGAGACGATAGTCATATCACATGCCATAGCTAGTTCGAGTCCGCCGGCGAGAGCGAATCCCTGTACTACTGCTATTGTCGGGATTGGCAGATTCTCAATATCCAAGAAACACTGGTTGAGTAATTGTATGTACGGGTTAAGTAGTGATAGATTCTCAAAGGCAGAGTCGAAGAACAGTAAGTCTGCTCCTGCGCAGAAACTTCTTCCATTTCCTCGAACAACTAGGGACTTAAGATCCTGGTCAACTGATGCGATAGAAATGGCGCATTTTAGTTCAGATAGCAACTCTGGGCTTAGTGCGTTCATAGCATCAGGGCGGTTTAGTGTGATAGTTGCTATGTGATTATCCTTGAGATAGGTAATATTGCTGTAATCCAATTAAAACTCCTTATCTTTAAACAGCTGGTACGGGAGGAAATATTTGCCCTGATCGTAAATATGATTTTTCAGGATGTGTTTATAGTTACTTAAACTTTACTACATTCTATGGCTAAATAAAGTATAATGGGCTCGCTTTCTGGTTTTCGTTTTTCTTGATACTTAAATATTTGCTACTGGGTTAAAGTTTATGGAAGATAGAAGTTTAACTTATATGAATTTTAGTTGGATAATTGAAGGCACGTTAGCTGGTGCGCAAGGCCCTACTAATCCACGTGACATTACATTTCTAAAACTGCAAGAGATAGCTTCTGTGATACGTATGGAGGAAAATACTATATCTACAGAACCATGGCAAATGGTTGAATTATATGAGCCAGTGGCGGATTTTTCTGCTCCAAATATGGAGCAGATTGACCGTATGGTTAAATTCATAGATGCTGAGATTGAGACTTGGGAGAGGCCAGTGGTCGTAACCTGTGCGGCAGGTATTGGCAGGACTGGGACGATACTCGCGTGTTACTTCGTTAGTGTTGGATACTCACCTCAAAATGCTATTGATTACATTAGGCAGCTAAGACCAGGTTCCATACAAACCTCTGGGCAGGAACAGGCGGTTCGAAACTTTTTTGAGTATAGGAAAAATACGTCTTAGTTGGAGTCGTTTCTTAACTTTTTCTAGGTATTTGTAAAGCATTCGGAGTAAATGTAGTAAATATGAAACCGATAATTATTTCAGATGCATTGATGCAATCCGTCTACGCTGAAGCTCGGAACAGCTATCCCGCAGAATGTTGCGGCTGGCTCACTGGTGGCAGATCGGGTTCTTATGTAGACCGTATTAGAAGGTGTGATAATGATCAGTCTTCCGGTAATCATCCGACTCAACCTGAACGTGGTGTCGAGACTGCATACGTATTTAGTTCATCTGATGTTATGGAGCTAAATCAGAGCTTGGAAACTGACCATCCGGCCCTAATTATCTATCATTCTCATCCCAATGGCCAAGCTTATCTCTCTGACACAGATAGAGAAGTTGCCACTAGCCCATGGGGAGACGGACCTGCATACCCTGTGCAACAGCTGGTTGTTGGCATAGATGATTCCAGAGTAGTGGAATCCGCGCTATTTGCTTGGTCTGATTCTGAGAATTCCTTTGTAGAAATAGCAAGATATCCAGGTGCAGAACTTTAAATCGACATCTATGGTGATCTGGTTTAGTCTCGAAACCTATCCTAGGATTCTTTAATCGACAATTCTTGTACGTCGTTGTCGCGTTCTCTATCTAAGCTTGCAGCAGTCGTATGTGGTGCGCCGAGCTTCGCGACTGAAACAGCTCCTGCTATATATATTGCTGCCATGAGGGCCAGAACAGACCATGTAACAAGTCTATTTAGCTTATCCCTCCCTAATATTAGTAGTAACCCCATAAGGATTAATATGAGTGCTACTACACCTGCGATTAGGTGATTTGTATCTGCTTGGTTAACCAGAATACCTTGCCTGTAGAACGGATCAGCATAACAAAGTATCGTGACATTAAATACGCAACTTCCATACAGGTTTCCAATTCCGAGGTCCGCAGCACCCATTCTCGCAGCAGCTATACTAGCGGCGACTTCTGGCATAGACGTCACGACTGCTACTGAAAGGATACCAAGAGTGCTTGATGCAACACCGGTTATTTCTGCGATACGGTCGACACTGAACGCAAGGAAAAAGCTTGCTAATATAACACCCGCCGATACTATACCGAACATAATCCAGGCTTTTGTTAACGTCATTCCGGGGTCCTCTAGTTCTTCGCCATCCGCATCCTCGGGGCGTTTAGAGTAAACAATCTTCATTCCAATAACATATACAACCAGCAAAATTATTGAAGATATACCTATTTGCCACACGGATATGTCTATCTTCACTGTTGCAAACAAAACCGCTAATCCTGTCATTATTGCAGCTAAAACTATTAGATAACCTTGCTCAGGAGCTACCTTTTGCAAAAACCGTTTCCCTCCGAATATTAGGGCTACTACAGCCAGAATGAACATGTTCGCCATATTTGATCCAAACACATCCCCTAGTGCCAGTTCTGGATTCGGAGTTGCTAGCCTCACAGCTGAAATGTTTGTTGATAACTCTGGTAGCGATGTTGCTAATGCAACTAGTAGGCTACCTACGAACAATCTTCCCCATCCGGTCAGAGTAGCTAATGCATCACCGTATTTCGCTAACAAGCTCCCGAAATATATGACTGCAACGGCGCTGGCAACGAATATCCCTATTGATAGGCCTAGGCTCATTTCCATGCTTGGTCAGTTTCTCCCTGTAGATTAGGTTGGATTGCTGCTAAGTACTAAACAATTGCCCGGGCTATTTTATCTCCCATATCTGTAGTGCTAGTTCTTTCTCCACCTTCAGATATTATGTCAGGTGTTCTTGATCCGTTATTCAGTACCGATTCCACGGCCATCTCGACACTTGCGGCTTCTTCGGTCAATCCCAGTGAATATCTTAGCATCAAAGCTGTGCTTAATATGGAGCCTATTGGATTGGCTATACCTTTACCTGCAATATCAGGTGCTGTACCGTGGATTGGTTCGTAAAAACCAGCAATCTTGCGGCCTGCTATTGGGACGTCGGATAAACTAGCCGACGGTAATAGTCCCATGGATGCGGCTAAAATTGCTGCTTCATCAGTTAGTATGTCTCCGAAAGTATTCTCAGCTACTATAACGTCGAATCGACGTGGATCTTGGACTAGCTGCATAGCGCAAGCATCAACAAGAACATGTTCTAGTTCAACGTCTGGATATTCTGGTGCTAGATTGGTGGCTATATGCCTCCAGAGTCTGGAGCACTCAAGAACGTTTGCTTTGTCAATGGATGCTAGCTTACCACGGCGACCCCTGGCTAATTCAAATCCTACTCTTAATACTCGTTCGATTTCGGCTTCTGTATAGAACATAGTGTCTACGCTCGTCCAACCTGAGTCTGTTTGGTTACGCCCTTTTGGTTCCCCATAATATAGTCCACCGGTGAGTTCTCTCACTACCACCATGTCCACGTCTTTTAGGACCTCTGGTTTTAATACACTAGACTCGATTAAGTTTGGGTACACCTTTACCGGTCGTATGTTAGCAAACACTCCCATCTCAGCTCTCAGTTGTAAAAGGCCGTCTTCTGGTCTCATGTTTGCAGTAGGATCGTCCCATTTTGGTCCACCGACTGCTCCAAACAGGACTGCATCGGATGATCCTGCTAATTCACGGACCTCATCTAATAGAGGGGTACCGTGTTTATCTATAGATATTCCACCAACGTCGCCATATTGCAAATTGAATGTATGTCCAAAGGCCTTTGAAATAGCGTTAAGCACTTTAACACTTTCATCTGTTACTTCTGGGCCTATTCCGTCTCCACCTAGTACAGCTATGTTAAATTCCACAACAATCCTCCTGAAAAACCGCGGTAAGTATACAGGTAAACATTTTCGCTATCAAACTATTACTAGTGGAAGTGTCTCATGTTGCCAACAATAGACTCATTGGTAGTCAGGCAATTCACAGATACTATATTATGTATGGAAATAAAGTATCCGATTGGTTAAATAAAAATATGACTGAAAAATCTCTTATTGATGAATTACAGGAAGTTGTAGGTCTTGAAGATGTAATTTCTCATCCTGATGACTTGCTGGTGTATGAATATGACGGTTCAGTAGACAGTAATATTCCGCTAGCAGTTGTCTTTCCTAGCTCTGTGGATGAAGTAAGTCGGATACTGAAGATAACTCATAGTAGAGGAATTCCTGTCGTTGGCCGTGGTTCAGGAACAGGGCTCAGCGGCGGAGCTATAGCTCCAGATGGCGGTATACAAATAGCTTTTACGAAAATGACCCGAATCCTAGAGGTAAACGTACAGAACAGGACTGCTACTGTAGAACCTGGAGTAATCAATTTGGATTTGGATAATCATGTGAGAGAGATGGGCTTAAGGTATGCACCAGATCCCTCTAGCCAAAGAGCTTGTAGCATCGGAGGCAATATCGCCGAGAACGCAGGGGGGCCTCATTGCCTCGCTTACGGAACAACAACCAACCATGTTTTAGAAATTGAATCGGTTCTTGAAGATGGGTCCATTGTAAAGTTAGGAGGTCAGTGCAGAGATGTTCCTGGATATGATTTACGTGGGGTGTTCGTAGGATCTGAAGGTACATTTGGTATAGCTACTAAAATTACGGTGCGATTATTGCCACTGCCTGAGATGGTAAAGACGTTTCTGGGAATTTTCCCTGATATTGAGTCTGCCTGTACTGCGGTTTCCTCTGTTATTGGCCATGGGATAGTGCCGGCAGCTCTGGAAATGATAGATGCTTTAAGTATAAAGGCTGTTCAAAGTGTTACTGATGCAGGTTTTCCTGATGATGCAGGCGCAGTCTTGCTAGTAGAACTGGAAGGACTATCGGAAGAAGTTGAAGAAGTGACTGAGAGAGTGGAATCTTCACTGTGGGACACTGGAGCGACCAACGTTTTAATCGCGGAGGATCCTGAAGATAGAGAAAAACTGTGGGTAGGCAGAAAAACTGCTTTCGGAGCTTTTGGCACCATTGCGCCTAATTATTATCTGGTGGATGGTGTCGTTCCCCGGACCAGATTAACGCAGGTGCTCAGAAAAGTCAGCGAAATAGGAGCTAGATACGATATAACTATTGCTAATGTTTTTCATGCAGGAGATGGGAATCTTCATCCATGTATGCTCTTTGATGAACGAGAGCCAGGAGTGCTAGATAGAGCTATGAAGGCCGCTTCAGAAATGATGGAATATTGCGTTGAAGTCGGAGGAACATTAAGTGGTGAGCATGGAATTGGGTTAGAAAAAAAGGAATACATGCCATTAGTATTCAATGAGATAGATCTTTCCCAGATGAAAAAGGCACGAGATGCGTTTGCGCCCCGAAATTTGTTAAACCCAGGGAAGATATTTCCGGATGGAGAGTCTCACCCAATAGAGCCCCATAGAGTAAGTCCTGGACAATATATTTAGCTGTATCTTGGAGATTGTGTGACCGCAAATACTGTCTTAAGGGTAGAAGAAGCCGTTGGGGCGAATAAAATCCTAGACCCTCGTGAAAATGAAGCATATCAGCTTGGAGGGATGGTTCCAGACGTCATAGTGTCTGTTGACGATGAGAAGGATATAAGTTCAGCCTTGCTGGTAGCTTCTCAGCACAGTCTATGTGTTTCACCATGGGGTGGAGGCACTCACCAATTTCTTGGTAACACACCCTCCCGGATTGATATCATATTGGACTTAAGTAAATATAATCGTGTCTTAGATTTCCAGCCGGCTGATTTAACTGTAACTGTGGAGGCCGGAATAACCTTAGACGATTTAAAGGCAGTTGTTAGTTCTTCTGATAAATTGGTGCCGATAGAATCTCCTGCAGCAAACAGTGCTACGATTGGGGGTATTCTGGCCACTGGCAGGAGTGGACCACTGCGTTATACATATGGGTTGCCGAAAGATTGGGTGATCGGTTCTCGCGTAGTCTCAGCCACCGGAGAGGTTGCTAAATCAGGTGGCAAAGTGGTAAAGAATGTTACTGGATATGACTTGAACAAGTTGTACTGCGGGTCATTGGGTACGCTTGGTGTTATTTCCGAAGTAACTTTTAAACTTGCCCCACATCATCCTTCATCGAGCGCGATAATTGTTGAATTAGATTCTCTCGATAAAGCGTGTGAATTCTCAAGTCTATTAATGTCCAAAGTTTACGCTCCCCAGGGTATTCATATCTTGAACAACAGCTCCGAATTTTATACCAAGTATGGGCTTAGTAGTTCTGAAAGTTATTACCTCGTAATTTTGTTCTGTGGGAGAGCCCCTGCTGTGTTACGCAGAGTGCGTGAATCTACTAATTTGCTTATGGAGAATGGGGTAGTAGTGAAAGAGCAATTGTCTGATGAAAAATCGGACGCACTAATAGAACATGTGACTAATTTAGGGAGTGCTGGTGAAAATATTGCTGAATGGGAAGTCCTGGTTAATATCATGCCCGACAACTTCTTGCAGGTCTGGCGGCAGTGTGAAACATTATCTCTTAAATCACCTTTGGAATTTATAGGAGACCCTGCGTTTGGGACTATACGTATATCGATCCAGGACTCTGATGATATGGGTAATGCTGTAATTATTGATCATATATCTCAATTAAGAAGATTTGTTGATGATAGGAGTGGAGCCCTGACCATTTGGCGATGCCCTAGTACTGTAAAAGAACAGCTTGATGTATGGGGTGGAAATCAACCAGAATTAAGGGTAATGGCGCGTATTAAAGATCAATTCGATCCGAATGGTACTCTGAATCCTTGCCGCTTTATGGGGCGCTTGTAATGACCGGTTCGAACGACATGACAAACGAAACCAAAAAAGTAGGGTTTATGGGCGTCGATTCCCCATCTGAATCAGACATGTATCGGTGTGTTCATTGTGGGCTATGTTTGAGCGCGTGTCCTACGTACACCCATTTGGGAGTTGAGACCGAATCTCCGAGAGGACGAATAGCTTACATGAAAGCTGTTCACGAAGGTAGGATAGGGATTACTGATCGCGTCGTGTCCCACTGGGAAAAATGCTTGCAATGCCGCGCCTGTGAGGCTGTTTGCCCTTCTGGGGTTCCATATGGACGGCTCATGGAGCAGACGCGTTTCCAAGTTCTTACCAATAATAAACAAGGTTCTGAGTTAAGGCGGATTAGTTCAATTTTTCTTAGATCTATATTGCCACGCCCCAAGCTGTTAAAAATTACTGCCCATCTGGTGCGGATGTATCAACGGTTAGGTTTGCAAGCATTAGTTAGAACGACTCGAATTTTGGAGGCTTTACCAGGCAATCTTGATAAAATGGAAAAACAAATTCCTGTAATGAGTGATCGTTTTTTTGGGCCATCACGCGATATATATAAAGCGCGAGGTGAAACTAAAAAAGTTGTCGGACTGTTGTCAGGATGCGTAATGCCACTAATGCAGGGCGACACTATGGAAGCAACAGTTAGGGTATTAGTTAGAAATGGATGTGATGTGGTTGTTCCAGTAGGACAAGTATGCTGTGGAGCTCTAAATCTACATAGTGGAGATTTGAAGTTAGGTAGAGCTCTTGCTAAGAAAAATATAGACATATTTATAGAATCTAACGTTGATGTGATAGTTACTTCTTCTGCTGGGTGTGGTTCTTCTATGAAGGAATATTCTGAGCTTTTGTCAGATGATCCAGATTATGGAGAGAAAGCAATGTGGTTTAGCAGTATTACAAAGGATGTTACTGAATTTTTGGTGGACTTGCCGTGGGAACCTCCTTTACACGAATTAAACCGGAAAATCACCTATCAAGACCCTTGCCACTTAGCCCACGCCCAGAGAATTATGGATGCTCCGAGAAAACTTCTCAGGAGTATAAAAGGAGTTGAACTGATAGAGATGAAGCAATCAACTATGTGTTGTGGTTCGGCAGGGTTTTACTCAATGGTCCAGCCTGAGTTATCACATAAGATTCTTCATACGAAAATGCGTAATATAGCTGATACTGATGCTAATCAAATCGTGACGGCTAATCCTGGATGTATGATGCAGTTAGAAAACGGCCTTCTGGATTTGAATGGTGAGCAAACAGTTGTCCACGTGGTTGATATTTTGGATGAAGCCTATGCCCTAGAGGCGCAAAATGTGTAAATAGCATTGATACCCTTGAATTTGATGGATGTTAGGAGCTTCTCATGAATTATTTCCCTTTAAATAAAGATCAGAAAGACTGGAGAGACCGAGTAGCCGAATTAGCCACTCAAGAAATTGGCCCCTTGGCTGCGGGTGTTGATGCATCTGGTAACTATCCGAAAGATTCCATCAATGCTTTGGGTAGGGAAGGTCTGTGGGGCCTGAGAACTCCGAAGGAATATGGTGGTCTCGGTCTAGATTTATTGACGACTTGTCTTATTGTGGAAGAAATAGCAAAGAAATGCCCTTCTACGGCCATGTGTTACAAAATGCACCTCGAAGCTGTAGAGGTAATCAACTTAATTCCAACGGATTACCAAGTGGAGGCATTCCTGAAGCCTTTAGGCGAGGGCAAGGTGTTCGCGAGCGCGCCAGGTGGTGAATCAGGAGGCCAAGCTGGTGATGATTGGCGCCCCAATACTGCGGGACCGTCTACCTTTAAATGTGTCGACGGAAATATATTAATAGATAACGTTCGTAAATCATATGTTACTTCTGCAGGCCAATGTACTCATTACACAATGTTTTGTTATTTAGATGGTTATTATGTTGAAGGGCCAGCTAATCTCATTGTTGTCGAAAGCGACAAAATTGATTGGGAAGTAGTGGGCGACTGGAATGGCCTCGGCATGCGTGGTAATGGTAGTGCTCCTATGAGGTTCGACGGCCGTGTACCGGAGGAAAATATATTAGGCGCTGATATTAGCACTAAGGTCCTATGGGATAGATATTTTAGCCCATTGCAAATCCTCACTTATGGAGCTGCGTATATTGGAGTGGCTTCTGGTGCTTTTGAATTAGCATGTGCTGAAGGGGGAAAACGTCATCCGAGTGGATCCCGAAGGATAGACTCTCCAATGAATTTTCGCCGAATATCTGAGATGAGTGCCCAAATCGAATCTGCTAGGGCTATGCTGCATTGTGTCGCGTCTGTAGCTGATCGGAACCCGGACATGTCGCCGCTGCCGTATTTGCAGGCTAAGGTTGTATGCTCTGAGACTGCCGTAAAGGTGACTCAAGAGATTATGACTATGTTTGGAGGTACCGCTTTTGCTGGTAGATTACCATTTGAAAGGTATTTTAGGGATGCTCGCGCAGGATTGATAATGGGAGTTGCTAATGATCAAGCCTATCAACGTATTGGGGGCTTTTTGTTTCCAGATAATTAGGTTTGATCCCATTCGATCATAGTCTTAATAGATCAAGTCATATCTGGTTGTTTTGGACGCTGGTCTTAGCTATTCATCGAAAGTGATCAGTGCTCTCTGGGCTGCTGCTAAACTTGCTCCATAGGCTACCTCATAGCCTGACTTAGACAATATGGATTCCATAGCAGATAGAAACGCGAATACGTTGGTTTCACGGGCAGATTCTCCCATTAGTCCAACTCTCCATACTTTTCCTCTAAGTTCTCCCAGTGCGCCGCTTACCTCAATATTATAGTCCTGTAAGAGTTGGCGTCTTACGTCCGCTTCGTCTATTCCGTCGGGTACGCAGACTGGAGTTAATGGGTTAAGTCGATATTCTTCATCAGAAAGGATATCTAGGCCAATCGCGGAAACTCCTGCACGAAGAGCGGAGGCAACTTTGGCGTGCCTGTTTATGCGGTTTTCTAACCCTTCTTCCATCATCATTCGTAGCGACTCTCGTAGCGCATATGTCATAGATATAGGGCTAGTGTGATGGTAGGCTCTTGTTTGGGACCAATAAGTTTCCAGATCTTTTAAGTTGAAGTAAAAACTCTGCACATCGCTTGTACGGTTGTTGATAACTTCTTCAGCTCGAGGTCCAATCGTTATGGGAGCTAATCCAGGAGGTGAGCCGAGGCATTTTTGGCTTGCGCTGTAGGCTATATCTATGTCCCAGTCGTCCATTCTAAAATCATGGCCTCCGAGGGATGTTACTGCATCGACTAGTACTAAAGCGTTATGTGAGTGTACCAGTTCAATGATTTCGGTTAACGGAGTAAGTACTCCTGTAGAGGTTTCAGCATGAACTACTCCCACCATCTTGACGTTTTCATGCTTCTTTAATTCATGTTCCAAAGCGTTAATATCTATGGGTTTACCCCAAGGGGCGTCCAGTATGATAGTTTCGGCTCCGCTTCGTCTAGCGATATCAGATAATCGGTCACCAAAATAACCATTGCGGCATATTATTACCTTGTCGCCATCTTCCAAGATGTTTACGCATGCTGCTTCCATGGCACCAGTCCCGGTGGAGGATAAAGGCGCAGTCATAAAATTGTTTGTGTGGAATACATTACGAAGCATTTCACCAACTTCGTCCATGACTTGGAAAAAATCTGGGTCTAAATGACCTATTACAGGTTTTGTCATAGCCTGTAATACTCTGGGATGTACGCTGCTTGGTCCTGCTCCCAGTAATATTCGTTCTGGATTCTTGAATTCTTCTAAGTAAGTCTGATTCAAACTATTTCTCCATCTGTTGGTTGGATATTAACTGATTCTCACTTTGTGTTGAGTCCAGTTCTATGCTTATTTACACTACAGGCGATGTTCCTCCGTCTATGTTGATAGCAACTCCAGTGAGATAACTTGCCATATCGGAAGCCAGGAATGTTATAACGTCTCCGGCTTCATGGGTTTCTGCTACTCTACCAAGAGGGATTCCCCGTGCTTTAGCCGTTTCTGTGTAAAATTCATCTAAGCTCAACTCCGGTCTTGTGGCCTTGAGTGATTCATATCTGCGCTCATGCTGACCGCTCTTCACTGTGCCTATGCAGACTGTGTTAACTAGGATATTGTCTTTAGCGAGGTCTTTTGACATTGCTTTCGTAATAGCTATTCCGGCTGCTCTTGAAATGGATGTCGGCATTGACGATGCACCAGGAGCTTTACCTCCAAGGTTGGTAACGTTAATGATGCGTCCGCCACCGACCTTTCGCATTTCTGGTATAGATTTTCTCATCAGACGGATGGCACCCCACACTTTGAGTTCGAAGTCGGATTCCCAGTCGTCATCACTCACGTCTTCAAAAGGTTTAGCCATTGAAACTCCTGCATTGTTAACCAATATGTCCAGCCTGCCGTAATTGTCAATCGCCGTGGTTACAATTTTTTCTGGAGTAGACTTATCCGATATATCTGCGGCTAAGGGTAATACTATTCCTTCGGTTGATGTCTTTATTTCTTCCGCGGCTTGGTCTAATGTTTCTTGAGTTCGGGCAACTATAATTACTCGAGCTCCTTCTTGAGCCATACGCATAGCAGCATATTTCCCGATCCCTTGGCTTCCACCAGTGACTACTGCGACTTTATTGCTGAGACCTAAATCCATGTGTATTCCTCCATATATGTGATACGTGACAGCCCGTTCGTATTATAGCGATGTGAAGGTCTTCACATCGCGAGATCTCTATAAATTTCTTGGATTGTCTTCAGCGCTATATTTTAGTGTCCTTTGTGACGACTGTCCATTACAGTCAAGGGTGGTCCTAATGGTCAGCAATTTGATCAAGGATTGTGGACTAAATTCGGTATCAATTGATACCTGTAATTATGAAGGCAGTATAACTATGGATCGTTGTACTCGTCTCCAATGACTTGGTAAACATCTATTTGTTGATTTGCGTCCGTTGTTGTTTCATGGCTGAGAACACCATCGGAAACTAATTTATCTAGGCATTCGCCTATTTTGGATTGCCAAATGGGGTTGCCGGCATTGTTGATTTGAAAATCAGACGGATACGTATCCACATAAGATTCACCAGATCCGGTCTTTGCGACATTAAGCCAGAATTGAACTTGGTCTTGTAATTCCTTTCTGGTAAAACCAGACAATGTCATGTCGGTAACCTCAGGTACTGATCCAAATCGAATGCTTCCTCCGCCTCGAATGAAATAATGAATCCAGTCGAAGTACGAAGTTTCAGGAATTCCGGCATCGTTATTAACATTGTCGTTCATTGATGTATTCCTCCTTTAGTCACATTCGTATACAGTTTTCCAAATATCAATTACAAATCAATATTAGATATTTCGGCAACTGTGGGAACGTCCTTATCACCACGTCCACTAAGGCATACAAGGATGGATTGTTCTTTCGTCATCGTTTTCGCTAGTTCACAAGCGTAATAGACTGCATGAGCTGATTCAAGTGCTGGTATTATTCCTTCTGTTCTAGATAATAGGTGAAAGCCTTCGAGAGCTTGGTCATCGGTAACGTTCACGTATTTGGCCCTGCTTATATCTTTCAAGTAACTGTGTTCTGGTCCTACTCCAGGATAATCTAGACCCGCTGATATGCTGTGAGTTCCAATGATTTGGCCGCTGTGGTCTTGGAGTAAATATGACATAGACCCGTGTAATATACCTGGTCTACCCGCTGATAAAGGTGCCGAATGCTGTCCAGTATCAATACCATATCCGCCAGCTTCCACACCAATGAGCTCTACGCATTCCTCTTTTATGAAATCGAAAAACATCCCTATTGCGTTACTTCCGCCACCAACACATGCTACAACGCAGTCCGGTAAATTTTTTTTCAGACTTGAGATTTGTGCTTTTGATTCTCTTCCTATTACAGACTGAAAATCTCGGACTATCATGGGATATGGGTGTGGGCCGACAGCGCTACCAATTAGATAATGGGTGGTGTCGACATTGGTGACCCAGTCCCTAATTGCCTCGTTAATGGCGTCTTTCAAAGTTTTCGTCCCTGATTCGACAGCTATAACATCAGCCTCTAATAAGCGCATTCTGAATACATTCAGTGATTGCCTTTGTATGTCCTCTGCGCCCATGTAGACGATGCATTTGAGTCCTAACATCGCGCAGACAGTCGCGGTTGCAACCCCGTGCTGACCAGCTCCAGTTTCAGCAATGATGCGTTCCTTTCCCATATGTTTAGCAAGGAGGGCCTGACCTATCGCATTGTTTATTTTGTGTGCGCCCGTATGTGCTAAGTCTTCGCGTTTAAGATAAATCTGAGCCCCATCGCATAATTTAGACAAATTTCTGGCGTGGTAAATTGGGGTTGGTCTACCCGCGTAATTATGCAGTAAATCCTCTAAGTCATCAGAGAACTGTGGGTCGTGCTTGATTTGATTGTATGATTGTTCTAGTTCAGTCAAGGCAGTCATCAGTGTTTCTGGAACAAACTTGCCGCCGTAATCACCAAATTTTCCTGATGAATCAGGAACGTGTTCCGAATGATTTTCTTTCATAGGTAGGCCTCCGAGGGCTTTGGATATCACAAAATAATTAGCTTAATCGCCGTGCGTTTTGTATAAACGAAGAGATTTTCTGAGGATCCTTTATACCGTTAGTTTCAACTCCCGTGGATACATCAACTCCTAAGGGATTAACTCGTTTTATCGCATTAGTAACATTATCTGGGGTCAGCCCTCCAGCTAAGAGAAATGAATGTCCTGATTTAGATATACTGGCCGCAATATCCCAGTCGAAACTGTGACCGGTGCCACCTTGATAACCTGGGACTAAGCTGTCTAGAGTTATATGATAACCACTTTCAGCATATGGTTTTATTAGATCATAAATAAATGATAAATCGGACGATTCACTCGTAGTTGTTGGAATTTGTATAACCTTAATTATTTCAGCGGAAACTGATCTGCAATATTCTACGGATTCTGATCCGCATAGTTGGACCATATCAAGTTTGCATGATTCAACATATTGATTGACTTCTTCTATAGGTTGATCTGCAAAAAGCCCTACGATCTTTGTAGATGGACATTCCGCATCCTTTACGGCCGATGTAATTAATTTAGCGCCATCTACGCTGATCTTACGCCTTCTTTGAGGAACGAAAACCATACCTAGTAAATCAGCTCCAGACTCTGCTGATACCTTGGCATTTTCGACGTCTTGTATGCCGCAAATTTTTACAAGCATCAGATGTCGAAGATGTCGAGGCTGTTTTGATTTGTTAAGTGTTGGACTGAGGCAGCGATATCTGTTGACGTAACTAGCGCCTCTCCAACAAGCACAGCCTTGACCCCAAACGTTGATACGGTATCAATGTGTTCACTTGTACTTATGCCACTCTCACTGACGATTAGTTTCTCCGGTGGTATTAATTGGGATAGATGTTCTGTTACTTTAATGTCTGTTGTAAACGTGTTGAGATCACGATTGTTAATGCCTATTATTTCGGGGTTAACCTTCAAAACCATTTCTAATTCGGGTGCATTATGTATTTCAATTAGAGTATGCATACCCATGGAATAGCTTAGTTGTTTTAACTCGCGTAACTGAGTTTCTTCGAGGATAGCAGCGATCAGAAGTATAGCGTCAGCTCGATTTGCTCTTGCCTCATATACCTGATAGTCGTCAAATATAAAGTCTTTTCTTAATATTGGTAGATCTTTTGAGACTCCGGAATTTTTTATATCTACAATATGCTGCAGTTCGCCTTGAAACCGTGGATCTGTTAACACCGATATTGCTGAAGCTCCGTTCTCTGTGTACGTGCCCGCAATTTTCACAGGGTCGAAGTTTGGGCACAGGAGGCCTTTTGACGGCGACGCTTTTTTTACTTCTGCTATTAACGAAACTCTATTTCCAGATATAGCCTTTTTAAAATCTAACGCAGCTGGTTGTGTAGATATAAGGTGGTGTAGTTCGTTAAGTGAGACTAGAGATTTCTGTGTCTCTAGTTCCATGCTTTTTGATTTAACTATTTCTTTAAGGATACTGGGAGTACTCAAATCCTACCTCGGAGATGACATGCTAGTACAATAATTTACGTTAACGTCGTCTGACTAGTATACACACTACCTTAGTTTGAGTGTTATATGGACTAATAACCACCTGCACCAGATGGTGTTCAATTATTCTTTTCTTCCGAGCTCTTGGCTAAGACTGACTAAATCACTTATTTTACGGAGGGCTGAACCGTCGTTAATTTTCTCCAATGCGATTTCAATCCCTGCCTGTATAGTATCTGCACGGTTCGACGCATATAATACGGCCCCAGTATTGAGCGCAATCACATCTTTAATCGGACCGTCTTCTCCTCCAAATATATCCTTCATTTTGTTGGCGTTTTCATCCGCAGTGCCACCTTTGATCGAATCTACCGAAGCGGGGGACAGACCGGTATCCGATATTGCTAGTGACCATGATTCTACTTTTCCTTGGTTAACTTCCCAGACTTTGGTATTGCCAGACAGAGTTAATTCGTCTATGCCATCTTCACCGTGAACAACTAAAGCGTGACTGATTCCCTGTAGATTGAGCGCGTCTGCCATGGTTTGCCCCAGTTCTGGTCGTCCCACCCCGAGAAGTTGGTATTGCGCTTTTGCGGGATTAGTTAATGGGCCGAGAACATTAAACACCGTCGGTATTCCTATTTCACGTCTGACTGGGCCTGCGTATTTCATGGATGGATGGAATACTGGGGCAAACATAAACCCCATACCAACTTCTGTTATGCATTTTTCAACGTCTGAAGGTTCTAGATCTATTTTAACTCCAAGGGCTTCTAAGACGTCGGCGCTACCGCATGATCCTGATGCGGCTCGGTTACCGTGTTTCGCAACATTTATATTGCAACTGGCTGCGACAAACGCTGCGGCAGTTGAGATATTAAAAGTATTTTTCCCGTCACCTCCCGTTCCACAAGTATCTGCTAACTCGTTGTCCACATGGACATGAAGGGCTTTTTCTCTCATTACATTAGCCATGCCGGCGATTTCTGAGGGAGTCTCCCGTTTTAGATGGAGACCTGTTAAAAAAGCTCCTAGTTGTGAAGGGCTGGTTTCCCCTTCCATGATTGCATTCATTACAGAAGAAGCATCTTCGATTGATAATGATCTTCCAGATACAACAGTTGATATCGCTTCTTTGATATCCATTGCAACTCCTATGTTAATAGTCTCTGTAGTTTCAGATTGAAATAACCTTTTGGTAGCAATTAAGTTATATCTACCAGAGTTATATCAAACGTTAAATCTTTACCGGCTAAAGGATGATTGGCATCAAGTTTTATAGTGTCTTCATTGATCTCTATGATAGTAACTTGAATTGATTTGCCATTTTGTTGATTTCCCTCGAGTCGCATTCCTATTTCAATATTCATGTCATCTGGGAATTCTGTTCTAGATATTTCAAAAACTCCTTCAGGTTGGTGTGGTCCATAAGCGTCCGCAACTGGTATGAAGACGGATTTGGATTCACCTATGGCCATCCCTATAACCCCATTGTTAAAGCCGGGTATGACCTGATTACTCCCAATTGTAAATTCTAGAGGAGAGTCTTCAGTTGATGAGTCAAAAGTTGTGCCATCTTCTAATTTACCGACGTATTGGACTTTGACGGAATCTCCGTCTTTTGCTTCAGTCATGTCTTTCTCCTCTATTTAGATAATATTTATGTGAAACGGTAGATTAAACACTTGGAGTTCCGAGACCTCCATAATCAGCTGGTATGGCTTCGTCACCACCTGGCCATGGAGGAATGGTAATACATAGGAATTTCAATGGAACGTTCCCCGTGGAACTAAATTGAAATGACCAGTGTGTCGGTATGCTCAGGGCATTACCCTTTTCTACAGGATATGGTTTAATATCTTCAGGGTTCTCTTGTGGAGGGCAACGCCAAACCTTTCCTGAACCCTCTAGGACATACCAGATTTCCTCTACAGTTTGATGGATAACAGGTCGGGTGATTTCTCCTTTGCCTAATGAAACCTCTACCATGCTTGCCCCACTGATTCCACTTGTCTGGTCAACTAAAAACCGTATCTCTGATCCGTCCGGGGCTATTGTGTCTGGACTTGATGCTGACTTGGTTGGTGTCGGTATTTTCCTCATATATAAACTACGTTAAGGTGTTAGTAAATATCCCAGCAAGTCCCAGTATGGAACAGCAACAGCGAATAGAACACCGATTGTTACCGCTGTCATAATCGCTGCAAACCGGAAAATTTGTGGGCCGCTAATTTCCGCTCTCTGGAAGATGAATACAGCAGAAGTTCCTCCAGCCGCATAGTACACAACGGAGTCCCCAACTACCACAACAGCCATTCCACATATCAGTGGATTCAGTCCTAGCATTTGGCCACTAGCCATAGCTACTGGGATCATCAAAGCGAAGTATCCGGCACCATTTGGCATAAAAAATCTGATTACTGCAAACCCGATACTCATCAAGAAGAGTATTGTGAGGGGTTTGTCTTCTAGTACTGTAGCGGTATTTACGATAATTTCTGAAAACCAGGCGGCGGCGCCAGTTGTTACTAGCACGTGGGCTATCGACAATGATGTAGCGATAACAAAAAAATTGCTCCAGCCAAGATCTCGTTCGAATTCTTGCCAACTCAAAATGCCTGTGCGGGGGAGTAAAATCAATACGAGGGCTATCATTGCCGGAGTTGCTGGATGCAGTCCATGTGCAAAATCTGTAAACCACAGTAACGCTGTTATTAATACTATGATTCCCGCTCGTATTTCTATTGGGGTTAATGGTCCTACGTGGAATTCGTCACTACTAAGTGGCGCTGGCTTAAAATGGAATCCTTTTCTGTAAATCACATATAAGAAAATACCGCCTATCACCAAATTGAGATAGAATGGCACGCTCATGATGAGAAACCATTGAGTCCAAGAAAACCCGCCACCTAAGAGAGATGAGGTAACAACAGGAGTAATCCCTCCTGCTAGTAAAGCAGTGGATGCAAGTCTGTTTAACGTTCCAAGGGCCATCATGATCGACCTGTTGTAGGGATGGGACTGTTCAATACCCCAACTGTCTAGAACTTTCTGGTATACATGAACCAATATGGCACCACGAGTGGACGCTGATGGCAATGCGAAAGTCAATAACGCAAAAGAAAACAGCATTTGAATGTAAAGCAGGGTCGGACTATTTCTTGATCCTCTGATTAAGATCATTGCGAACCGTTCTGCGAGCCCTGATCTATGTACTGCTAATCCCAATGTGAGTATCCCGATTAGGAAATACGACACTGGGTCTGCAAATCCTTGGATGGCCCCGACTAAGGAACCGGTGCCACCAAACAGAACAAGTAATACGATTCCGAGTAGTCCAGTTACCGCTATTGGGATAGCCTCAGTAGCCCACAACATTACTACCAGTGCCATCACGGCTAGAGCTACTTGGCCCTCAGGCGTCAAGTTCTCCGGGTTTGGTATTATTAGGATGATAGTAAATACAATTAAGGGTAAGGCTATTTTGGTGACAGCTATTGGGTTCCAATTTTGAGCCATATTCAGCACCTTGGGCTAACTAGTAAGGGAACGATTTTCATGAATTGGTTATTTTGTAACAAAAACTATGTTGTGAATGGTGGTATGGTCGGAGCTATTCTACCGTTGTTTGGAGCCCCGACCACGGACGTTTTTATACGCGGGGCTTTCTGCCTTTCCTGTCTAGGAAGTCCTTGAATCCTTCCTCCACTGATAGTCCTTTGAATCGGTCTACCCGTGAGTTTATCTCGTTTTGGTATTGATCTTCCAATGATTGCCCAGAGTGTTCCAGAAGTATTTGTTTGATGTTGGCTACACCCTCGATTCGGTTTTTTGCCATACCTGCTGCTATTTCAATCGTTTTTTCTATTAGATCAGATTTTGGCACTAAGTGATTTATTAGTCCGATATGATACGCTTCATCGGCAAAAACTTCTCGCCCGCTGAATAAAAGTTCTTTTGCCCTGTTTATACCTACCAGTCTGGGCAAGCTCCAAGTAGCGTTCATCTGGCCATAGTTGACTGCCAGAAATCTAAAGCTACTGCTCTCACACCCGACTAGGAAGTCCAAAGACGTTGCCATAACAGTGCCTCCTCCATAGCAGAGTCCATTGATCGCTCCGACGACGGGTTTCATTGCAGTTGTAAGATGCCATGTATATTTGGACCGTTCGGAAGCCCCTGCCTGACGCTGTTCGGGAGTATTCTCACGATTTTCGTGTATATCGGCGCCAGCAGAGAAAGCTCTGTCGCCCGATCCGGTTATAATGATTGCTCCTATGTCGTCATCAGCTTCCATTTCAGTTATGGCATGATCTACTTCTCTGGTCAGACCTAAACTGAGGGCGTTCAGAACCTCAGGTCGGTTAAGGGTAATTATTGCTACTCGATCGACTTGGTCGGTTGTAATGAACTCGTAACTCATTGTTGATGTAACTCCTACTTACCAGTTTAGTGAAATAAAGATAGACGAATCTGATTAACAATAATAATAGAGACAAGCCTATTGGAAAGCAAACATTAGCCTTGTTGAGTCAATCGCTATGCGGTGCGACACTCGTTGATAAATCTTGTAGGCGCTAGTATTCTGTCCTTTATTGTGCGTCATTTTACTGATTGTCTGATCTGGGAGATTATTCCACTATGACTTTTACTAGCCGTTTAGCTGAATTTGCAATAAAAAACAAATATGAGGTATTGCCCGAAAATGTGGTAAATAGAGCTAAGGAGATGATGGTCAATGCTGCTGGAGTGGCGTTGGCTGCTGCGGCTCAACCAGATAGCAGACTGCTAATTGACATTATTCAAGATTTAAGAGGGAACGGTAAATGTACCATAATTGGGATGGGGCTCAGAACCTCGCCGACTTATGCTGCTCTCGCGAACGGGATGATGATTAATCTCCTGGATTTTGATGATGAAATTATCCCTTACGACCTGCATATATCTAGTACCATCATGCCGGTTGTAATGGCTATAGGTGAGATGAATGGCTGCACTGGTAAGCAAGTTATCTCTGCTTATGTTACAGCTAGTGAGATCATGGCTGGTCTAGCACATTATTGCCCGTCGTCACCGTTGAATTCTGACGAGAGACCGTGCGTACATATGGATGGCGTACTAGGGACCATTGGGGCGTGTATTGCCGCAGGTCTTATGCATGAGTTAGAACAACAACAGCTTATTAAGGCAATAGGAATAGCTGCTGGTTGCGCGGGCGGGATATTTGCGAATTATGGGACGCCAGCGCGAGCTTATCAATGTGGTCAAGCAGCTATGAATGGTTTTATGTCCTCCTCCCTTGCCGCAAATGGAATGACGGGATCAAGTGATTCCATTGAATCCAGTAGTGGTTTAATGAAATTATTTTGGGGAAATCAGATTGATTCTGATGAATTCTTTAGTTCACTAGCTTCTCCCTATCGGATCGAGACTCCTGGAGTTGCGCTTAAACTATATCCTTGTGATACGGCTAGCCACACTGCGATAGAGGCTTTGCTACAGTTGTTACAGCAATATCGAGTTGAGGAAAGCCAGGTAGACTCAGTGCTTGTAAGTGTTACTCAAGAATGTATGAACAGCCTACCCGTTGTGACTCCGTCTAATGGCTGGGAGTCGCGGTTCTGTATGAGTTACATAATTGCGGCAACTTTACTGCATGGACAGCCTCTATTAGATTTTTTCTCTGATGCGGCAGTTGCTGACACAGAAGTGAGGCATGTCATGGATAAAGTGACTGTTCAGGCAACTGAAGGCTCTTCAGCTCTATCTTTAAATCCGTGCACTGTATCTGTTGTGCTGAAGGATGGTAAATGTCTTGAAAACAAAGTGGATTTCGCTCGTGGCCAGCCAGAGCTTCCTTTGGACAAAGAAGAGATAGATGCCAAATTTTTGTATTGCACGCGATACATATTACCGCCCGATCATATTGAAGAAGCGATCGATAGTTTCAGGGGACTTGAGAATGTGGAGAATGTGACAGGTATGTTTTCGGTCCTTGGAGGATAAAAACTCGTTATATTGCATGAGGTGTAAATATGAAAACCGTTAGAGCCCACGAGATTGGTGGTCCTGAGGTGCTAGTCTATGAAGACGTGCCTGATCCAGAACCAACTGTTGGAGAAGTCTTAGTAGGGATTCATACGACTGGTGTTAACTATACTGATGTATCAAGCAGGAAGGGTACTAATCCTCCGGCAAGCCTTCCTTGGACACCTGGCAGAGAAGCGGCCGGTGTTGTATTAAAAATTGGAGAAGGGGTATCAAATGTTAAAGTAGGCGATAGGGTTGCTTATGCAATGTATACCGGATCATACGCAGAGAAGGCAGTAGTCCCTGCACGTTTACTGGTTCCATTACCAGATAATATCGATTTTGACACCGCGGCTGCAACAATGTTGCAAGCTATGACAGCACATTTTCTGGCATATGGTATAACGAGATTAGATCCTAACGACTCAGTACTCGTTCACGCCGGAGCTGGGGGTGTTGGTTTGCTGTTGATCCAGATGCTTAAACGCTTAGGAGTACGCGTTTTTACGACCGTCTCTACTCAGGAGAAAGCCGAATTAGCGATTTCTGCGGGTGCTGACCAAACAATTGACTACACTAAAGAGGATTTCCCGACAGTTATTAAGGAGATCACGGACGGCATAGGGGTGAAAGTTGTCTATGACGCGGTAGGGCAGACCACGTTTCAAAATAGTGTGAAATCTTTGGGGAGAAGAGGATACATGGTATTTTACGGTCAATCGAGTGGGCCAGTAACGTCCATAGACTCAAGTATTTTGAGGGGTGGATCTCTCTTTCTTACGAGGCCTACTTTGGGAGACTACACAGCTGATCGCGAAGAATTGTTATATCGGGCAAACGAAGTTTTAGGTTGGGTTGCGTCAGGAGAATTAAAACTCCATATCAGTCTTAGATTACCGCTTAGAGAAGCAGCAGAGGCACATAGGCAACTAGAGGGGCGGCGGACGACTGGCAAAGTTCTGCTAGTTCCATAGTTTTCCTTCAACAGCGCACTGGATAAACCTCATTAAACCACTTTTACTATGCCTTGACACTATTTCAATAAGGCTCCTATACTCGACCCAAACAGAATATTAAATGCTAAGAAAGGGATTAGTAATTGTCTGGCAAGGCTCAGAGAGCCGGAGTAGCTGAGAACCGGTGCCAAATGCGGGCAAATGAATGGACCCTGGAGCTTCTGATTGAACGGATACTGTATCCTAGTATGTCGTGACGAATGGGCAGTGTTAAATGCCTGCGGTCTAAATGTTTATGATTGCTGACCGATGCAAGGAGTAGGAGACTTACTGATCCTATTCAAAAAAGGGTGGTACCACGACAAAGCTCGTCCCTATGGGGCGAGCTTTGTCGTTATTCAAAGGAAACTGGATAGAAGGACATAAATTAGTTTGATTGGAATGAATGAAGGCATGCACTATCCGACTCTATCGGAAGTTAGATCATACGCTGGGAAAGGTAATCTGGTCCCAATATACAGATCGATAAATGCAGATTTAGAGACACCTGTATCTGCATTTTTGAAAGTTGCGACAGATTCATATTGCTACTTGCTTGAGAGCGTTTCCGGCGGAGAACGGCTTGGTCGTTATAGCTTTATTGGTACTAATCCTTACAAAGTTATTAAAACGGGTAAAGGGCAAGAATTTGGTGAAGTGGATCCTCTCACGTTAGTGCAGTCAGAAATGGATCAGTTTCAGTTAGTGCCAGTATCTGGATTGCCAAAGTTTCATGGAGGCGGCGTGGGATATCTTGCCTATGACTGCATTCGATATTTTGAACCAAGAGTACCTCCGATGCCAGAAGATCCTCAAGGATTGCCAGAGTCAGTTTTCATGTTTTCAGATACTCTGCTAGTTTTTGATCATATTAGCCATGATATCAAGGTCGTAAGCCACGTTAAGTTAGATGGTGATATAGATCAATCCTATGCCATGGCCGTCGAAAAAATCGATTCATTGGTTGAAAAGCTCGAAAAGCCATTGGAATTGCCTGAACATCTCAGGAGTTTCACGGCCAGTAGTGATGTAGCCAATAAATCAGATATAGCCTCGAACTTTACCGAACCTCAGTACCTTAAAGCCGTTGAAAAATGTGTTGAATATATATACGCGGGAGATGTAATTCAGGTAGTCAATTCACAGCGATTTTCTAGGGAAACTTCCGCACATCCATTTCAGATATATCGTTCATTGCGTAGCGTGAATCCATCGCCATATATGTACTATCTGCATCTAGACGATTTTGATATTGTCGGGGCAGCAATCGAAACTGTAGCACAAGTGCAGGATGGAGTTGCCGCGACTCATCCGATAGCTGGGACGCGACCAAGAGGTGCTACGCCAGAACAAGATGAGGATTTAGAGCACGAATTAAAGAATAGTGAAAAACAGCGTGCAGAACACATTATGCTAGTGGATCTTGGCCGCAACGATATCGGCAAAGTAAGCGATCCTGGCAGTGTAAAAGTGACCCAATTTTTGGAAGTGGAAAGATTTTCTCATGTCATGCACTTGGTTTCTCATGTAGAAGGTAACCTTAAATCAGAACTTACTTCATACGACGCCCTGCGTTCCTGCTTTCCCGCTGGAACAGTGTCCGGAGCCCCGAAAATTAGAGCCATGGAAATAATTTCTGAGATAGAGGGAGAAAAAAGAGGACCTTACGGAGGTGCTGTAGGATATTTCAGCTTTTCTGGCAACATGGACACCGCCTTGGTCCTACGCACTGGGATTTATAAAGATGGTGTTATGTATGTTCAAGCTGGTGGAGGAGTAGTAGCAGACAGCAACCCGCTAGATGAATATATGGAAACCAAACATAAATCTGGCGCTCTTATGCGTGCCATTGATATAGCAGAAGGGAAATAATACAGGTTAAGGTTGGCGGCTAGAGATTGAATCTAGAAATAAACGATGTATAAGGGGCTAATATGTTAAAAGCATTTTTCCACACTGGTTTTGTCGTTAAAGATTTAGAAAAGACCATAGATTTCTATACTAATGTTATGGGATTACGAGTTGCCGGTAGAATGGAACGGTCAGGAGATTTTGCATGCCAGTTACTTGCTTTTTCAGATGCTCATATCAAAGGTGCATTCTTGGATCTTGGTGACGGGCACCAGCTGGAATTAATCCAGTATATAAATCCGAGTAGCGGAGATGGAGACTTCGAGAGGAATAATTTAGGCGCAAGCCATCTTGCATTCTTTGTTGATGACATTGATAACTTTTATAGAGAAACTGCGGCTAAGGGACTCCGGTTTAATAATGATCCAGCAGCCCTTCATGATGAGTCAGGGAAATTACTGCGCAAAGCTCTGTATGCTCAGGACCCTGACGGTAACTGGCTAGAATTCGTGGAGCTATTCTGATGCTGTTGATGATCGATAATTATGACAGTTTTACATACAACCTCTATCAGTACTTGTCTGAATTGAATGCGGAGGTTGTTACTATACGTAATGATAAGACGACCATTGCAGAAATAGAACGTATGGAACCTTCTGGTATAGTGATTTCGCCAGGACCATGCACACCTGATGAGGCTGGGATATCCAACGATGTAATAAGACATTTTGGCTCTCAAATACCGACGTTGGGAGTATGCTTGGGACACCAATGTATGGGTCAGGTTTACGGAGCTACTGTCGGACAAGCTGGTGAGATACGTCATGGCAAGACCTCTGAGATACACCACACAGGACAGGGTGTACTATCCGGATTGCCGAACCCCTTTAATGGTATTAGGTATCATTCTTTGGTAGTTTATCCTGATAGTTTGCCAGACTGCCTAGAGATAACTGCTTGGACAGATAATGGTCTCATAATGGGTATGCGACATAAAGAATATCCTGTTGAGGGAGTTCAGTTTCATCCCGAATCTATTCTTACTCCAGTAGGCAAAGACCTGCTTCAGAATTTTCTAAACCAAGTATATTAGTGGTTCTGTAGCGTTGTATTTTGCGAGATGGATTTGTCTCTTGCTCTCAACCTTTGCTCAACTTGCGGATATCCAAACTATCGCTTATGTTTTAGCTAATATGTAGACTGTGATTATAGGAGCGTCAACTATGACTAATCTAGCGGAAAGAATGGCTCAATTCTCATGTTCTCTAACTTATGATGATATACCTGCCGATGTAGTCCATCTTGCTAAACGGATGATGATAGATACAATTGGCTGTGCTCTCGGAGGATACTCCAGTGAACCGAGTAAGATCGCACGGGACGTAGCTTCAACCGTCATTTCACTTAATCCCTGCACTATCATCGGCAGCGGTTTGGAAAGTAGTCCAGACTTAGCTACGTACGCTAACGGAGTTATGATTCGCTACCTTGATTACAACGATGGCTACACTGCTAAACAATCAGGACATCCCAGCGATAGTATTTCTGCTGTCTTGGCGGCGACCGAATTGGCTGGCAAGGGAGGGAAGACAGCTATAGTTTCGACTATCGTTGCCTATGAAATATTCTGTCGTTTAGGGGATGCAGCAAACCTGGATTATTTGGGCTTTGATCATGTTACGAACGGCTGTGTAGCAAGCGTTTTGGGTGCTGCTAAAGGAATGGGATTATCCGAAGAACATACAACGCAAGCTATTAATCTAGCTATCGCGCCAAATATTGCGCTTCATCAAACGAGGGTTGAAGTACTGTCACATTGGAAGGGCTGTGCATATGCCAATGCTAGCAGAAATGCAGTGTTTGCAGCTTTGCTCGCGGAGAGAGGCCTAACTGGTCCTGCTCCGATTTTTGAAGGTGTAAATGGGTTCTTCAAGGTTGTAACTCGAGATTCCTATGAATTGGATAAATTCGGTGGTAAGGGGGAACCTTTCAAAATCTCTGAGTGTACCATCAAGAGATTTCCTCTTGGATTGTATTCACAGACTGTAGTCCAGGCGGCGTTGGAAGCTAGAGATAAAGTACCAAACTTTAATGTTGATGAAGTCTCAGAGGTTAATATCGAAACACTGACAAGAGCCATCAATATCATGGCTGATGATGAGGAAAAATGGAATCCCAAGACGCGAGAAACTGCTGATCACAGTATGCCTTATACAACTGCAGTTGCATTGACCTATGGTTTTGTTAACCAATCCCACTTTGATGACGAATATATTAGAAATGAGAAGCTACTATCGTTAACTAGCAAAGTGAAAATCAAAGAGTCGGAGGAGGCAAACCGGAGGGTTCCTGAGGCTATGCTCTGTTACATGGATGTAGTAATGAAATCGGGAGAGAAATATTCTGCGGAAGTTCCGTATCATAAAGGACATTACAAAAATCCTATGACTGATGAGGAAGTTGAATTTAAGTTTCGATCATTGGTCAAAGATTTATTGACTCAAGACCAGATTGACAAACTTTTAGACAGTTTGTGGAACCTCGAAAATATTGACGATATTGGTGACGTGATAAGACTGACCAGAATTTAATATGTTGGACCTCTACCGTTAACTTAATAAGTATTCATTTATTTTCTGGGTGAAATCCAGAATGGTCTTCATAAGAGCCTGTGGCTGGGTATATTTGGTGATAAAGTCCTCGTGCCCTCGCGGTTATGTAGCTATGGGCACGGTCTCTCAATTCACTCGGCCTTTGCTGTTGTAGATGGTATTCAGGACTATTCAGAGGGCTACCATTCTCCAGCTCCCATATGCATAAGTATTTGAGCACCCCTTGTCCCTCATCAAGTTTAAACCTGCGTGCACTTATGTAACCGGGAATCTCTAACCTTTCTACTAGATGCTCCTCGTTATACCATTTGTTAAATTCTTCTTCATTATCGGGATCAACCTCCATCATTACTACCATGATTGTGTTGCCGATATGTTGCATTTCATGTCGTTTCTCTGGATTAACCATACGTTCTCCTAGTTACAGTCTGAATGTCATTTTCTGGGCTTCGTAGTATATTAATGTATAGTTCATGCTACCGAATACCCTTTCATTGTTGAGACGATATGAGATATGTAAAAGTCCACAGTGAGGTTTAGTGTGATTTGGGATTTTTGTTGGTTAATAAGTTGACGGTTTTTGTTTGATTCAATCTATTATCGATAGTTCTAACTACAAGTGGTGGGTATTTGGAACTATTGCAATCGGTATATTCCTATCAGTCATGGATATAGGTGCTATTCAGGTAGCACTCCCGGTAATCGAGAGTTATTTTCAAACAGATTTGCCGACAGTACAGTGGGTCG
>MDTE01183227.1_pt1 | contig 38410 bp, 33 predicted proteins | sample 811231 | NCBI WGS metagenome assembly MDTE01 (sample SAMN05326651, study PRJNA326480) | marine metagenome | isolation source: seawater | place: Indian Ocean: Red Sea | collected 2010 | reverse complement strand
TTAAATTTAATCCGCCAAATATTGCATAATTTCCATCCTCGTCTATGAGACCAGAAATTATTATCTCTCCAAGATTACTGATATGAATAGTTCCTCCTTCATCCTCTCCCGGACTTCCCGCTTTTTTCAACCAACCCCACTGTCCGTTATTACTCAACTGTGCTACAAAAATATCAGAGTCATCAATGGTACTAACTGTTCTCTGATCTAATGTCAAATGACACTGATAGGATTCACTAGAATCTCCGCAAAAGTCACCTGTCACGAATATTTCATCATTTTGATTTACAGAAATGTCTGTGACTGTATCACCGCAAAGGTCCCAAAGATCTCCACATTCATAAGAGCCTTGTAATTGAGAATCATCGAGATTGGAAGAAATAGTTTTTATCCAATCAAGACTCCCATCTGGGTTTAATTTACCAACATAACCGTCTTCACTGTCTTCGTTTTTCGATATCTCGTGTCCAGCAATGGTGATATTGTAGCCATCATATGAACCAGCAAAGAAGATTTGACCAAGTGTTCCAGATTTAAGCGAAGTAATAGTGAAATCGTTTCCGCCATCATAATATTCATGAATAACTTTCGACCATTGCCAGACTCCATGTGAATTTATTTTTGCAATGACAGTTAAGTACAAACTCGGTGTTTGAATGATGTTTTCGCCAAAAAAAACCTCTTGAATTGAATCTTCGTTGTTAAATATTTCTCCAACAACGAAAACATTCCCATTTGAATCGACGTCCATGTGAGATATCCATTCATAGGAACTGTATCCACCAGCAGAAACTAACCAACTATTGTTTGAATTTCCGTTGGTGAAATTTGGAATGGAAGAAAAATCTTCATCATTTACGAAATAAGCCTGATTGTTGCACAAAACTAAAGCAATAAAAATTGCAATAAACGAAACAATGCCTTTCCTCACACACTCGCCCACAGTCTGTGATGACTTAATCCCTCCTAATTTGAGGTTAATCCTCAATTGACTGTTAACCCTTGTGAGTTCTATTTTACTGAAGTCATGGAAAAATCAAATTTACCATTCAATCATTTCCAATAATTGATTTGCTAAAACAAAAAATGCTTGCTTTTGTTTTATTGTTAATTTCATCGGATCAGAATATATTTTTTCATATTTTGGATAATATTTGTGCTCTTGGAATTTGGCATAGAATTCATTTGGAGCTAGCAACAGAATTTTGTTAATCGAAAAAACTGATTTAGAGAAAAAATCAGTTATCGAATTTGTTCTGTCTGTATTTTCATAATTATACATATTGATTATGCTATGTAATTTATGAATTGTAATTTCGTCACTAGAAGATTCAAACTTGGTTATGGCTTTTGAACAGAATCTTTCAAAATAGTTATCCCAATTTGGTTCTTCAACTACTGTTAGTTGTTGGTGCACATCCCATTCTTCTCCATTCCAGTAATACAATAACCCTTCATGCTTTTTCCACATAACACCATTACTATCTTGCCATTCCTTCGGACTTATCCTTGGTGTTTCGTCAGAATTGCTATCAATATTTTTACTGTTAATTTTATCTTCCTCGCCAATATATTTTGATAACTCACTAAAACCACTAGCAACCATTCCATGTGCGATACTATCTGCTACTATCTTCACATGTAATCCAAGAATTCCACTCAATATAGTTGCCACAGCAATAACCAGGAATAAAGTTTGATTAAAGCCATTTTTTGCGTTAATTGATAAGTAGAAAAAAAAGGCAGATAAAATTATCATGAACCCTAAGACCAATATTAAGTCAAACCCGGCGGAGAATGTTTCTTCAAAAGTCATTAGCTTTACTCTATTTTTTCTAGGATTCATTTTCCCATTCTCAAGGCCTAGAGTAATACCATCAGTAATTAATTTCATGCTTAATCCAAATTCTGCTATAATCACTAAAGTAATGCCAAGTAATCCCCATATAAATGTAAAATCCTTATCTGGCGAGTGTATTGCTAAGTAGATTGCCATGCCAATCAATGATGCAAATGCCAAAGCAATAAACAGGAAACTTAGACCTGATTGATGAACTTGATCTACACTAGCTCTATGCTTCATAAATCTATGTTGATATGTGATTAATTATAACAATATCTTGTGAGTCTAAACCCTTCTTGCAATATTCCCATTACGGTTGGTGGGGGTTTATAAGCAATGATGCAAACCTTGTGAGTTCGGATAATTATTTGCTGGGTAATAGATTAAATGCCGTTACTGTTAGTGATTGCCATGTCGAAATCAGTACTCAGTCCCGATGGACATTGGTTGTGGACTGGTGAAGAGTGGGTGCCAGCACCACCAAAAGCACCGCCTAATGCAGTCGAGAATGCGATTGAAGAGATTGAGGAAATTGCAGAACAAAATAATATCTCTGTTCAGGAATTAAAGGAAACTGCTACGCATTTTGATTTAAATCAAGACAAGAGTTTAAGCCAATATGAACTTCAATTGGCGGCGATGTCGTTAACCACACCTCATACACCATCAGTTACCACATCTCCCTATATCACCCAAAATAATTTGATCAATAATTCGCAGAAAAATAAAAAAAGAATTCAATTTGCTATTTCAGCCGTAGTAATTCTGCTTTTCGCAGGTACTTCGTATTGGATGTTATCTCCCTCGACATCTCCGCTAGAAAATATCAGAGATAGTGATGGCGATGGTTTTGAAGATTCAGGAGATCTATTCCCAGAAGATTCTAATGAATGGTGGGATTTTGATGGCGATGGTATTGGGGATAATGCTGATTTAGATGATGATAATGATGGCTATTCCGACTTAGATGAAAGAGAAAATTGTGGGCTAATCTCTTATTCGATAACATCTAATTTAAGCACACCTCCAGATTTTGATAACGATTATATTTGTGATTTTTTAGATTTTGACGATGACAATGATGGTTTCAATGATGATGTTGACGCATATCCATTTGATTCTTCGGAATGGAATGATTACGACTTAGACGGCATTGGTGATAATTCTGACCAAGATGATGATGGAGACGGGGTTTTAGATGTCAATGATTTCAATGACCTAGCCGATGTAGGATTATCATTAACTATCGACACTTTCCAAGTAATTACACAAATGGATTATTTTGATGATTATACTGAGTTGTATATTTGTGTTTATCTAGACTCTGTAAGTTTAGGTTGTGGACCAGATAATGGCAATCAATATTGGTCCTTACAAACCGACATTTTATACGGCCCAATGGGAATGGAAATTTACTCTAATATTAATGAAACTCAACAGTTTCAATGGCTGCAACTTTGTGCTTGGGATAGTGATGCTTTCGACGATGACCCAATAGACATTGATCCCTCTGCAGACTACAATTGCTTAGGAGAGTTGATTGATATTTCAAATGAATTGAATACAAATAATTCCTTTTCAGGCTCAGGAGTAGGCGACAATGCTGGTTGGGATGGAGAGATTACTGGAACCTACCAATTAATTGATATGAGGTTTCAAAGATTTAATACGTTTGAATGGGATTATGATGGGAAGGATTTTTCTATTGATTTACAATTAGACTATTCAATTTATTCACAACATAGAATAATGGATCACAGCGCAGGGGGCATATATCAGCCTGAAACCTATGGGAAATTCTCAACTCCATCGGAGCAATATGTGATTGATATAGCCTTGGATTTGAAAAATATGGCTGAGTCAAATGGATATACTACTAATCTTGAAATTGCCGAATTTATTTATGCATTCGTTGGAGATATCCAGTATGTTTTGGATATTGATGGTTCTGGTGAAAGTGACTATCCAAAATACCCAATAGAAATGTTATGGGAAGCTTCAGGAGATTGTGAAGATGCTGCAATACTGTACATTTCTCTAATTGAAGCTGTAAATTATGATGCTATGATTGTTTCAGGGTTAGTTAAAGAATCTAGTGATGAGGACTGGGGGGGTCATGCGTGGGCTGTAGTCAGCATACCTGGCGAAGATAATTTGGGAACTTATTGGTATGGTGATGGAGATAAATCACAAACGAAATTTTACTTTGTTGAAGCAACCGGATATTATGATGGTACATCCCACATCGGAAGGAACCCTTGGTATGACATTGATGATGAAAGTTACTATGATGTTGAATGAATCCTTGTGAGTCGGGACAGATTTTATCAATCTCAAAAAGTACCTTTGTCTCAAGGAGCCATTGCTAATGGATTTTGAACCAAACTGGTGGAACAGGAACATTAGTTACAGCATAAAAGGGGGTGTTATCCATATCACCATTTGTGGCGTTTTGATTGCATTCTATCAATTTTTAAACATGATTAATCATTCCTGCGGTCTTACTTGGTCATCATGTGGAGTTCCAATCGAAAGCTACTATCCAGTCGTGGTCTTATTCTACTTGGTGGTAGTTTCTGTGATGTATAGTGGTTACCAATTCGTTCGACGAAGATGGAGATATGGCATTGGTCTAGTTATAGGGAGCCTGCTCTCTATAATTTTATTTTGTTTGTCGACAATTATTGTTTGGATAATTAAATCCTTGTGAGTCTAAATCTCAATGTAATCATCTCAATACGGTTAGTGGGGGGTTTATAACTGGTGATAGGAACTTGTGAGTCGGGACTTGGTTTATCAACACCTAATGTTAGCACATTCTGCGAGAGTGTTTGATGTGGAACATGTATCAAGGCAACCACCATCTCAATCAACCGAAGAGCCGACTGAACTTGAAATGCTGCAAGTACAGAAACCGAAAGAACCTAGCAAGAAAGGTTACGGAGAATCTTTCATACTTATGACGGGTTGGTTCATATTGTGGTTAATCAAAAATGCTATTGTGTTATTGATCATATTTTTGTTGTTTGAATATTTTATCGAACCAATGTTGGTGGACTTCATTTTTTCTGGTTGCTGGGAGACTATGCCTGGATCAGACTGTTCCTAGTTTTGATGCTCACAAGTCTTCCTCAGCAGAATTGCTGAAGTTTATCTCACCCTGTGAGTTGTTTGGATTAATTTCTCCGTTGCCTATAAATCTTGAATTGATTTAGAAATATTATGGGGGATTACATTTTTAGCCCAGATGGCAATTTTATGTGGACTGGTTCTGAATGGATTCCAAAACCTCCTAAATTAGAACAAGATAGTCAAAGTATAGATGATCGAGGAATTCAAATCACTGACGGTATTTTACCTGATTCTTTTTCTGAACCACAATCTCAATCCTTATCGATAAGTGACTCTGTCATTATGGGTAATATCAGTCAGGTGTATAATGATGAATCAGAAATAAAATTAGTTAGTTATAGAACTCAATTAACCGAGATTTTGATAAAGATTGAGCAATCAATTGAATGGAATGATTCTGAAAAGTTTTACTCTGAAATTGATAAAATTATTCGTCTTTCTGAGGATAAAAAATTCAAGCAAGTGGCTAAAAGTCTAATCAGTACAAAAATGATAGATTTGTGGACAAGTTTTTCAATCTCCAAATTGATGGAACACCTGGTTTCGATTCCAAGGCCGAAAACAGAATTTGAAATTCATTCTTGGTATCAAGAATATCGAGGTAGATGCTCTACAATCGATGATTTTGTTCTTCAGTTAATTAGTGTCAACTCAATAATTACGAAGGTTTCTGAAGAGCAACTTAAGTTTTGGGAATGGTGGGGAGTAAAGCAAAAGTGTGACCAAATTTTATATGCCTGCAAAGATGTAATTTACTTTCTATCTTCTGGTAAACATTCACTTGGTTTAGGAGATAAAATATTAGATTCATTTAACAAATTATGTTTGAAGGATTTCCAGCGAATTCTTAAATCGTTTACCATTACACATGGAGTAGTAACCAAATCTAATCATAATAAGGAATATTTCTTAGATATGCAAGAAATAGTCTATCGAATGAATTCACAATTAGAGGCGCTCAAACCGGTAAGGAATAATTCATTTATTTTCTCAATTATATCAATTGTTATTGGATTATATTCATGTTTTAAGATTATGTTTAACGAGGAACTGAAAAGCAATTTTTTCCTTTTTATAATTCCAATGATTTTTATCTCTTATGGAATATATGTAAATGGTAACAATTTATCTATTAGAAAAATTTTCTCACAAAATAAAATTTTCATCTCTGAAATTATTGAATTAAATGAGTTCGAAAACCCCAAGCAAATTAATTCTCAGAACTCAATAAACGAATCTAATAATGAAATAATTATCCAACCTCAATGGATGGATTCTGAAGGTCATAGATGGAAACGAATCGGCGAAGATTTATTTTGGTGGAATGGTAGTGAATGGATGAAGCATAGTTAACTCTTGTGGGTCGGGATAGATTTTATCAATGTCAAAATGTATCATCAATCTAAAGGAGTCAGAATTGATGGAACGTGGTTTAGATATTCCCCCGCCAATTGTGAAAGAAAATGAAGCCGAGTATTTGATAGAATTAGCCAAAATTAAAGAATCTGAACAATGGATAAAGAAACATTCTGTTGAAAATAAATCTAACATAAACGAACATAAAATTGTGCATAATCAACAAATAAATGATAAAGAAGTTTTGATGGAGTTTTTTGAAGCGCTAATTGTGATTTTGGGGCCATTAATTGTTTTATTCTCATTACCACTACTAGCCGCAATCCTGTTAGGTTTTATATTGTATGAATTGGGCGGATTTCACGCTTTTCCATTTGGTTGAAATATTGTTACGATAAAACTTAACCGTAAAAATACCTTGTGAGTTGTAGACTTTAACACCCAGTAAATTTATTTCGCGTAGGGGTAAAAGTCATATTACCTAGTTATTTACTTTAATCGTGAGTGAAACAAAGTTCCCAATTGGCATCGCCTTGAGTTCAGTGTTTGTTTCATTGATTATCGCATTCTGGCAAGTGGGGGATTTATTCGTCGATGCCGAACCTGATGAAAGTGAAATTGGTGTAACAACTTTGATATGTATTTTGGTTGGATATCTAATCTATTTATTACGTTATTTTGTTGTAAATGAGGGTAGAAAGTACACTGTCTCAGCCTTTTCGATATCTGTCATAATGTCAACTGTCGGCCTTATCATCTATGATCAACAAGTAGGAGGCTGGTTCTGGAATGATGATTGGATTTTGGAGGATGCCTTATATGCATCAATTAGACCAGTATTTATTCTGTTACTTCTCAACGAATTTTTTGGAGTGGCAGAACGTGGAACTAACGGAATTGGAAACACCGGACAGGTTCACATAACTTCACTAACGCGAATTGGAGTGATAGCATCTCTACCGCTTGCTATTGTTAATCCTCCATTTGCAATAGGCGTGTTATTCCTCATCCTGACACTCGCCTTTTTCTTCATTTTATACCGGGCTTCTACAGATACTCCTTTGAGTTTGAATGGAAATTAAATTTTTGTGAGTCGGGATATATTTTATCAATGCCAAAAACTACCTTTGGCCTAGAGGCGTCAGTGATGGAACGTGAGTTATACATTCCACTTCCCGTCACAGAAGAAAATAGAGATCAATATTTTGAAGAGTTATCCAATATTTCTGAAGCAGAAAATTGGGTTGAGAAACATTCTGTTCAAGATAATACTAATCAAAACGAAATAAGAATTATCGTAAATGAGGAATCTATGATCGATAACTTTTGGGGTAAATTCTTTGCTTCGTTGGGCATAGGTTTTTTAATTCCATTTTTGACTTGGATTTCTCTTTTCCTGTCTCTTGGTGAACCTTGTGTAATATTTTCTTGTAGTGGAAAGTCATGGATTTTTTGGGAATATTTTTTTGCAAACTTATTTCTCGGTTTTATGGTATTAGTTGGGTCGATTAGTGCATCAATTTCCAGTAAAACAATATTTCCAATTTTATTTTTCTTCGGGTTCTGTCTTGGCTCTCTATTTGGTATTCCAGTGGGAGAAGGGCTAATAACTGGAAATTCCTAATCAATTTGGGTTTTTATTGATTCTAATCCATGTTGGTCGGGACAGATTTTATCAATATCAGGTAGTAATTCATCCAAAGGGGTAGTTGACATGGGACGTATGTTAAGAATTCCGCCACCAATTCTAGAAGAGAATAGAGATGAATATTTGGAAGAATTATCTAGTATTAAGCAAGCAGAAGACTGGGTTGAGAAACATTCTGTTGAAGATTATTCTAACCGTAACGTAAATGTTAACGAAAATTATACTGAATTAACCATTGAACATGAACCGCCGAGGACTGTGACTGCAATTGAAATCTTACGTATTGTAATCCTTACATGTTTTATCATCTCATTACCATTTATTCTGTTTGCACTTTTTGTTGCGACACTCTTTAGCGGTGCAGGCGGTGGGTGTTATGGCGTATGCGGACTGTCTGGATGGGGTGGACCTTAAACCGAAAAATTTTCCAACTTTTTAGTTAGTCAGCATATTTCGTCAATTTTCATGATGAATATACTTGCTACTAAATTAGATAACTGTAATTTAATCAAGAATATGTGACACTAGTTTGTTGAGAATACTTCCATAATTCATACCCATTAGTTCCGTCGCTGGCAGAGAAATAGAGTTCATTATTGAAGACTGTTAGACCAAAGGGATAACCATCGCTACTTCCAGAATAGATATCAGCAACCATACTTGGAGCATTTACTCCATCATACTTCCACAATTCAAAACCATTGGTTCCGTTATCGGCTTGGAAATAGAGTTCATCATTGAAGACGGTTAGATCAGTGGGATAACTACCGGTACTTCCAGAATAGATATCATAAACCATGCTTGGAGAATTAGTTCCATCATACTTCCATAATTCAGATCCGTAAAAGTTGTTGTAGGCTTGGAAATAGAGTTCGTTATTGGAGACGGTGAAACTATCGGGATAACTTCCACCGCTTCCAAAAAACATATCAGCAACCATACTTGGAGCATTTACCCCATCATACTTCCATAATTCAGTTCCGTGAGTTCCGTCGTTGGCTTGGAAATAGAGTTCATTATCGAACACGGTTAGATGTCTTGGAGAGCTGCTGCCACTTCCAGGTCTTATATCAGCAACCATGCTTGGAGGATTAGTTCCATTGTACTTCCATAATTCACTCCCGTTAATTCCGTTGCTGCCTAGGAAATAGAGTTCATTGTTGAAGACGGTTAGATAATTAGCATAGCAGCCATTATTTCCAGAATAGATATCAGCAACCATACTTGGAGCATTTACTCCATTATACTTCCACAATTCAGCACCGTTGGTTCCATCGTCGGCTCTAAAATAGAGTTCATTGTTGTAGACGGTTAGTTGACTAGGATAGCTGCTGCTAGTTCCAGAATAGATATCAGCAACCATACTTGGAGCATTAGTTCCATCATACTTCCACAATTCAATCCCAGTAGTTACGTTGTAGGCTCTAAAATAGAGTTCATTGTTGAAGACGGTTAGTTCACTGGGAGAACCACTGTAATTTCCAGGTCTAATATCAGCAACCATACTTGGAGCATTTACTCCATCATACTTCCACAATTCAAAACCATTGGTTCCATCATCGGCTTGGAAATAGAGTTCATTGTTGAAGACGGTTAGATAACTAGGAGAACTACTGTCAAGTCCAGATAAAATATCTATGCGCAACAGTGTCGATTTTGTGCAAAAAGTAGTAGAATAATCTACTTCGCCAGATTCAAGATGTCCATTAGCTGCAGTTCCACCACCATCACCATTGTCGAGTCCATGAGCAATTACACTACCTCCAATATCACAACCCATCGAAGCTGGGGGTGTTGAATAACTGGTAAGCATCGTTGTTGTAGAGGATCCTCCATCACAGACATATTGGGTAGAATCTACTTCATTAGCATCAAGTTGACCGTTTCCATTGTCATCAACACCTGCCTCTATCTTGACTCCACCATTGGCACAGTTGTTTCCTGCTGGTTCGTTTGAGGTTTCAATTAATGCGGTTGAACCATCTTGTCCGTCGACTCCATCTGAGCCATTAGTTCCAGGAGGTCCTTGAGCCCCATCGGCACCGTCTGCTCCATCTTGTCCATCAGCGCCATCTGAGCCATTTGGTCCTTGAGGACCCATTGGACCTTGAGAACCATCTTGTCCATCAGCGCCATTTGTGCCATTTGGTCCTTGAGGACCCATTGGACCTTGAGAACCATCTTGTCCGTCAGCACCGTCTTGGCCATTCATTCCGGGTTGTCCTTGTGGCCCCTGAGCACCGTTACAAATTATTTCAGTGTTGGTAATCTCATCGGAATCCAATAAACCATTTTGATTGGTATCTAGGCCAGAGTTAATTTCAACTCCTCCATTGTCACATTGATTATCTGTATTGACATTCCCTTTCAGAACCCAAAGTTGAATATTGTCCATCCAGTAACCATCCATAGTAATTACAGACGAATCATAGGCTGCGAAATATAAATCTGAACCGAAAGACATTCTGCTACCTTCAGTACCATAAGGTTCACTTCCTTCAGTACCAGAGTTGATGTCATAAACTAGATTTGTTCCAGCATAGGTTCCATCAGTAGCCCATAATTCCATGCCGTTGATTCCATCATTAGCATTGAAGTAAAGTAAATTATTTACTGAAATGAAATTAGGTGAAGAATACAATGAATCCGAGGATCCTGGATTGATATCCTTGAGCATTGTTGTTCCTGCTTCAGTACCATCGCTACGCCATAATTCAGAACCATGGATACCGTCTGATGCTTCGAAGTACAGTAAATTTTGGTATTCGTATATTTGTTGACCCCAACCAGACATACTACTTTGTGTATCTGTCGGAGAATTAGCAGTTGAAGGAATCTGGTTAATGTCTTTGACCATCATTGTTCCAGCGGTGGTACCATCGCTTTTCCAGAGTTCATGGCCATAAGCACCATCGTAGCCGACAAAGTAAAGTTGATTATTCATTTCTACAAAATAATTACCAGTAATATCTGTCAACTTTACAGTACCGGAATTAGTTCCGTCACTCTTCCACAGTTTTCCATTATAACCATTTTTGAAAATTAATAATCCATTGAAATCATATAAATAACTAGGCGAAGAGGTAGTATCCTTGACCATCACAGTGCCGACTTCAGTACCATCGCTCTTCCATAAGTTGCTATTATCCCATGAACCTGGATTGGCTGAATCATCTGCTCGGAAAAATATTTCATTACCCACCTTCACCATCGCTCCAATATTAGAACTAGATGAGCCTGAATTGATATCCTTAACCATCGATGTACCCGCCAAAGTTCCGTCACTCTTCCATAATTCATTTCCATGAATTCCGTCATTAGCAACGAAATACATTTCTTGATTTAAAATTATAAATCCATTACTTTTACTCTGTTGTAAGCCATTAATTTGATTGCTTAAATGAGCATAAGGACTTGAATAACTTCCGGAACTACCGAAATTTACCGCTAAATTGGTGCCAGCAAGGGTTCCATCGGAAACCCATAAGCCTGTTTGCGGATCACTTGAACCATTACCATAACTAAAATACAATAGGCCATTGTATTCAGTTAATTGGTGGATTCCCCATCCATTGTGGAAAGTCTCAACTATACTGGTCCCTGCAACCGTACCATCAGTTCTCCACAATGCTTTAGCACCTGAATTAGAAATTGGAGAGATAAAGAAAATTATTTTCTCACCTGAAGAAGTGACTACCTCGGTCAATTCTGAAATTGAGTTGTTATAACTAGTGTGATTTGTTAATGCCAAAATATTTGGTTCAGGAGGTGAAATTGAGGTGGTAGAAAAGAGATTCTGAAATGCATCCTGCCCGTCGGTTCCATTGACTCCTGGGGGTCCTTGTGGACCCTGCTGACCTTCAGAGCCATCACAAACATCAACATTCATTACGTATTCAGCGGCTTCGAGGAAACCATTGCCATTACTGTCCGGGCCAATATTGAAAGTGTTTCCACCATTGGAGCAAGACGAACTTTGGGAAACTGTGATCAGTATTGAATTTCCATCTAATCCATCAATACCGGGTTGCCCATCTATTCCATCAGTACCTGCTACTCCGTCTTGTCCTGCAGCACCTTGAATAGAGATAACTTGCCAACCGGACGAAGTACATGCTTGTAATTCATTATCTGCTTCGACATAGTAAAGTCTACCATTCGTGACCTCGTCACAATCAGGTAAATCCGCAGCAGTAGCGGCAAAATGAACGTTCCAATCATCCAATTCTTGAATTGGAGCGTCAGCCGAATCATCATCATCTCCTCCAAAACAACCCGCAAGGGGTACAGTAATCATCAACAGGCAAAATAGTAGAGCAATCAGTCTCTTCATAACTTGCGCTTGAATATGAAAGCAATTAAACTTCGCTATAATTATAATCATTATTTAGATATGATTAGTTATTTTAAACATAGTTATCTAGAAGTAATCATGGGATTTATTAGACAATGGTTTGGATTTAATGGTTGGAAAGAACTTTCAACGAGAGGAAGTATTTTTGCAACAATTTTCTATCGGGTAATGTTTGTTGCAGGACTTGCAGTTTCCATAATAATTTATTCCTATGCTTCAGGGGGGGAGGATCCATCATCGTTTTGGATTTTAGTTGTAGGATTAATTTGGTTCCTCATTTTTCAGTTTCTAATCAATCTAATTTTTGTTAATGGTTCTAGATGAGTGTATCATACAGGTCGGCATACATTTTATCAATGTCCTAATATTAACAAAACCGAGGTCGTTTGATGGTTCGAGAATTGACAATTCCGCCTCCCGTAATCGAACAGAACAATGATGAATACCTGCGAGAATTAGATAATATCAAACAAGCAGATGATTGGATCAAAAAGCATTCGAAATCGACTCATATAGACCAAGATGTTGAAATCCAACATAGCCGGAATTTGTCTAATGCAGTCGATGTAGTTAGTAATAAATCTGTACCTTTAATTCCATCATCCGTCTCAACTTCTGACAGATTTTTTGTTCTTCTAATTTTAGGATTTATGTTCTTTTTGTTTGTATTTGTTTTCTTCACTTCTGGAAGTTTGTCTGAAGATGCGTGTATGTTTCTACTTTATTTTCTACCCATTTTTTTGACCCCGCTATTTAGTAGAAAAAAGAAAGAAGAGCAAAACCAAACTTTAGTCCAACAGGAAAACTTGGACAGTGTGGTTTATCGGGTAGAAAAACAACATGGTGTAATTACTCAACAACAAGCGGACAGAATAACTATTCAACAACAAGACAATCTTTCGAACAGACCTCTCGCTAAATTTGGTATAGGTTTCTCAGTTCCATTCTTTTTATGGGTTTTTATGTTTGTTTCCCTAGGTGAACCGTGTTCTGTGTTCTGTTCCGGTAAGGAGGCATGGGATGTTTATTCGGTAATTCTTGGCAATTTGTGTTGTGGGGGTTTTCTATTTTTTAATGCATTCTTTGACAGGAAATTCTTGACATGGTCATTTCTTTTTGGATTTTTAGCCGGCTCTTTTATCGGATTGAATGTAGGTGCTGGATTAACAATGTAACATGTCGAGAAGTAGTTTGTTATTAGATAGAGTAGATGAAATTATGGTTGCAGATTTAGAGTTTGATTCGCAATTGGATGAAAGTTCAAGAATTATGTTGAATGATGAAATTAAATTATCGAAATACTATATTCTGCTACTATGCGAAATAATATTGTTCTTTGTTTTTGCTTTTACAACTGAATCCGAAGAATTCGGTATATGCCTTTTATTTATCTTGTTACATTTGTTCTTGGCTATTTTATTGGCTAATACCCTAGGCTCGGAATTTCTACGCGGTGTTGCTTATCCAGTTATTTGGGCAATTCCTTTATCAGTCGCATCTTATTTCAACGAATTAAAAAATAGCTGCTTTTGCCCAATTTGGTGTACTTGCCCCGAACCTCCGGGATACTATCACTTTCCACGAGTAATTGCCGCATTCTCATTATTTGTAATATTAATTTCTAGCATTGAAAGGCAATTTAAAGGTGAGAAAGCATTTGGTTTTGGCCTGTTTGTTGGCATGCTAGGTTCTGTAATGATTTTCTTGTATGCAACTTTGTCTGGCTTTTGGTAGTATTTATCAAAAAATCTAGTTTGGAGTGCTTTGATGGGTAGATTGAATAAAGTCATGGAGAATCCATTATTTCGTTCATTCCTTCTTTTTTCTGCCTTTAGAGCAGTTTACGGAACCGTTATATTAGTCGTAACCTTGTTCTTAGCAACCAATGATAATACTCCATTTTGGTACTCAATAATTTTCCTACTTTTTTCTATGGTTTTTTCTAGAATATTATTCAAATTTATTAAATCCCGATGGCAAAAAGATCAAACTGATGTAGTTACTTAGATATGATTTTGAATTGCTCAACCGAGTCAGTAATACATGATTCCAAACTTTCCCATTTAATCCCCAGAATTCGGGTTGCTTTATCTGATGATAAGTTAGAATCACCTTTGAACAAACTCTTTGCTCTTTTCCTCGTCATCATTCTTTTACCACTTTTCATGCCGCTGACCCAATCAAAGAAAATGACCAGTGGCATCATAACTCTCGGAATTGCAATTTTAGTTGCTTTGCTTTCTGGGTATAATTTTCTTGTAGTTTTGCAAAGGTCAGCAAAAGTTAGATTTTTGTGAGGTGCTAAAATGAATCTACCTTCAGCCTCATCAACTTCAAAGGCACGTCGATGAGCGATTGCAACGTCTTTAACATGGACTATAGGAATTGGTATTTTGGGGGCCATTGGTATTTTTCCATTAATTATTTCAGGAAAGAATTCTACACTGGGTGTAGGTTGAATGAAGTTTCCCCCTAATACAGCACCTGGATTGATTACACGGAGGTCTAATTCAAGTTTTTCAGCCAACTGCCACGCTCTTTTTTCGGAATCTGTTTTTGCGATTGTGTAGGGAGAGAATCTATCTGTTTGCCAGTCAGCTTCGGTTTTCTCTCTACCTTTGGGAGTATTTCCAACTGCAGCTATGCTGGATGTATAGATGACTCGTTTAATTCCGGCCTCTTTCGCTGCTGTTAATAGGTGAACAGTTCCTCTAATTGCAGTTTCAATAATTAGTTGCCCATCATCAGTATTGGAATAGATAGTGGCAGTATGAAAAAGAGAATCGCAACCTCTCAATAATTCGCTCCATGGATCAGCATCAAGTATATCTCCTTCAACTAGTTCTAGTCTGTTTTCGCAATTGAGGTCGATGGCATGCTTCCTTACATGATCTACTTTTTTTGGATCTGACAAAGAACGCACTGAACCCTTTACTGCGTATCCATTTTCTAGTAAATCACGGACTATATTATTCCCTATATGTCCATTTACCCCAGTCACGAAGATTTTGACAGGGTCATTTTTTTCAGCCGCCATAGGGTTGCTAATTACTCATTATTATTAATTCCCAATATTATTCCACAATCAAGAATTAACAATTTTTTGATAGTCCTTACCACTTTGTTTTAGTGTCCTTTCTTGGGTTTGATAATCAACATGGTATAATCCAAATCTAAGTTTATATCCTTCAGCCCATTCAAAATTATCCATTAAAGACCAGTGATAGTACGACCTAACATCATAACCTTTCTTTATCATTTCAGATATACACCATACGTGCCGCTTTAGATGGATTGGTCTTAGACTGTCATTAGAGTCAGCAACTCCATTTTCGGTTATCTCAATTGGAACATTTAATTTGGAAAGTAATTTTACCGAACGCTCAAGCCCTTCCGCATACATTACATAACCAAATTCTGTTATAATTTCGTGCTCTCTTTTTGGTAATTGAACACCCACTTTTTGCGGAATAAAGGGACTTGCTAAAGCGTGGGTGTAATAATTTAGGCCGATAAAGTCAAAAGAATTTTTTGCTCCACTTATTTTACTACCAAACATTCTTCCCTTAGCTAGTGCAGATATAATCGCACCATTCCAGATATAATTTAGTGCTCCAGCGGTAATCCAATGAACAAGGTTCCACCTTCGCAAGGGGTCGAAAAGAGTTACATTTTTCGCTAAACCAATTCGAGATTTAGGATTTATTTCCTTGAGTGCACGATAAGTTTGTGAATGTGCACGAAGCATGTTTTTCATTACTTTGATTGTTTTGAAAAGAGAACCTTTGCCCGGAGGAAACATTTTCATGTAATATCCCATTATGGAAAATACCTCAGGTTCATTGACAGTACACCAATCACTTACTTTGCCATCTAATTTAGAGAATACTTTTTTGCAATACTTTGTCCAATGTGAAATATTTTCTTGATTCAAAAAGCCGCCAATTTCTTCAAACCAAATTGGGTGAGAGAAGTGATGCAAGGTAACCATAGGTTTGATTCCTTTAGAGATTAAGTCATCTATCATTTCACAGTACTGATTGAGGGCATCTTCATTCCATGAATCTTTTTCAGGTTGAATTCTACTCCATTCAATTGAAAACCGATATGATTTAACACCTAAATTTTGTATTAGTTGGAAGTCTTGTTTCCAATTTGTCCAATGTTCACAAGCACCTTCACTCTGCTCAATACCTGTACGCTTTTCAAAATCAGTCCAATTATTATTATTATTCCCTTCAATTTGATGCGACGCAGTTGCAACCCCCCAAGTGAAATTATCCGGAAATTGGTAATCCTGGCAATCAATATTTTCCCAATCATAATGAGTTTCAGGATACTTTTTTGATAAAAATACTGTGATAATGGCATATAGAAATAACCCTGCAATGAGGTACATCCACCAAACCATGTTACGCGATATGACTGTTGGTGTTATCAGTTGTGGTTGTTAGACTGTACTTCACGGAATTGAAATCCAGTTTCATTATTGTTGATTTACTATTAGGAAATCATTGTCGTCGAGAAAACGCCAAAGCGGAAACAATGGCCGTAGTAGCTAAAAATATCCCGAATCCAGGAATGCTCTCATCCTGTGAGTTACATCCATTTTCACTAGAATCAATCCCACCGTAAACACCATCTTGGTTCCAACAAGAGGACCAAGTCTTGTACCAATCACCAAAAGGATAATTTGTAGAATTTCCATCTTCATAGATTGCTTTTACTCTCCAATTTACATAAGTATGATCGCTAGGCGGAGTCAATGAAATCATATGCTCTTGACCATCAATGGTTGCATCCATCTTGACTGGAGGGTCACAAACTCCATCGTTGAGGCATATCTGTGTTGTAATCTCAAAAGAGGTATTATTTTGATAAGCATCATCATTCATTCTAATTTTTAGTGACCAAAGTTGTGAATCAACAGAAGGTGAATCACGGGAAATAATTGTGAAAGGCACGTCAGAATCATTCGGATTAACATCTTCACCAGGAGTTGCGTCACCTGCTGAAACATAGTTTAAACCAAAAATTATGGTGATTAGTAACGCAATAACAACCTTCCTATCCATGATAATGGCTAGGCTAATTAGATATATAGAATTAGGCATTTGATATATCAATAAAATCTACTAAATCTAAATATTTTTTATATTGACGGCTAAACATTCATCACTATTGTCGTTTCAACTCTCATCACGAGTAGTTTTTGCTTTGCTCTGTTTGGTGGTTTAATGAAGACAACATATCGAATGATGGGTATTGCAGATTTCATCACATTGGCTAATGGTCTACTTGGAGTAGCAGCCATTTTATTCATAATTCTAGCCGTGGAAGAATTACAAAATCCTTTCTTTGAGGATGGAGTTAACACCAATTACATCTGGGGAGCAATGACTTGTATACTATTATCAGTAATCGGCGATATAATCGATGGCCCTATCGCTAGGAGATACTCTAAAAGGAAGTTACTTGGAGGTACTCTTGATGTTATGTCCGATTGCATTTCATTTTGTGTCGCACCAGCTTTACTGATATTTGTTATGTTTGGCAGGTGGGGCGAAGCAGCACCAATTTGGACAATATCTCTAGGAATTGCAGCATGTTGGGTTATCGTAACTGGGATGTTACGACTTGCTAGATTTCAATACGAAGAAGCCTCAGACAAACCCTATTTCCATGGTTTAGCATCTCCTGCCAACGCAATGGTTTTGATTACTGCTGCAGCAATGATATGGTTGCAGCCATCTGCAGGTTTTGGCCCTGATGTGTCTAGTGATTCACTGTTTAATGTGTTTGATTCCTCTTCTTCCGTTGAGAAACCATATTATGATTTTCTAATCTTACCAATTATGTTAATTTCAGGAGGTCTTATGATCGCTGATAGAAAATTGCCAAAAAACAAGCATGGACTTCCACTAAAAGTATCTCTAATACAAGGAATATCATTATTGTCAGCAACAATTCTGTCTCTAATCAATTCGACAGAGTTCGGAGTTGACTTAGGCAACACAAGGCCTCAATTCCTTCTTTATTCAATATCGGCATTGCTATTATTATTTTATATTTTAACGGGTCCTATGCAGTCAGAGATTCAAGAAAAGCAATCTAATGAGTCCGAGTGATTAAGCCTTCACAGATTTACTAATTTTACGACTTTGTAAATAATTAGTAATCAGTACATGTAACATTAGTCCCATCAACCCAAATGCGAATATTATGTCCCAAGAAATCTTGAAAATCAGTCTAGGGATATTTGGAGAAACTGATAATTGCATTGATATTAAAGCGATCCTAAGAACAAGTAACAATGCAACGTAGTGGACAGGCCATCCGAACTTTTTGAAAAGACTCCACCACATCATTGACATTGCAGCTGTGGCTCCAGCACCCATGAATCCAACCCAAGCATTACTAGGAGAGAATCTATCTCCAATGTATCCGCCGTTTAAGAAAATATTACCCGGGTCTACATCTCTAGGGTGGGCGAGACCATCAATCTGACCTAATGCAGCCCACCACGAATACCAAACTACTAGTGGGAAAATTGTAATCAGTATTATTCTAGATATTTCACGGTATATTTTATTGGTTTTAACCACTAAGAACTTAAGTTCCTTAGAAAGGAATGACTCTATAGTTGAATAGATTATCATCGTAGCAGCACTAGTCCATCCCCCCCAAGTCATAGCTAGCCAGTATAATGTACAATAGAGGAAAATTTCCTGTGAGGATTTTGATTTTTTAAACAGCTCAAATATTCCATATATTAGACAACAAATTATTCCGGAAAGTAGTATCCAATCTATTAGGTTACTTTCTAATGAAATTAGAAACGGAATTACTGTAAATAATCCAGTAATGATTATCTTCTTGGTTTTTGAATTGAAGAAGTCATTTCTATTGACGAAAAACCACGTCGAAAATAAAATTAAACAACTACCAAATAATACCGAAAGTAGAGTTTGCTCGAATGTAAAATATATCATTAATCTTGGCAGAGAGAAACCTATCGCTCTATAGTGAGACAAGAAAATGGTTGGAATCATCACGACCGAATAAATAATTTTTTGATTAGTTGAGGTTTTTTCTCCCCCTTCAAATTTGGTAAAGATAGGAAATCCAATCATCAGTAGTATCATTAAATTAAGAGACGAAAAACGCGTTTCCACAAATGTAAGCATGAAAATAGTTGATGCAATAAGTGAATAAGTTAGAATCGTTATTTTATTTTTATTTTCAGATTTTGTCCAGAGCAAGTATAGTGCTAAACCAACTACAGTGTAGGGTAAAATATTTCCTAGTGGGTAAAAAATTGATGTCAAGGATTGTCTATTGCCTGCGATGAATGTGGATATAGCAAAAATTAATGTGAAAATAGCGCCACTGTAATTTGTAACCTTTTTACTGAATCCATTTTTCCTCATCAAATACATTACTGAGAAACACATCAATAAGAAGAACACACCTGAAAGGATTAAATCGATATTTCTAATTCCCATTTCTTCAGGTGAAATTTTATCCCACTCAATTACGTCAGAAGTTAATCCTTTGACATGTGGGTGACCGTTTTCTTCCATCCATTCATTTCTTTTGATAGTAGCATTCCAATTCCACTGCTCTAAATCTTGCTTATGCTCTTGGCTAATATCCAGCATTTCTAGAGGAAAAACTCCATGATTGGCGTGTGGTAGTGGCAGGGATAGAAGTAGCGATGGTAATGTAGCTAAATCTCTTTGGTCAATTTCTCTCTCCATGACATGTCCTTTCTTTATTTTAGGACCCCAAGCCCAAGCACCGACTTCTCTAATGATTTGATCGGGGGAGCCATGTTGCCCAGTATCGGTTAATCCATGGTCTGAGGTTACTACTACAGTCCAATTATCCGGTACTTTATCGAAAATTATTGCAAAATTATCGTCTAGCCACTTTAATTTATCAATATATTCTGTTGAATCTTTTGAGCCATACCTATGTCCAGTACTATCAAGTCCAGACAAGTGAGCAACGATGACATTTGGTGTTTCGTCATATACCACATCTGGTTTTGAATTACTGGGGGGAATCTCTCCATCAAGCCATTTATTGAGAGTAACGAAAGATTCCTCATCACCTCTCATGTAATCAGCATGACCATATCGGTGTCGCATAAAATTGATATCATCATTATCAGAGTATAAATCACCCCAAACATAGTCGCCAACGATTCCAAAATTATTGTCTGGAATTCCATCTCCATTTCCATCATAGGTACTTGACAAGGTCCACCCATCGGGCGTTCCTGGATGTTCGGGATGAAAATTACTCAATCCTTCATTAGGCCTTGATGGTATACCAGTGGCCATTTCTTTGACACAAGATGCAGTCATTGTCAGTGGATTTGTAAAAACATCAATGTAAGTGCCGTTATTTGTTGTCATCGAATTTAGAGTAGGCATTAGATTTGGGTCCTTCATCATATCTCGTCGACCACCGTCGATGACAATGAAAAATAGACCTTCAGAAAGTTTTTCATGATTTTCTGGAGGCATTTCAACTCCTTCTTTGGGGGCAGGAGCATCAGCAATAATGTATGAGCCGGAATAGATTAAAGAAGGTAAGGAAAGAATCGCAATTACGGCAATAACTTGGAATATGAATACTTTGGTTAACGAGGTACTAAGTTGTCCTTCGTCTTCCATAGACTAAGAATTTACTTCATGTACTTAATATTCATTACAGCATCCAAAATTTTTCTTCATTTTTTAGGCTTAATGTATTCGACCAATCAGCGAAATTGGTTTAGATTTACAATACCAACCTCTAGTCTTTCATGTGTGGGATGAACCTCAACCATCTGTACTGGAACAGCAAGAATATCCGCTAATTCTTCAGCAACTGATAGTGGAATTTCAATACGTTCATTTGAAGCATCAAACCTTATCCATCCATCATCGATATCAAGAACCTGTTTTAATTCAGCAATATCTTCTCTAGCATCTTTTAGTTTAGTTGGAATCGCTCCAAATAAAATCGTATCATCATCACTTAACACTTCGTAAGGGCGAAGATTTGCTTGACCACGCCTTCTGAATCTTGCCCTTAGTTGCCCAGCATCTTTGAATTGGGCGGTGCAAAATTTCAGGTGGAAGTTAAGGTTTTTAGATGCGTCTTTTAGTTTCATTCCGAGTTCGAATGAGCCTTCTGCCGCAGCGGTAATTCCGCCGCTCAAATTGAATCCCCTAACATCCATATTTTCTTGATTACCAACGGTTATTTCCAATTCGTTGAGATTGAGGAATTCAACTGGGGAATCATGTAGTTGTTCTAGAAGAGAAAATAACTGCTGTTCTTTATCCGGCTCACAAGGTAACTCAACACCTACTTTAATTCCGGCCTCTTTACATGATATCATAACTTGCAGATACTTGTCAATAGTTCCATCTAAAAGATGGAATCTAATTTCATCGAGTTGAGCATCCCCAAAATCCTTTGCAAGTTCTGGGTTAAATGGAATGGATGTGTAAAGGTGGATATGATGTTCAGGTCCAAAAGCAGCTTTGAGTTGCTTTACTGCCTCGAGTGATTTTTCTGAATCAAGCATAGGATCACCACCTGTGATTCCAGTACCAGTTGCATTCATTGCACGTCCTTCCTCGATAACTTCATCCCAAGAACTACATCTTCTTTCATTGGCAAACATGTCAGGGCTCTCTCTCCTGTTCTCAGATAGCGGGCAATAATCGCACCCCCAGTGGCATTTGCCTGTGACGAATAGGACCAATTTGCTGCCTTTTTGACACTGAATACATCCTTCTGGTTCTCCACATTCTGCGGAAAGAACTTCGGTCGCTGAGGTCATGGCTTGTGGCATGCTACAACATTCCCTGATACCTCGTAGGTTTCAAACTCTCGTAAGATTTTAGCAAAAATTATCCTTTGCACGCATAATTAGCCATCGATGGAATCTACGGTCTAGGGTCAATTCAGGATGGAATGTTAAGGCTAATTTTGAATCATCTAAAATCCCAACAACTTCATCACCCAACATTACAACTGGAGTACATTTGACAGATTTGGAATTAAATCTAGGGGCACGGATAAATACCCCCGGAAATGACTTCGAATCTGACTTTGCTGCTTCATGAGCCATTTTTAGTGGCTTGTGATTGAAATTATCTCTTTGTAATTCTACTCCCTCAGTTTTTCTTCCAGAAGGAGTTTCTAGATTAACTTCTAGCGGTGCTTGGAATGACTGTCGCTGTCTCCCCCATGCATTTCTAGATATTTCTGCATTTACGAATGCTTCGAATTTTTCACTAGGATTAGCGAGAAGAATAGCTCCTGCACATGTTCCTAATACAGGGCGTTGTGGAAAATCATTCATCCAATTGAAAATTCCATCAAGAAGCGATTCGCTCTCGCTAGCCTTTCTCATTGCGGTAGATTCACCACCTGGTAGAATGAGTGCAGAAATATCGGAATTAATTTGCGATGATTTTCTAAGTTCAATGACTTTCACTTCAATTCCTAACTCTTTAGAAGCGTTGAGTAATGCTTCCGCATGTTCATGCCGCGCGCCTTGGAGCATAGCCAAACCAACGCGCAACATGTCAGTCCGTATATCTCGTCCTCTATCAGCCCAACGGCTGTGAACATCAATACAAGGTGTTGAAGAACTGTGCTCAACAGCGTATATTGATGGCGGAGTATACTGACGACTGTTTTCTAGTCCCCGGGCCTGTGAGAATGAATCAGGCTTGTCTTGATGCTATGTCAAATCCAGTTATTACTGCAAGAGGTTCTGAATTTAGAGATGTGATGGCTGAACTTAATTCTGGGCTTAGATATGCATTTAATTTATCTCCATCAAAACCTGAGAAAAAAACACAATCCTGGGCTGGAGATGACGATTACAAAGTGGTAGTTGTTTCAGGAAGTGGGACTGCAGGAATGGAAATGATTATTGCAAATCGATTTAGAACCAATGATTTAGTTTTGGTTCCTACCAACGGTAAATTTGGAGAAAGAGTTGCTGAAATGTGTTCTCGATTTTGTAATGTTAAACATATCAAGTATGAATGGGGCAGAGCATTTGATTTATTCGAATTAGAACAACAACTGGAAAGAAAGTGCTATGAAGCTTTACTCATTTGCCATAATGAAACTAGTTCGGGAATTACTCAAGATGCACCAGCTATTGCTGAAATGTGTCAACGCCATAATGTACCCTTTATCCTCGACGGAATCACTTCTATTGGTGGACTACCAGTAGATGTTGAAGGATGGGGAGTTGAAGCAGCTGTTATGGGGGCGCAAAAGTGTACAGCAGGCCCTTCAGGTATTGCTGCAATTACTGTCAATTCACATTATATTGAAAGATGTAAGGCGATTAGAGAACAAAGCGAATCAAATCCTGTATTCTATTTAGATATGATTTCTGCATTGAAAAAAGGTGATGACGACCAAACTCCATGGACACCAGCAATAAATCTAGCAATGGGCTGGTCAAAGGCTCTTGATGCATTAAAGGATGAAACCTTAGAGGCTCGGTGGAAGAGATGTTCTATCCTTTCTCATGGCGTACAAAATCTATTTACTAATCTCGGTTTTGAATTACTTGCAGATCCTTTCCAGAGGAGCGATACCGTTACTGCAATAATGTATCCTGATGGAATTGATGATTCTTGGCGAAGCGATTTGAAAGAAAAATACAATACTCAAGTAATTGGAGCTCAAGATAATTTGAAGGGTAAGATGTTTAGAGTGGGTTCTATGGGTGAAACTACTATTGAAGAGATGGTTGAAGGTTGCAAGAGAATGATTTCTTGTTTCAAGGACCATGGTTTGGAATTACCAGATTTAGATGTGGAATCATTTTTTGAGGAATAGCGATGAACTATATTGTGTTAGGACGATTCCAACCCCTCCACAATGGACATGTTTTCCTTATTGAACATGCACTTGAGTTAGCGGGGAATATTGGCAAGGTTACTGTAGCAATAGGCTCTGCATCATGTCAAATGGAACCTAGAAACCCGTGGACGGGTGAAGAAAGAAAGCAGATGATTGAATCTTGGAATGACCGTGTTCAAGTGGTTTTAATCGATGACATCAATGACCCACCAAACTGGGTCGAACATGCTACTAAGTTTCATGGCGAAGGGGTGCTTGTCACATCGGACAAACAAACTGCGGATCTATATCGTGAATCCAATTGGGAAGTCATAGAGGTAGATTTAACGAATCGAGAAAATTTCGAGGGATGGAGAATAAGGCAGACAGCCAAAATGCTCTCAACAGTTGATGACTTTGAGGCAGTAAGAGAAGTTTTGTCGCCATCAATCCCGACAAGCATTATTGAATGGCTAATAGAAAATGATGCTTTATTCAGGCTATCGACATTCCAGACCGGTGTTTATGCGGGTTGATTATTCCGAAGAAACAACAACCCTTGCTGCAATCAACACCCTCTGTTTGAACATGTAACCTGCTTCCAAGACGTCAACAACTGAACCTGAGGGGAAGTCATCTGAAGCAGGTATTGTAGTAATGGCCTCCATTTTTGCAGGATCAAACCGCTTGCCTTTTGCCTCAATTGCAGTTACGCCTTCGCCAGATAGTTCATGCCACATTTTGTTTCTCAGTAATCTTAGTCCTTGGGCAACTGGAGTTTGATCATCTTCATCCAGAGAAGATAATGCTCTATCTACATCTGCGAGGATTGTTAGCATTTTTCGGGCTAGTCCCATGCCACTATACTGTATTAATTCTGATTTTTCTGCCATCAATCTTTTACGTACATTTTGGGTTTCAGCTTCTTTGTAGGCTATTTCCTTTTCAGCCTTCTCAGCTCTAGCCAATGCTTGTTCAAGAGGGTCTAGTTCCTCTTCAACACCAACTTCCATGGTCTCAGTATTCTCATCGATTATTGGAATTTCATCATCACTATCATCGATGATTTCATCCTCCACATCCGGTGACTTGTCTTCAGACATTGTCTGCCGGTTACGTAACTATTTTTTGAACCCGTCGAAACTATGAATTCAAAATTTTGAGAATATTATTATCTCCATGTCCCCATTTTGCTGCATCCATATGCTCTCTGCCAACAATACCGATTAACGATTCTTCTTGCCCCCATCTAGTAATTGTGTGTACCAAAAGTCTTGAGGTTCGATCGTGTGCCTCATATGTTGGAATTATTTTCGGATCTTGCTTTTCATCAAGTGTTTCTCCAAGTTCTTTTCTTCTATCCATCCAATCTAAACAGACTTTTTGAGCGAACTCATCTTCGGGGAGTGAAAATAATTTTTCCATGACGTCTTCCCAGGTAGATTGTGAATATAGGTCTTGTCGGTTAGTAATTTCTCTATCTAAAGCAACATCTAGGTAAAGGTAGGTTCTTGCCTCCCACGAACTCCATTCACCAGGACTAGCCCATTGCATTAATTTGAGAACTCCTTCATCGCCTTGGGGAATCTCTTGTAGAGCAGTCTTTACGTTAGAATCGGAATTAACATCTACGCTATCCATCCAATCCAGCAATTCTGCTTCACAATCGATGTCAAATAATCGATTTAGTTTGCTATCAACTACAGGTCTAGACTGGCGGAAAGAACCCTTTTCCATACCGATGTAGAGTTCCTTCCAAGACATTTTGAGAAGCGAATCTAGGCATGGTTGGTCAACCAACAGAACCACAGTTTCAATTCCCATGTATATGGCTGATAAGCCGACTACTTTGAGTTAATCGATTATTTGGAAATTTAATTTAACCAAAACCGCATAAATTTACCATTCACATCAATTTCAAGCGGTAGCATTGAAGAATGCGCATCACTTGGCCGCAGTTAGAGGGTTTTTTGTGGCGACAATCAAGGAGCAGATCGAACTGATTCGCGCCGAGATAGATAAAACTCAAAAAAACAAAGCGACCAATGCTCACATAGGTAAGTTGAAGGCGAAAATTGCACAACTTAAAATCAAGGAGGAAAAGGCACATGCCCATTCAAAAGCCAGTGGTGGAGGTAAGGGGTTTGAAGTCAAAAAATCAGGCGATGCGACCGTAGCACTTGTTGGGTTTCCATCGGTTGGAAAGTCAACTCTAATCTCCAAAGTCACCGATGCTCATTCTGAAGCAGCAGGATACGCCTTCACTACCTTGACGTGTATCCCAGGTGTAATGGAACATCGAGGTGCTAAAATTCAGATTTTAGATTTACCTGGTTTGATTAAAGGCGCTGCTGAAGGTAAGGGGAGAGGTCGAGAAATTCTAAATGTAATTAGAAGTGCAGACATGGTTTTGTATATTGTTGATCCATTCCAAGACGCACATTTCAATGTACTACACCGTGAACTACACAATGCAGGATTGAGATTGAATGAAACTAAACCGCCTGTATTTATCAAGCGTACAGAGCGAGGGGGTATTGACATACGCTCTACCGTTGAGCAGACACATCTAACTGAGGAGGAGATGGGTTCAATCATTCGTTCATTTGGTTATACTTCAGCAATTGTGACTCTAAGGAATGACACAACAGCCGAACAAATTGTAGATTGCTTGGCGGAAAATAGAATTTATGAAAAAGCGGTAATTGCAATTAATAAAATCGATATTGCTACCGAAGAGGATTTACAACGAGCGACAAAATCGCTTCCCAGTGATTGGCCTATAATGCGTATATCTGCTTTCAAAGATATTGGTTTGGAGGAATTGAAAGATTTTATTTACGATAATCTTGGATTCATGCGGGTCTATCTAAAACCCCAAGGGCAAGAGGCCGATTTGGAAGAACCTCTAATTGTCAAGGATGATTCAACGGTTCAAAATATCTGTGCTAAGTTACATAGAGACTTCGTTAGGAAGTTTCGATATGCCAGAGTTAAGGGGCCTAGTGCAAAGTTTGATTGGCAAAGGGTAGGGTTAGATCATTTGCTCAAAGATGGAGATTTGTTAACGATAGTAGTAAAACGTTAATCCCAGATTCCCATATCCATTTTTGCGTCTTCACTGGCGTGTACTTTTGGATCCCATCTCGGAGTCCAGACAAGATTAACATGAACGCTATCAAGACCTTCTGTGGATAATGCAGCTCTGTGTGTGGCTGCCATAATTTCAGCAGCAGCAGGACAACCAGGGCTTGTCAGGGTGATATCTATTTCAGCATGTTTTTGTTCATTTTTGGTTTCAATTCGAACATCATAAACAAGACCTAATTCAACAATAGATAACTCCAGTTCTGGGTCTTCTACTTCGTCTAATTGTTGTAAAACTGCGTCTTTATCAACCATTTTTTCACCTACATTTTTTGTTCGATTTCCATCATGACCTTGTCAAACATATTCCTAAATCCATTAGATCTGCTTGGTGATAATGAATTTAAAACTCCCATGTCACTTGCAAATTCAGGAGTTAACTCAAGTGCTTGAGTTGGGGTGATATCTCTCAATGCGATAGTAAGGATTCCCATCAAACCTTGAACTAGTTTTGAATCTGCACCGGCCTTAAAGATGATTTTTTCCTGCTCAATTGTGACAATAACATGGGCCTCTGATTGACAACCACGAACCCTTGTTGAATCATTCCAATGTTCGACATCAAGAAAATTAACTTCTTCAGATAACTCAAAAACCATCTCTAGTCGTTCCATTTTGTCATCTACTTCCTGAAATTCTTCAATGAGGTCTTCAAGAGTTAAATCACTCAAGCGAATCTCTCCAAAATTTCTGAAAGTTGCTTGACAAAAGCCTCGGCTTCTTCACGAGTATTATAGAAGTAAAAAGATACTCTGACTGTTCCTGATATTTTCAATCTCTCAAGTAACGGTTGAGCACAATGATGTCCAGTTCTAACTGCAAAACCTCGAGCATCAAGGAGATGGGCAAGATCTTCGCTATTCATAGTTGGATGAAGGAAAGAAACAACTGCCGCATCATTATCATCATGTCTTCCATAAACAGTCATCCCCATAGAACGTAATTGCTCAGATAACCATCTTGCAATCTCTAAAAGTCGTTTGTGTTCAGATTCGAAATCAATCTCTTGCATCCATTTTAGCGCCGCATTCCACCCTATTGCTTCTGCAATTTTTGGAGTACCTGCTTCGAACTTATGCTCATTACTCTGAAAAGTTGAGCCATGTATTGATACAGTTTCAATCATATCTCCACCACCCATAAATGGCTGCATTTCATCAAATACATCATTGGTTACAAGCAGAGCACCAATGCCAGTAGGTCCACACATTTTGTGGGCCGAGAATGCCATAAAATCAGCACCAAGTGACTTGAAATCGATATATTGGTGTGGAGCACTTTGAGCAGCATCTAGCAGAACTTTAGCACCTTTACTTTTGGATAAGGAAATGATTTCATCAACCGGATTACATACTCCAAGGACATTGGAAATATGCACAACGCAGACTAATTTTGCATCGTCTAGTGAGGCTTCAAAAATCTCCATATCTAGTGTTAGATCTTGCTGAACTGGAACATATCTTAATTCAATATTCATTTCCTTTGCCAGCATCTGCCAAGGAACAATATCGGAGTGATGCTCCATTTCAGTAAGAACAACAGCATCACCAGCAGAAAGATTTGCCTTACCCCATGCATGAGCAACTAGATTTATTGCTTCAGTTGTTCCACTGGTGATAATCACCTTATCAGAATTGTACATTTTTTTAAGAGACTCTCTACATGCCTCATATCCATCAGTTGCTTCTCCAGCAAGAGTATGAACTGCGCGGTGAACGTTTGCATTTGAATTCGTGTAGTAATCATTCATTGCATCGATTACAACTTGCGGCTTTTGGGTTGTAGCAGCGTTATCTAGGTAAACCAAATCATGACCATTGATCTTTCTCTGCAAGATCGGAAATTGTTCACGCATCTAATCACCTCATTATTTCACATTCTAGATGAATTTTCAATCTGGTTTTCAGTTCTTCTGAGACAGCTTTATTTTTCAAAGATGAGAAGGTATTGACTAGAAAACCTTCAACAATTAATGCTTCTGATTGTTCATTGGAAAGACCACGGGATTGAAGATAGTGCATCTGCTCTTTGTCAATTGGTGCACTTGCTGCGCCGTGAGCTGCTTTGACTTCATCCGAGAGGACTTCAAGTTCAGGGATTGCATCCGCTCTCGCTTTTTCTGAAAGCAGTAGATTGTGAAAAACCTGAGCAGCGTTTGAATGGTTTGCATCATCGGAAATCAATAATTGTCCGGTTCCAATTGAATGACTCCTGTCGCCACATGCTGCATTCATTATTAGTGAGGAATCTGTATATTTTACTAGGTGATTTATCTCCATGTGATGGTCATCATGCCTCGCATCCATTCCATAAACGGCAACTGCTTGATTTAACGATGAATTATTTTCAGTAAGATTAGTTCTTATATCGGTTTTATTGCGGAATCCGCCAATTGATAATTCGCCATATTCAAGTGATGAATCTCGGTGTACATTCCAATCTTCGCATCTAAGAAGTTTAGAATTCGAATCCAATTCGTTAACAAAGCCATAGCCAATTATTGAGTTTTTATCGATTGTTCCAGTTATGTGAAGGCCGGTCCAATTTCCTTTACCCGAAAGGTGTATCAGGATTGTTGCTTCACCTTTGCAATTGAAATTTAAGTGCCCAATGTTGGTTTCTTCAGAGGCCAAGAGATTGACATGTATTGTTTGGCCGCGTCCCTCTATCTCAATATCTGTCATTGCGTCATGACATTCAGAGATGAAAACTCTAGAAATTTCAGAAGAATTTTCTACTTTTCGAATTGACTCCTCGTACTTGCAGTCACCCTGAATCTCAACATGCACTGACTCGGAAACAGGAATAGTTTCAACCTTGGATGGATGTATTCTTTTCCAAGGAGTGTATCGCCATAAATGAGTAGAACGTGAAGGAATTTCCATGTCCAAATAGGTCATCCGATCGAACCCTCCATCTCTAATTCGAGTAACTTGTTTAGTTCAACAGCATATTCCATTGGTAATTCTCTAGTGAAAGGTTCAAAGAAACCATTAACAATCATACCCATTGCTTCTTCTTCAGTAAATCCTCGACTCATGAGATAGAATAATTGTTCTCCAGAAATCTTTGAAACACTGGCTTCATGTTCTAAATCAGCAGTTGAGTTTCCTACTTCCATGGTTGGGTATGTATCTGAACGTGAGTCCTCATCTAGCATCAATGCATCACAGACTACTTTTGACCTGCAGCCTTCTGCCTTGGGCGAAACTTGCAGCATGCCTCGGTAGGATGAGCGACCACCATTCTTTGAAATTGATTTTGACAAAATATTTGAAGTTGTATTAGGGGCTAAATGATGTACTTTGGCTCCTGCGTCTTGGTGTTGTCCTTCGCCAGCATAGGCTACTGAAATGACTTCTGCGTGTGCTCCGTCACCTTTCAATATTACAGCAGGATACTTCATGGTTAGTTTCGAACCGATATTTCCATCAACCCACTCAATAACAGAATTTGAATGGGCTATGCCTCTTTTTGTAACAAGGTTGTATACATTTGCAGACCAGTTTTGAACTGTTGAATATCGAATTTTGGCATTGTCCATAGCAATCAATTCAACTACTGCAGAATGTAAGGAATCTGTTGAATATGTTGGAGCAGTACATCCTTCAACATAGTGAATACTACTTCCTTCATCAGCAATTATCAAAGTTCTTTCAAATTGCCCCATATTCTTTGCATTGATTCTAAAGTATGCTTGGACAGGCATTTCGACATGTACATTCTTAGGTACATAAATGAATGAACCACCAGACCAAACTGCAGTGTTTAGAGCAGCGAATTTATTGTCAGTGTAGGGAACTACGCTACAGAAATATTTTTTGACAATTTCAGGATGTTCTTTCAATCCAGTATCCATGTCAAAGAACAAGACGCCTTGAGCCTCAAGGTCCTCTCTGATCGAATGATAAACTGCTTCTGATTCATATTGTGCAGTAACTCCTCCAAGCCATTTTTGTTCTGCCTCCGGAATTCCCAATCTGTCAAACGTATTTTTGATGTCATCGGGGACATCGTCCCAATCCTTTTCGGTTTGGTCAGAAGATCGAAGGAAGTAGGTGACATTATCAAAGTCAATACTTTCCAACATTCCGCAATTCCCCCAATCTGGCATTGGTCTATCCATGAAATGGTGATATGCCTTGACTCTAATTTCCGTCATCCATTCAGGTTCATTTTTGAGAGCAGAGATGTCTCTAACAACTTGCTCTGATAGACCTTTGTCAAATCTAATAGTTGCATTTTCTGGATCATGGAATCCATATTGATAATCCCCAACTGCTTCATATGCTTGTTCACTCATTAAATCGCCTCCAACCAATCATAACCCTTTTCTTCAAGCTTGAGTGCCAGTTCAGGCCCTCCACTTTGAACTATTTTACCATCTATCATGGCATGAACATAATCTGGCTTGACTAAATCTAGAAGTCTTTGGTAGTGAGTAATTACCAAGCAGCCGGATTCTTGCGCAATTTCATTGATACCCTTTGAAACAACTCTTAGAGCATCTATATCTAATCCGGAATCGGTCTCATCTAAAAGTGCTAATCGTGGTTTTAGCAATAGCATTTGAAGAGTTTCTAAACGCTTCTTTTCACCACCACTAAAGCCATCGTTTACGTATCTGGAGAGAAATGATTTATCCATTTCAAGTTGAGACATAGCAGCATTCAACTCCTTCCTAAAGTCTCTGGCTTTCAATTGTTCATTTCTAATCGAGGACACAGATTTCTTCAAGAAATTTCCGACTTGAACTCCGGGGATGGAAGGTGGATACTGGAATGAAAGAAACATACCAGCGCGAGCTCTTTCATGAACTTCATAGTCATCTAATGGTTCACCCAGAAAAGTCACACTGCCAGAGGTGATTTCATAGGCTGGATGTCCCATTATGGCATTAGCTAGAGTAGACTTTCCGGCACCATTCCTACCCATAATTGCGTGAACCTCGCCTTTATTTATGGTCATCGAGATGCCATTTATGATTGGGGTTCCCCCCACGGAAATGTGCAAATCTTTGATTTGGAGTACTTCCATATTCTCTCCCCTCAACTACAACGTTCCATTTCTCCTTTATGAAGTGGTGTAATAGAATGTCTCGCAGTATAGCGTTTTTAGGGTAGCCTAAAAACGATTTTTTATTCGATAAAAGCATTGAAAGAAGACCCACCCTACCCACCTCCATGACCGAAGACGATTTGGTGGCCAAGTATGCTGCTGAAGCGTTAGCTTCGATGAAAGTTGAAGCACAGAAAAGAATTGATGAAGTCGTAGATCCAGAAATTGAAAACAGATTACGTCAGACCTCTTTACTCACATTACTCGACAGTGAAGATATTATACCTGCTTTACTATCTAGGCTTAATGAAGTAAGAGCAGCCCTAGATGGTCATGGTGGGGGAATTAAATTGACATCCTATTCAATTATAGATGGAAGCGAGAAGACTCTTGATATCGTACTTGATCTAACCGGCGCTTGTTTGTCATGTGGTGCTGCGCCAGGCACCTTAGAAGGGGTAAAGAACGATTTAGAATCAGACAACGAAATTTCATCTGTTAAATTTTCAAGTGACTTACTAGATACGTTCGACGAACTGGGTCGAGAATTTATTCTTGCACATGGCAACGTTGACTTCGTCTAATTTTCAATATTTTATCTATTGTTCAATGGATGGTTTGAAGGAGTTCATCAACCGGCCATCAATCATGCCAGCATGGCGAGATGGAAATCGTGAAGACCCAAAGCCTTGCAGGGAGCAAGATAGAGGTAAATTCGAAATCGTCAACAGAGATGGAAGGGCTAGGATTGGACGACTTCACACAGAGCATGGAATTTTAGAAACCCCAGCATTACTTCCGGTAATCAACCCGAATATTCGAACAATCGAGCCGAGAGAAATGTGGGATAGATACGGGATTGGAGCGTTAATAACAAATTCATACATTATCTGGAAGCATGAGGAATTGAAGTCTACTGCTCAAAATGAAGGAGTACATGCACTCCTTGATTATCCGGGCGTAGTGATGACCGATTCAGGTACGTTTCAATCATATGTTTACGGAGATGTAGAGGTTGGAGTAGAAGAGATTGTTGAATTTCAGCGTTCTATTGGAGTTGATATCGCAACAATGCTTGATGTATTCTCTAGGCCTGACATGGATTATACAGAAGTTGAAAATTGTGTTGAACAAACAATTGAAAGAGCCCAAATAAGTATAGATGCCTCTCAAGATACCATGCTCAACGGACCAATTCAAGGAGGAGTCTTTAGAGAATTAAGGAAAAAGTCAGCTACAGAAATGGGCAAGTATGATTTTTCAGTTCATCCAATAGGGGGTATTGTTCCAGTTATGGAGCAACACAGATACAAGGATTATGCAAAAATAATGTTATCTTCATTACCCAACTTACCCCCTAATCGTCCCGTGCACATGTTTGGTTGTGGCCATCCTATGTTATTCCCCATGTCAATTGCATTAGGTGCAGATTTATTCGATTCAGCGGCATATGCATTATTTGCAAGAGATGGAAGACTGATGACTCCATGGGGTACAGAGAAGATTTCTGGTCTAGTTGATTGGCCAGTAATTACACCCAGTATCGCCAACTTAACTCCCAAAGAAGTCTTGGAAATGGATGAAAAAGCTAGGACTGTAATTCTATCGAAGTATAATCTTGAAGTTAGCCTTGCAGAACTCTCGAGATGTAAACAAGCGGTAAGGGATGGGACAATTTGGCGATTGGTAGAACGCCGAAGTCACCAACACCCTGCTCTTAGAGAGGCATTTCTTTGGTTAGTTACTAACCCTTCGAATTCAAAGATTTCTAATCTATCAATAAATCAGATGGTATTAGATGAAAAATTAGCCTCTCAAGAAACTGGTTCTGAGTCAGGTGTTTGGGAAGGCAGTTGGGATTGGATAGTAAATTCACAAACAACCCCTCGTAAAGGCGGTGAACCTTGGGGTGGCAATGACACCAACGCAAGACCACATATTATTGCTGCTAGAAATTTTTTGTTTTCTAGGTGGCATGCAAAAGCAGATGCAGGTAAAGGATCATCGGAAGTACTCATTCTGCACGGCAGATCAGGTCCTTGGAGAGAGAGATGTGACAATCTATTGACTCGATTGATTCACCATGCACCTGGACTTGAAGTAATGATTCTAACGCCAATTGGACTAATGCCATATTCTCTTGAAGATGTAAATCCATTTACTCATATTGATGGGCCGGATTGGTTATGGAGAAGTAGGCCTAACTTACAATTAATTAGAGATGAATTAGAGAATTTTTCCTTGGGAGATAGAAAGATAATTACTTTGGATTTAAGAGATGATAATCTAGTAATTAGAGCCTTCTCCAAATTAATAGAACACGGAGTCTTGGATGAGGAAAGTAGAGATGGGCTAGTTGATGGAAAAAATTTTGAAAACTCCCAACTAAAACTTCGTCGAAGAAAGTCCGCAGATAAATTTGCTGTATTTTTTAACATACAAAGTGAATTATCTCATGAACTTAATGTGCAGACTGAATTTGTAATTAATCGTCAAGGAAGGATAAAAAATGTCTTGACTTCAAGTGGTAAACATCTAGCCAGTTTTAGGCTTGGTGATGGAGGCCTGTCGCTAAACAATGACGGTGCTATTGAACTACACAGTCATAGGAGGAGAGGTATCCCAAAGGGGTTCATGGAGTCAGAAATTTTTGGATATACTGGCGAGGGTCTAGCATGGGTTGTCGTTGATGAAGATGCTGAACCATTCATCCGTCAAGGACGCAATGTATTTCATGGGTTTGTTATTTCCTGTGACCCCTGGATTAGACCTGATGAAGCATGTTTGATAGTCAATAGCAAAGGAGAGTTACTCGGTCACGGAATTTCACAATGTACTTCTGAGGAATTAGCGACATTCAACAAAGGAATAGCTGTTAAGACTCGTGATGGCATAAAATTAGAAGATTGACTAACATGCAGTAGTAGAGTTGAAGAGTCGTCTTCAACCTGATGTATTTGAGGGAGAGGTAAAGTGGTTGAAGATTACATTATCCAAACCTCAAATTTGTCGAAATCTTACGGCCCACACATGGCTTTGGAAGATTTGAACCTTAAAGTTACCAAGGGTGCAACAGGACTACTGGGGCCTAATGGAGCAGGTAAGTCGACATTTCTAAAAACAATTCTAGGCTTAATTCAAGCTACTTCCGGAGAAGGTACCGTATTAGGGCATGATATTAGAACCGAAGGTGCAGCAATACGTACCAGAATTGGATACATGCCAGAATATGATGCACTGAATCCAGATATGGACGCAATTTACCAGGTTCGATACTCCGGAGAATTATTAGGAATGAATCCAGTTGTTGCGATGTCTAGAGCCCACGAAGCACTACAATACGTTGGACTTGGTGAACAAAGGTATCGTAATATTGGAAGTTTTTCAACAGGCATGAAGCAAGCGACAAAACTAGCATGTGCTATAATCCATGACCCTGAATTAATCATTGCTGACGAACCATCAAATGGGCTAGATGCTGTTGCTAGAGAGTTCATGATTACCACTCTGCAAAATACAGTTAACACTGGAAATAAATCAGTTTTGATGGCATCTCATCTTATGGACGATGTCGAGAGAGTATGTGACAATATAGTTTTACTACACAAAGGAAGACTAGCTGCACAAGGTCGAATTGAAGACCTAAAAGATATTGATAGAGAGATCGAAATCCATGTATGGGGGGGTGCTAGCAAACTTGAACAGTCGATGACAGATGCAGGTTTGGTTGTACGCAGAGAAGGTAGAATCATGAGAATCCAACATATTGGAGAGGACACCACTACAAAAATTCTGGAATGCGCTGCAAAAACAGGTGCTCAAATTCGTAGAATGCATGAATATGAAGCATCTCTAGAAGACTTGTTTCTTGTTATTATGGAAAATCTCGGTTATGAAGTTAAAACTAGTGAAGATTTACTAAGAAATCCAGTTTCTGCCCGACAGGTAGATGCACCACAAAGTATGGGTGGTGGGTCAGCATGACTGAGGAAGAAACACCTACAATCCCAATTAGAGAAAGTAAGGATGAACCATCCTATGATGCTAACGCTCCAGTCAAAGGTCAAGGACGTATGGATGCGGCTTGGGGTTCATCCGAAGGAGATGAAGAATTATCTGCTCAAGTATCCCCTTCCCAAGATACAACTGGATTTGTTTTTGAGCAAGTATATCAGCCTTGGAATGGAACCTTGAACCCTAGATGGATGAGGAATTGGGCAATATTACGACATCATGTTGCCGGTATTTTTAGGAAGGGCCATCGGCCATGGAGTATTCCAACTAGATTATTCCTTGTTGTAGTTTTTATCGCTTCTTTGGCGGATGTTGGTTTAACTCTTTTATCTGCCCTAATAGGAAGCGCAGAACTACATTCTATGTGGGGTGTTAACAGGGATAATCTATATGCTCATGTTCTGGGATTTTTCCCTAGAAATGTACTTTATTTCCCTATTGTAGCAGCCTTATTAGTTGGCGGAGTAATATCTGAAGACAGACTTCATGGGACCTCAGCACTCTACTTTTCTCGCCCAATAAATCGTTTCGATTACGTAATGATGAAGTATATTTCAGTTGCTTTGATTCAAGCCATGATAGTTTTACTGACGCTATGCTTGTATTACTTTTCCGAGATAGTCAGTATGGGGAGAGGATGGGCATGGATTATTGATACATTCCCACTATTTCTTGCAGCATTTGTCGGAGGTACGTTACTCATAATTACTTACACTAGCATAGGTTTAGGACTATCCAGTGTTTCTAAAGGTAAGTTCTTCCCAGGAATTGGTTTAATCGCAATAGTTCTAGGGACAAAAACACTGGCACTCATTGTTTCAGAATTATTTGACAGAGAGATTCTATATCTTCTTTCACCATATGACTGTCTTGCTCATGTTGGTCAAGCGATAATTGGAACTGAACCAACATATGACCAATATTCATGGACTTGGTCTTTAGCCTCTTTAGTAGCAATTAATGCAATTTCTCTGTATGTTTTGAGTACTCGAGTATCTTCTATGGAGGTGACTAGAGAGTGATGCCAGATTTCGATCAGCAAGGTCTTCCAGAAACTCAAGAATGGAAGCCAGAAGTAAAAGCTCCAGTGATTCTACTAGAGAACGTTTCTAAGACATACGGCAGGATTCATGCCCTGACTGGAATAACCCTTTCGTTATCTGGAGGAGTGACTGGAATTTTAGGAATGAACGGTGCGGGTAAATCCACACTTTTCAAAATCTTAATGGGTAAAATCAAGCCTAGTTCTGGACAAGTTCGACTTTTTGGAACTAATCCTTGGAAAAATCCTGCACCTTATTCAAGAGTCGGTTTTGTTCCGGAACATGAGAAAATGTATGATTGGATGACTGCTCACGACTTTATTTCTACGTTTGCTAGATTAAATGGTTTAACTAGGGATGAAGCAAAAATAGAGGCCGATAGGGTGCTAGACTTCGTAGGTTTACTTGACGTTGCGCACAAACAGATAGGTCGTTTTTCTAAAGGGATGCGTCAAAGAACTAAAATTGCTCATGCCTTAGTGAACGATCCTGATTTGATAATACTTGACGAACCTCTTCAGGGTTGTGATCCATTAGCCAGAACTACGATTATGAATGTTATTAGAGAACTCGGTAGAATGGGTAGAACAGTTATCGTTAGTAGTCATATCTTACACGAGATTGAAAGAATAACTGAACAAATTGTTATTCTTCACTATGGGCGTTTACTAGCACTAGGTAATTTACATGCAATCAGGGAAAGGTTAGACCAAATTCCTCACAGAATAGACATCGGTACTGAGAATCCTAAAAGTCTTGCTAAGAAAATAATTGACATTGATTCAGTTCACGGGATATTCTTCCCTGAAGGTGAAAATCTCTCGGTTCAAACGCACGATTTGGGAGCATTCCATTCGAAATTACCACAGGCAATTCTAGATAGTGGTCAAAAAGTTGAATCGATAGATAACCCAGATGACGATTTAGAATCTATCTTG
>MDTE01121370.1_pt1 | contig 38416 bp, 35 predicted proteins | sample 811231 | NCBI WGS metagenome assembly MDTE01 (sample SAMN05326651, study PRJNA326480) | marine metagenome | isolation source: seawater | place: Indian Ocean: Red Sea | collected 2010 | reverse complement strand
GTTTTAAATTAACTTTTCTAACTTTTTTACGATCAACACCATTATGTAGAACCTCAAATTTATATCCAAAAATTTTTCTGTATTCAGTAGACATTTTTGTGTTAATTGCAATTCTTGTTTTTGATGAATCTATTAAATACTTAAAAAGTTTATAGTCTTTTGTTTTTTTATTGTATGTTGCTAAAACATTATCCATTACATGTGTAATTAAAGGAATTTTTAATTTTATTTTCAACTGCTTAATCAAACACATTAAATTATAATTACCAAAAATAGTATAAATAATATCCGGTTTAAATTGCTTCAGCTTAGTGAGGAGGTTAATATTAACCTTTTTTTTTTTATTTATAATATAAAAATTTTTAAACTCAATTAAGAGTACAATAAAAAATGAAGGTAACAATTTTTTTAAAAAATTACCAATTTTACTTGGTTTTTTTAGTAGATATGAGTTATTAGTATTAGAATTTACATTAACATCTTCATGGATTATGAAAATTTTATCTTTTGGGTACTTTTCATATAAGTTCTTTAATAAGACTCCTCCGCCAGAATTGTCGTTAAAATAAAATTCACTTATTATTAAAACCCTAGGTAATTTTTTTTTCATAATTTTAAAGTACTTAGATATATTTTTAGAATTTCAAAAATACGTTCTGCAGTTTGACCGTCCCATTTAGGGATTTTTTTTTTTTTTGGTTTTAATTCTTTATTTAATAATTTGTTTATACTACTAAGTTTAACAAGTTTATTTGAACCCATTTTAATTGTTACTGGTCTCTCAGTATTTTTTCTTAAGGTGAAACAAGGCTTACCTAGAAATGATGCTTCTTCTTGAATTCCTCCAGAATCAGTTATGATAAATTTTGAATCTTTGAGTTGTAATAAAAATTCAGAATAACTGAGAGGGTTAACTAAATTTAAGTTATTTATCTTTTTTAGTTTTTCTAATAATTTAAACTTAATTAGGTTTTTTTTTGTTCTTGGATGAATAGGAAAAAGTATCCTATATCTCTTAGTCCATTTCTCTAAATTTTTTAAAATACTTTCAAATTTTTTTTTCTCATCCACATTTTCTGGTCTGTGTAGTGTCATTAATCCATCAATATTTGAAAAATTTGGTTTATCAATAGTTTTTTCAAAAAAAGAAATCAAACTATCAATCATAATATTCCCAACAAAAAATACATTCTTTGTTATATTTTCTTTTTTTAGATTTAAGTTTTCATTTTTTGAAGGAGTGAATAGTATATCTGATATTGAATCAGTCAGACGCCTGTTAATTTCTTCAGGAAGGTTATCATCATAACATCGCAATCCAGCTTCAACATGAGCAACCTTAACTCCATTTTTTTTTGCTGCCAATGCTCCAGCTAATGTCGAATTAACGTCTCCAAAAACAATTACCAAGTCTGGTTTTGTTTTTTTTAAAATCTCTTCATATTTTTTCATTATTAAAGAAATTTGATTGACAGAACTACCTGAACCAACTTTTAGGTCTAAATTAGGTTTTCTTAAATCCAAAGCTTTCATAATATTATCTGAAAGTGTTTTATCATAGTGTTGACCTGTATTAATAAAAATATTATTGAATGAACTCTCTTTATCAAATAACGTCAATAATGGTGCAATTTTAATAAAGTTAGGTCTAGCACCACCTATAAAATGAATGGTTCTCATTGTTATTTCAAATTTTTATTGTTTACGAACCAATCAAAGGTTTTTTGCAGATTTTTATCCAAATTAGATTCTGGTTTCCAACCAAGTTTATTAATTTTTTCTGAATTAAGAATTTTTCTCATCACTCCATCTGGATAATTCTCATCGAATGCTAAATTACCTTTATAACCTACAATATCACTAATTTTTAAAGCAATTTCTTTTATAGAGTATTCTTCACCAGAACCTATATTTATTGGTTCTGGACTATCGTATTTATCAGCCAAAAAAATAAGTCCAGTAGCCAGATCATCAACATACAAGAACTCTCTTAGAGGTTTTCCACTTCCCCAGATAGAACATTCATTTTCATTTTCTTTCTTCGCCTCGTAAATCTTTCTAATAAGAGCAGGTATGACGTGACTGTCATCGTTTGAAAAGTTATCATTAGGACCATAAAGATTACATGGTAATACAGATATGTAATTACAGTTATATTGATTATTAAACGATCTACACATCTCAATACCAGCAATTTTTGCAACAGCGTAAGCTATATTTGTTTCTTCTAATTTTCCATTCATTAAATCAGACTCTTTTAAGAGATTTTCACTTACTGGATAAATGCAAGATGAACCAAGAAAAACTAGTTTATTAACACCATATTTAAATGAACAATTAATAATATTACTTTGAATTAAAATGTTATCTGAAATGAATTCAGCTGGTCTTTCCTTATTAGCTAATATACCTCCAACCTTTGCAGCTGCTAAGAAGATAAGATCAGGTTTATTCTTGGCAAACCATTTATCAACCTTTGCTTGATCTCTCAAATCAAGTAAATTTTTGTCAACCTTTAAAACATTAATATTATTTTCCTCAAGATTTCTTACTATTGCTGAACCTACCATACCGTTATGTCCAGCAACCCATACATTTTTAAAATTACTTAGAATTTTATTTTTCATAGAAAAATTTTAATTTAAAATTACCAATACCAAAAATTATTTTTTTTATTAAAAACTTAAGATCTATTTTAAATTCTTTTCTTTGAAAAAAAGAACTATCTTTTTTTTTTATTTCATTGTAAGTCTTTTTTAGCAAATTAATATATGGGAGATATATTTTTTTAAATACGTTTTGGCATACAAAAAAATCATCTGAATATAAGTTAAAAATGTTTAAATTATAAATTTTGAAACCTTGCATATGATAGAAAATTAAATTTTTTGGTAAGTTTTTATAACTAATTATATTTTTTTCATCACATAAATTCCACGGAGCAACATTTAAACCATTGTTTGGGTCAATATTAATTCTTAAAAATTTTTTTGATATTTCCGATAAATATTTTTGATCACCATACTCGTTTTTATTAGGTAATTCTTTACATGATTCTATACAACGATTTTTCCAATATTTTAAAATTTTTCTTCCGTTAACATTATTTTTAATCCCTAGAAAACCTGCATTGAATCTACCAACATTTTTAACAATTTTTTTAAAAAAGTTATTTAAAGGTCTATGAGGTGTCAGTAAAGCATCAAATTTTTCATCATTTAAAGACTGAAATTTAGAAAAAACCATTGAATCAGAATCTAAATAAAATAACCATGTAATATGTTTAAAATTGTCAAGAATATAACTAAATGCTATTGATTTCATTGTCCAACAATATTCTTTATAGGTTCTTTTTTCTTTGATTTTTTTTACAATTCTTAAATCAAAATCTAACACATTTAAGGAAATTAGATCTTCATCTTTAAACTTTTTGACAAGCTTAAAAGATTTATCATCCAAAGTAACAATAATAAATTTTCTTTTTCTATTAAAAGTTTTAAAACTTTTATAAAGTGTCAGAGCACGCAAAACAAAATTCTGATCAACTAGAGTAAAAAAATAATTGGACATTTTATTGTTTATCTAAACCAATTCTTTTTGAAACACCATAAATTTTTTTATTTTTTTGAAGCCAATCTAAATTAGATAAATACCAGTCCACAGTTAAATTCAACCCTTGTTCTAATGAAAACTTAGGAGTCCATTTCAATTCTTTTTTTATTTTGGAAATATTTAAATTATACCTATAATCATGTCCTGGTCTATCTTCAACAAACTTTATAATTTTTCTATTATCATAGTCATTAGGTTTTAATCTTTTTATCAAATGATTAATAATCTCAATATTAGTATACTGTTCACTACTTCCAATATTATAAGATTCACCAATTACACCATAATCAATGACTTTTAATATGGCTTCGACACAATCATCTACAAAAATCCATTCTCTTATATTTTTTCCACTTCCATAAACAGGAACTTTATTATTATTTATTATTTTTAGTATAGAAAGTGGTATTAATTTTTCTGGAAATTGCCATGGACCATAATTATTTGAGGGATGTAAAATAATGGCAGGAAATTTATATGTTTTTATCCAAGATTTAATCAATAAATCAGCAGCAGCTTTAGTTGCAGAATATGGGGAGGAGGGTTCGTAGTTGTCTGTTTCTTTTTTTGGTGTATCGTTTCTACCCAAAGATCCAAAGACCTCGTCAGTCGAAATCTGAATGAATTTAATTTTCTTTTTTTTCTTTTTCATAAATTTTTGTATAGAAATCAGTAAATTAAAAACTCCCAAATAATTTGAATTTAAAAAAATACTAGGCTGCTCAATTGATCTATCAACATGACTTTCAGCGGCAAAATTAACAACAACATCAGGAGAAAACTTTTCAATTAATCTGAATATTTTACTGCTAGAAATGTCAATTTTTTCAATTGCTTTCTCTTTACTTAAATCTACAAATGCTTGTTTATTAGAATAATACGAAAGTTTATCAACACTAAATGTTTCAAGGTTTAGCTTTTGACATTTTTTCCAAAAGTTATATCCAATAAAACCACAACTTCCTGTTATAAAAATTTTTTTATTCATTTAAAATCTTTCTGATATAATTCTTATAATCACTTTCGGGAAAAGAATTTATGAGATCTTCAGTTTGTTTTTTTGTTATAAAATTTTTCTTAAAGGCTATTTCCTCAATGCAACCAATCTTTAGACCCTGTCTTTTTTCAATAATTTCAATAAATTTTCCAGCTTCCAATAGCGATTCAAAATTTCCTGTATCTAACCAAGCAAATCCCCTACCTAGTCTTGAATGATTTAATTTTTTTTTTTTTAAATAAATATTTATAAGATCAACAATCTCAAGCTCACCTCTCTTAGAAAAATTTAATTCTTCTGTATACTTACTTACATTTTCATCAAAAAAATACATACCTGTTATTGCTAGATTACTTTTTGAGTTTTTCGGTTTTTCAATAATTGAGCTAATCTTATTTTTTGCTTTTAAGTTCAAGATTCCAAATCTTGATGGATCTTTAACCTGATAAGAAAATATTGTAGCTCCTTCGTTTTTTTTTGCCTTATCTAGAATTTCAACAATCCCATTACTGTAGAAAATATTATCTCCCAAAATTAGCATTACTTTTTTTTTTTTTATAAAATTTTTACATATCAAAAACGCTTCAGGCAATCCATTAGGTCTTTTTTGAATAAAATATTTAATTTTAATACCTAATGAAGAGCCGTTACCTAGAAGCTCATTAAACATTTTATAATCTTCTTTTTTTACAATTATTGCTATATCTTTAATATTAGCAAGCATCAAAACCGATAGTGGGTAATAAATCATCGGTTTGTCATAAATTGGAAGAATTTGTTTTGACAAATTACGAGTTAACGGAAACAACCTTTTTCCTAAACCTCCAGCTAGAATAATACCCTTCATTTCAAATATTTTCTTAAAACTTTTTTATGATAATCTTCACAAAAAAGATCATTTTTAAAAGTAAGTGAATCTATATCTTTTAAATCAATTTCTATATTTTCAATTTTATCATCAATAAATTTTAAAATTGCTTTTTTATTTAGAATAAGCTCAATCTCATTTACTATATCTTGAACTAGCCATGAGTGTTTAGAAGATAAATTAATAATTTTATTATTAATTTTATTATCTAATAAAATTTTATTTGTAAAATAATAAACATCATCAACGCCAATTAAATTTCTTTTAAGTTTTTTATAAATATATAACTCTTGTTTTTTTTTATTTTATAAAGAATATGGTTAATCAAACCTTTGTTATTTCTTATATTTCCGACAACTATTGGTAAACGAAAAATTAAGAAATTTTTTTGTTTTTTTACTAATTCTTCCATTCGTTTTTTGTGAAATAAATATTTTCCTTTTTCTTTTAGATCATTTAAATAACATGAACTAAAATAAACAAACTTTTCAAATCTATACGTATCCATTACCTCTAGTAAAATATTTTCTTCCTTTTTAAATTCAGATAACCGATGTTCAAGAGAATTTGAAACACCTGAGGCAAAAATTAGAATACTTTTATTACTTTTATATAAATCAAAGGCTTTTGCTATTAATCCATTACCAATAACCATAAATCATCCAACTGAGTTCCATCTTGAAAACCACTTCTGAAAAACAAAAAAGTTCCAAAAAAGAAACTTCCAATCTCTTTTTTTTGTTTTGTGTTCATTCCATTTTGTTTTGTAGAAATTAATATCGAAAATTTCTTGATTTTGGATCTCTTTTGAGTAAAGAAGAGACTCAATGTAGTTAGATAATTTTTTTTCTATCAAAAAATTCAATGGAATCCCAAAACCCATTTTCTCTCTCTCAACAAGTTTGTCAGGTAAGTAATTTCTTAGAATTTTTTTTAGAATTATTTTTCCTTTCCCATTTTGAATTTTCATTCTTAGGGGAATGTTTTTTGAAAACTCTACAATTTCATGATCTAAGAAAGGAACTCTAACCTCAAGTGAATAATGCATTGATGCTCTATCAACTTTTGTGAGTATATCATCAGGTAAATATTTTAGTGTATCAATTAATTGCATTCTTTCAATAAAATTTGGGAACTCTCTCTCAATTATGGAATCAAAAATAATAAAACTTCTTTCATTCTTATTTAAGACACAGTCCTCAGGATTATTTATATTACTAATTAATCTAAAATAAAATACATTTTCATCTGAATCTTTAATTACATTTGATAGTTTTAATAACTTATCTGCAAATTGCCTCTTACCATATTTTTTTGATAATATTACGCCAATATTTTCCCAGACCCATTTAGGCGTTTTTGTTATTATTACATAAATTAAATTTTTAAAAAACACTGGTGAATCTATAATTAGTTTATTAAATCTATTTGCTATAAAATATCGATAATACCCACCAAACAGTTCATCTGCTCCATCGCCTGATATTGCAACTTTTACTTTTTTTTGAGTAATTTGTGACAATAAAAGAGTCGGGAGTTGAGAAGAATCAGCAAAAGGTTCATCATAAACATCAGAAATTTTTTCAATTAAATCTAAAAAAATATTATTGTTAAAATATACCTCATTATGATTGGTTCCAAGATGTCTTGAAACTTCTCTGGCATATTTTGCCTCATCAAATGAAGAATTCTCAAATCCAATTGTAAAGGTATTAATTTTTTTTTCCGAAACTTCACTCGTAATTGAAGTAATCAAAGAACTGTCAACTCCTCCAGATAAAAAAACACCTACTGGTACATCTGCAATTAAATGACTTTTTACTTTCTTTCTTAGAAGATCATGTAATTTATTTTCATAGTCAATTTTTACATCTTCTTTATCAAAAGATCTTAGTTTTTGGAATGACCAAAATCGTTTCTTCTTAATATGTTTTTCTAGGTTAACAGTAACCATTTCTCCAGGTAAAACTTTTCTTATATTTTTGTAAATGGAATTTGGTGCTGGTATATAATTTAGTCTTACATAGGATGTAATCGATTTTTTATCTAAACTAAAGTCAAGCCAGTCAAGTCTTCTTATAGCTTTAATTTCTGATGCAAATGCGAAAGTAACTTTATCAAAGTAATAGTATAAAGGTTTAATTCCTAATCTATCTCTTACCAAAATTAGTTTCTTTTCATATTTATCCCATAAAACAAAAGCAAACATTCCTTCAATTAATTTTAAGGACTTTTCAATACCATAGTGACTTATTGCCTCCAATAATACCTCAGTGTCACCCTGAGTTCTAAAATTTACACCTAATTTAGTTAAGTCTTTTTTTATTGATAAAAAATTATAAATTTCTCCATTTAATACAATTACAAATCTATTATTTTTGCTAATCATTGGTTGGTTAGCCCTTTTATCTAAATCAATTATTGATAATCTTGTATGACATAAAACTAAATTTATATTTTTTTCTAACCAGAAATCGGAAAAATCTGGTCCTCTCATTCTTAAGCTATCATTCATTTCATTTGCATAAGAAATAAGATCATTTTTAATTAATTTTTGATTAAAGTTTAATAAACCAGATACTCCGCACATAAAATTATAAATTAATTAAGTAGGTCTTCATTATTTGATTCTAGCCAATTAGATATTAATTGTATATCTTCACCTTCAGAATCATTGTTAACGGTAACTTTTAAATCTGCAGATTTGTTTTTTAAGAATTTAAAATCTATTACATTAGTTTGAATTTGTTTCGTAAATAAAGAAACATATGCAAAAGCTAATGCATTAAGTTGAGATTGACGCAACTTAGGAAGTTTATCAATTCCTCTTAATTTACTTAAGTAAATATTTTTATTGGTCGAATTATGTGTAAATCCATAATCTTCATATCTACCAGTTCCAGCAGTTATAACCGGGATACCCAAACAAGCAGCCTCAATCCCAATTGTCCCTCTAACGGTGATACAGTAATCTATAAGTTTTAAGATAGAAAATGTTGAAATTTGAGAATCGGATGGGATTATTTTTATATTATTTGGTAGGTCTTTGAAATAACATTTCAGCAGCTTCTCCTCTGAAAAAACTTTACTTTTATCTCTGAAATTTTTTACAACATTCGCAGGATGACATTTTATAATCCAGTTAATATCTTTTTTTTTATACATCATTTTAACTGATTCAACTAACCAATCTTGATAACTATTAAATAAATCTTTACCCCAAAAAAATGTAGCATCCCATAATATATGATTAAAAAAACATGCGATTTTTTTTCGGGGATCTAAATTAAGAGATTTAAGAAACTTTTTTTTTGAAATTTCTTTTTTTTCTCTAGTTGTTCCTACCTCTGAAAACCATAACTCATTTCTGTAGCACTCAGTTAATTCTTGAAAAACCTTTTTTTTTAAAGTTGTATAATTTAATTGTGATTTAATTTGATAAAATTTCTTTTTTGTTATGGAAAATGGATGAACCGTCATATTGCGCTTATTATACCTTTTAAAGTTTAACAGATTAGGTTTATGTCCAGCATGAAATTCAATTACATCAATTTTGTTATTTACAGCATACTCAAAAAAAAGACCTTCTGGAATATATCCTCTATCCTCAAAAATAAAATAATTTGGTTTTTTTGATAAAATCAAAAAATTTAGGTTATCAATTATATGTATACTTTTAGAAATAATTTCTTTCAGTATTTTGGAGTCGTATTTCTTTAAATTGATTAAACCTTTCTTTTCTTTTCTTAAAAGAGTTGAGAGAATGATCTTCTTAAGGTTAATCTTTTTATATTTTAAATTACCTTTTAATAATCTTCTAAAAATGGGGATGGTTTTTTTATTTATAAATCTAAAAAAAATATTTTCATAAAAGATAAAACTATTAGCTCCAATTTTTTTATATAAAATTAAATACCACAAACAAATTTCAGGTAACACTACCGTAACATTAAATCCATTTAGTCTGGCAGCATAAATTGAAGGAATCTGAAAAAGTATTTGATTAAATTCAACCCTGCCAAATATAAATAGTTTTTTTTTAATATTTTTTTTTGGCGGTGGATTTACTATTTTTAGAGTGAAGATTTTTTTAAAAATTTTTATATTTTTTTTTAAATGAGGTAAATATAAAAAATTTTTTAATAAAAAAATAATATTAGATACTAGGTATAAAAATTTTTTCATTCCTAAATTTTAAGTTATGAGAAGATTAGCTAGTTTAAGATCCACTTCATCATTAATATCTAAAGATTCTTTTGAATCCACAATTAAAAAACCTGTTCTTTTGGATATCATTTTCTTTTTTTTCTTAAGAAAGTTGACGTTTGTAATATATGAAACCCCAGTTTCACAAAAATATGATTTTCTTTCTTGCCTTCTTCTTGACTTTTGATTTACAAGCGGAATGAATTTGTCATTAACTAATTTACCTATTAGTTCTTGATTTTGTTTTATACATATCAAAGAATCTAATTTTTTGTTTACTGCTTTTTTAATAGATTTGACTACAGTTTCTTTTTTTCTGAGTGGCGATGTAGGCTCCAATGTAACAATATAATCAAAATATAATTCTTTTCTTTCTAAATAGTCAATAGTATGAATTAAAACATCATCTGTTTTAGCAGTTGAAGAAGATATTATTTTTGGCCTATCTATAAAATCAATTTTATATTTTTCTGTAATGTTTTTTATTTTTTTGCAATCAGATGAAACCACAACCTTATCAAAAAAATTTATTGAGCCAGCAAGTTCTAAAGTCCATCCGATAAGAGGTTTATTCTTCACTAATCTTATATTTTTTTCCTTTATTCCTGTTGAACCTTTTCTAGCAGGAATAATTGCGAGAATTTTTTTTTTTTTGTACAAAAATACTACCAATCATTATGAAAGTTTAAATTTTTAGAAATCCTTTTTATTCCCTCTTCAATTGAGATTTTAGGTTGGAAATTAAATGTTTTTTTTGCTAAGCTAACATCACAAAATCTTTTAAAAATTTCTCTATTTACTGTCCTATCACTTTTAGTAAAAGGTAGATTCTTAATTTTGAGGTTATTTTTTTTTAATGTCTTTATAGCAATCTTTGCAACCTCATTTAAGGTATATTTTTCATTTGAATTTCCAATATTAAAAATTTTATTATAAGATTTTTTATTTTTTACAATTTCAATTAATGCCCTACAAGTATCCTCTACGTGACAAAAGGATCTCACTTGTTGACCATCACCATAAATAATAGGATCGGAACCCGACATAATATTTCTAACAATTTTAGCTAAAAAAAATTGGGAAACTTGATTCTCTCCATAAGTATTAAAAAATCTAACAATAGTATAATTTAATTTTTTATAAATCTGACAATAGGCCTTAACATATTCCTCACCCGCAAGCTTTGAAATTCCGTAAACAGTCTTACCCTGTGTATCTGTTTTTTCATTGATAGGGTTATGACTTGGTTCACCATAAACTTCAGAAGATGAAGCAAAAATTATATGTTTTATATTTCCTGAGACACATGCCTCTAGAATATTTTCAGTACCTTTAACATTTACTTCAAGACATTTAAGTTTATTATCTTCAGTCCTTTTTACTCCTAGCATCGCAGCAAGATGGAACACTGCATCAACATCACTAATAACCTTATTAAGCAGAGATTTTTCAAATATTGAGCCATTTAAAATTTTTAAATTTTTATTTTTTTTTACTTTTTTAAATAAATTTTTATTTTTTTCCAATTGCTCTGGCAAATCCATACATATGACTTTGAATTTTTTTTCAATTAACTGTTTGCAAAGTTCCAAACCTATTAAACCTGAACCTCCTGTGATTAAAACTTTCTTCATTTTTTATCGTATTGTATTGTAAGTATTTTACTAATAGACTTTTCTATGTCTATGTAATCTTTATATTGGAAAAAATTAGAAATTTTAGAGTTTTCACTGACTGACCTATTAATATCTCCTGCTCTTTTGCTTTTAAATTGAGGGTATTCAAAATTAAAATCAATTTTATATTTCTTCATTACATTTTTCATTATATTAAAAAGATTGATTATTTTAGTTTCTTTTCCTGAACCAACATTAAAAATTTCAAACGAATAATTCTTCTCAGAAGAGATTATTAAATTTATCAAATTTGAAATATCTTCTACATCAATAAAATCACGAGTCGCTTCACCATCTCCAAAGATTAACGGAACTTGATTTTTCAAAAATGAATTTATCCATCTTGGAATTACTGCTCCATAATCTGAATCAATTGATTGCCATGGACCAACAACGTTAAAAAATCTTAAGGCTGTTATTACAGTTTGATAATTTAAATCACAAAACACTTGTGAATAAGTTTCATTAGAAATCTTTGAGGCTGCATATGGGCTTTTGGGTTTAAGAGAAAAATTTTCCCTAATTGGAATTTCATTAGTTTCACCATAAACTGAACAACTTGAGGCGAAAATTAGATCTTTAATTTTATTTTTCAAACATAGATCCAAAATATTAATAAATCCTTGAGAATTTATAGAATCATTTTCTAATATATCAGTGAAAGATTTTTGAACTGAAACCTGACCAGCTAAATTTACTACAGCATCAATATCCTTAAAAATAGGTTCCATTTTTTTCTTTTCTCTAATGTCAATTTCGTAGAACTTAAAATTTGGATACTCTTCTATTAATTTTTGAGTTTTTTGCTTAGAACTAGAAAAAAAATTGTCTATACCAAAAACATTATTCTTTCTTTTTAAAAAGAAATTACATAAGTTGTATCCTATGAACCCTGATGAGCCTGTAACAAGAATATTCATTAGTAGATGATTTGTTTATCAAGTAATTTTTTATTAATTTCTATTTTATTTAGAATATCGCAGATTCTATAACCACTTTTTCCATCACCATAAAGATTTTTAACAGTTTTACATTTTTGGTGAAATTTTTTATTATTTTTTACATACATTAATGCATTCATAATTGATTTTACGTCATAATCACAATTAATTATATTATACGATTGAGGTCTTCCTCTTTGTCTAATTCCTATATTTATTACAGGCTTTTTGAAAGACGGAGCCTCTAAAATCCCTGCGGATGAATTTCCTATTAAAAGAAAACATTTATTTAGTACATGTAAAAACAACTCTCGTTTAATATTACTGTAAACTAAAAGTTTCGAATCAGTAAATTTTTTTATTGAGTTCAGAATTAACTCAGAACCTGAATCAGTATTAGGAAAGATGCATAGAACATTCATATCAAGAGACAGACAACTTTTTAGTATATTTTTCATATATTCTCCGGCTTGTTCCTTTTCATTTAATACAGGATGAAATAGAACAAGAATATATTTTTTTTCAATAAACTTCTTTAATTTAATATTTGTTACACTAGAATTCCGTGCATCTTCTCTGATATTATCTAACTGAGGAGCACCTGTATTAAATATTCTAAATCTTTGCTCACCAAGTTTTAAAAGTCTATTTTTTGAATCCAAACAAGAAGCAAAGTGTAAATGTGATAATTTGGCAATCGCATATCTCGCTGAATCATCTATATGACCGGACTTATCACCAGCCTGAATATGGGCCACAGGAATATTCATATAAACAGAGGCAAGACAAACTGAGAGTGTCTCAATTCTGTCACCGAAAATAAGCACGATATCTGGTTTAATTCTTTCTAGAGACATAGATATTTTTGAAATTGCCTTTCCCATTGTAAACGACCAACCAAAGCTTTTATTTGGAACATCAAACTTTACTTTTTCGTCAACCCTAATATTGTCTTTGATAATTTCTTTAATTGAATAACCATGTTTTTTTGATAAGTGTCCTCCAAGAACAATTGTTCTATATTCAAGCTTGTCAAATTGACTTAATACCTTAAGAACATTTTTGGCATATCCATAAGTTGCTCTTGAGTCCAAAGAAAAACAGACTCTTCTTTTCTTAGAAGACATCAGATAACAGTAATTGAGAATCTTTTTTTATAAATTTCTTTGCTTTTTTACCAATAACTCTATCTAAATCCTTAGCTGGAATGTTATTTTTACCAGGACTAGGCCTCTTAACAGAAATATTTTTACTACTTAATAATTCGCCAACTGAAATATTTTTTAGAGAAACTACACTTTCTCTCGCCCATAAAACTATTTCTTTTTCTTCTTTATGAATTTTTCTTTTATCTCCCATCGATTTGAATACAGCATTACACCCCTCAACTAATTCAAAAAGTTCTTTAGAATCAATTGATGATTGATGATCAGGCCCTTTCATACTTTTATCTAATGTAAAATGTTTTTCAATTAAACATGCACCATGACTAACAGCTACGAGAGCGCAATAAATTGTTGGTGTATGATCTGATAATCCTATTGGAACTTTAAATTTTTCAATATAATTTTTAATAAGACCTAAGTTCATTATCTCGTAAGGACACGGATAAGCCGAAACACAATGCATCATTGCAAAATCTACTTTTTGTTTTTTGTACAAATTATAGGTTTCTTTTACTTCATTAAATTCAGTCATACCAGTTGAAAAAATAACTGTTTTTTTTTTACTTGCTATGTGTTTCTGCAGGGGATGATTAGTACACTCTCCTGAACCAACTTTAATAGCATTTACTCCAATTTTATTTACAAGTATGTCACACGACTTAAAAGAAAATGGAGTACATAAAAATTCTATTTCAATATCTTCACATATTTTTTTTAGATTGGATAACTCTTCAATTGATAAGTTGGTTTCATCAAGAGCCTGATATAAAGATTTGTCTCCGAAATTCTTTGAAATGGGTGTGTCAGTAAGCATCTCATCATCAAGTTGATGAATCTGAAATTTAATAGCATCACACTTAGCTGCTTTAGCTACATATACCATCTCTTTAGCTATTTCGAAGTCTCCCTGATGATTAATACATGCTTCAGCAATTATATAAGGCTTTCCAAAATTTTTTATGGATTTATCGCCTATTTTTATTTTTTTCATTAGGATAAAAATTAATTTTTTAAGCTAAACTAAATTAATATAAACTTCAAATCAAATTTATTTTTTTTGATATGAAATTTTTTTCTATTTCTTGTTGATATATACACTTACCAAAACTTTTTTCAAAAATTTTTAATAAATTAGCTTTTCCAACCCGAACATCTTTGTCATTTACACATTTAATTTCATTGATTTGAGATGACTGTAATTTTTTAAAAAAAATATTTTTTTCACACATAAAAATTAATCCACCACTATTTTTTTTTCTTAAACTTCTATCTGGATTAATATAACTACACCCGATCAAAAACTCATTACCTGATATTCCCAAACCTCTTAACATATAATTACTCGAAAATCTTCTCAATAAGTTTTCCATAAAAGGCTTTCCATTTCTTAATAATCGTCCGGTGTATGTTTTATAGTTTCCAAAACTATCGCAAATATAAAGATCATTACTAATTAAATTTATGTCATGAACACCTCTATTTGTAGTTTTAAAAAAAAATATTTTTTTTTATCGGTAAACCCAACTAAAGACCCTCCTCTTTTTTTTATACCAACTGAGCCACTATGACACGTGAATAAAACAAAATTATTAATACAGTTAACAGAATTAACATGGTTGTGATCTGAAGAAATTGATAGTCCCGTTTTATCTTTCATTATAAAAATTTCATTGACAATCTTTTTCTTATTTATGTCAACGTAGCAAATCGAATTTCTTTGTGTGTTTGCAAAACATAAGTTACCAGTTTCTTTGTCAAATGATAATCCATGTATCCTCTCATTTCCGTAAAGAGTTTCAAAACTTAATATTCTTTCTTTCTCTCTTAGTTCAAAAGACAATTTATTTCTAATTAATTTTGCTTTTATTATTGATGAGTGAATACCCGTAAATACTGAAAAAAAAACTACATCTTTACAAATTGATACGCCGTGAACGTCTCCAGCAAAAATCTTTTGAATTTGACTTTCATTAATTATAAACAGTCCTAAATTTGATGAAAACAAAAATGTGTTTTTAAAACTAAATGAAACGTTATTTTTTTTTTTTTCAAATTTTATATTTTTTTTTAAAAATTTTCGAAGATTACTTGTTTTTTCAATATTACTGAAAAATTCATTTACAATATATTTGAATTCTTTCCAAAAGAAGATTTGAGAGATATGATAATTTAATAATATAATCTTCTTTAAAAAGTTCATTTTGTTTTCTCTTTAAAAACATATTTTTTTAACTGAATGGTAGCATATCTAAAAGACTCAGGAGTTCCAATATCTAAAAAGTTTTTTTTAGTAAAATAGTGATAAAAATTATTTTTCTTTTTTTTCAAAATATCTTCTTCAAATGAAAAAAAACTATCTGAAATTCCATCAAAAACCTGCCTTTTTAGAACATAAATACCACCGTTTATTATATTAGTATTTCCAGTTTTTTCAGAGAAAGATAATACTCTATTTCCCTCTCCAACTTCTACATTTCCAAACCTTAAACTATTATTTATTCTAACAGTAAGCATTAAAACGTCCATTTTCGAGGAATAAAAGTTTAGAAACTCATTATAATCAATATTACATATTGAATCTCCATTAAGAACAAAAAGATGATTAATTTTTATTTTTTTAAAAGCATTTAGAATTGCTCCTCCTGTTCCAAGTGGTTTTTTCTCCTCTAAAAAAACTAGCGAAAGGTCTTTATAAACATTACCGAGTGTTTCCTGAAAAACATCTGATTTATATCCAACAGAAATATAGACTCTTCTAAATCCAGCCAAAATCAATTTTTCAAAAATATAACAAATAAAAAATTTTTCATTGATTCTCATTAGAGGTTTTGGAGTCCCCTTTGAAATCGATTCTAATCTTGTACCTTTCCCACCAGCTAAAATTAATGGAAAAAAATTTTTTATCATCTTTTAAACGCTTCTTTTTTGTTTTGCTCAATCCAATTGAATGTTTTTTTAATACCTTCTTGAACAGAGAATTGGCATTTAAACCCAATAATTTTTTGAATTTTTGATATATCAAATTTTATTTTATCAACTGTTTTTGGCTTATGAACGTCATATACTATTTTTGGTGTAGTTTTTTTTAAATCAGTAGCAAATTTTAAAATTTCATTTATTGAATGAAGTTTTCCAGAAGCAATATTAACTTCTAAAAAATCAAATTTTTTTTTTGAAACCTCAATTAATCCATTTATAAAATCATCTATAAAAATTAAATCTCTCTTCTGTTCTCCATTTCCCCAAATCACCAGTGGGTTATGGTCTTCGTATACTTTTCTTATAATAGATGCTGTAACATGTGATTTTAATTTATCAAATTTATCATAGGGACCAAATATATTTGAAGGTCTAACAATCAAACAGCTAAAATTTTTAGATACTCTAGTAGAAAAAATTTGACACAAAATCTCAGAATATCTTTTCGTCCAACCAGCAGAATAATATACATCAAAGGGATTACCTTTTAACATATCATTTTCAGAATATTTATTTTTTTTTATATTAGGGTAAACACAACCAGTACTGATAAAAACAAACTTTTTTATTTTTTGCTTTATGGATGCTTCAAGTAAGTTTAACAGCATTCTTATATTTGAAGTTACATGATAAAGAGGATTATTCAAGATATCATAAGCTCCTGAGGTTGCTGCTGCGCACATAAAAACTACATCAATATTTTTCAGCGCTTTAATACAGCTGGCTTTATCCTCTAAATTAAATGAGGTTTCCTTATAATTTTTATGGATATGCTTCAAATGCTTATTTGAAAACCTATTTCCATAAACTTTGTAACCTTCTTTTAAAAGTTTATTAGTTAAATTATAACCTATAAAACCATAGGCACCCGCAACAAAGATTCTCGATTTTTTATCCAACATATTGGTCAAATTTAAAGTATTTTATATTATATTCCTTAATTCTTTTTATATTATCTTCACTTAGATTTTTTATTTTCTCTGCTTTAACATTTTCAATAATCTGTGACTTATTTATCATACCAGGTAATACAATATGAATTTGTGAAAAAGAAAGACAAAAATTTAAGCATAGTTGGGCTCTAGTTACGTTTTCATCTTTTACAACTTTTTTAAAAATTTTATTGCTTTCCTCAATCCATTTTCTTCTCTGGTCAATCTTCCAAAATTTTCTATGATCATCTTCATCAAAAATGTGTTTGGCTGAGTATTTTCCAGTCAAAAATCCAAAAGCTAAGGGTGTTCTGGCAATAATTTTAATATTCATTTTTTTACATTTTTCATAAATATTTTTTTCCAAGATTCTTATATCTAATATATTAAAATTTACTTGAATAAAGTCGACCATAGAAAAATCGTTGATACAATAAAAATCTTCAGGATTCCTTAAAGAGATTCCGAAGTTTCGAATTTTTTTACCAAACAAATTCTTTATAAAAGTAAAATACTCCATATTTGACAAAAAATCTTTCGGTGGATTGTGCAGTTGCAGAAAATCTATGTATTCGGTTCCCAAGACTTGTAAACTATTTTTAATCTGAGAAATAATAGATTGTTTTGAAAAACTTGATTTTTGAGAAAAATCAGAAACTCCGCATTTCGTGGAAATAATCAAATCTTCTCTTCTATTTTTTTTTAAAATGAATCCTAACAATTTTTCGCTATTTCCATAAGCAGGTGAAACATCAAAAAAATTTATTTTTTTTTTTAAAGAAAACTCTAATAATTCTATCGCCTTAGTTTCTGATATCTTACCGTATGCCGGGTTTATTTTTGTCCCTCCTCCAATTCCCCAACAACCAAAACCAATTCTCGATCTAACCAAATCTAATTCACTAACTTTGTTTACTTTAATATTTTAGTATTAGTAATGTGAGGCGTAGTATTTTTCTAATGCTTTACTTCCATAAAGATAAGCACCCTTTTTGTTTGCAAACCAAACCACTTTTTTTGCCCAGTCGTTATCATCTACCCATTCTTCATCTTTACGAACAATTAAATATTTCTTTTTTGATTCTTTTAACTTAATTTTTTTTCCTTCAAGGACAGACTGATAAAATTCAAGAACATTGAAATCACTTGAAATCTCAATATTATTAGTTCTTTTTGGAAGTTTTAACATTTCATAGTTTAAGCGTATAGATTGTTCTACCAAAGACTTGTATTTTGATAAACTTGGATCATTTTCTAAAAGTTTACTGATTAAAAGTGACTCACAATCTCTATAAAAATTGAATATTGATTCATCTTCATATAACTTAATCAACATAAATTCATCGTGAGGCCACCATATATTGAGCCATTTTTTAGAAAATTGATATTCAGGTCCTCCATCTTGAATTATTTTTGCAGCTTTTAAGAAATGTTCTTTGACTTTAAAGATCTCAGGATAATTTTTCTTTTCAACTGAATTAAAATACTCAAAAATATTGTTATAGTTTTCACCAGTTAAATGATTAAAAATAATAATCGGAATTTGTATAATTTTATTAAAATGCAAAAATGCTGTCATCCAAGAAAATGCCCTAACCTTCACCCACTCTTTTTTAGGCAATGAAGAAGTGGAAATGACAAGCTTTTGTTTTTCAGGAACTCCAAAATCGTCCTGAGCAAACGATCCATGCATATTTAAAATATTTGTATCAACCGTTTCCATTTGAAATTTCTTTTGATAACTCTCGTCTCCCATCTCAGAGTTAGGAAGAATGGATAAGTTATTAAATTGAATTCTGTTATGTTGACCATTTTCTATTAGCCTTGAAACACCTTCTGTAAAGGAACAATAAGTTTCTCCAGGAAGACCAAGTATCAAATCAGAATAAGTGGGAACACCGTCTCTAGTAAATCTTGTTTGGAGGTCTTCATAAGTATTTAATGATATGTTATCTCTTTTAATATTTAATAATGTATGTTCATCTAAAGACTGCATTGATAGTGTAACACCTTTATTTAAACCAGAATCAGCAAGTATCTTCTGTGTGATATATGCTCTTTCTGTGGCATTCTTTGTATTTTGAACTGATAATGCTTTTGGATAACCTGTTAATAATTTTTTCGTTGAGGCGTATTTCGCTATATCAATATCTCTTTTTAAAATTCCAAAATTTGCATCACAACAAAAAATAAATTCAATTTTTTTTTTCGAAAACCAATCAATTTCAGCTTGTAGCCTATCTATTTCAAATTTATTTAATTTTGCAGCGGTAGCTGAACCCCAATCACAAAATGTGCATTTAAAAGGACAACCTCTATTAGTTTCCCAAAGAATTAACCATTCATCGTTTGGATATTTTTTTATTAATTCATCAAATACCCCGTTTAAATATGGAGAAGGTATATCCTCTAAATTTCCAATTCTACTGGGCTTAGGATTCCTAACAAATTCACCTGATTCTTTCAAAAATGAAATTCCTTCAACATCAACTATTTTTTTTTTTCCTATAGATTCTACTAAATTTAAAAAAACTTTTTCGCCTTCTCCATTCACTACAAAATCAATAAATTTATGTGATTCTAAGAAATCTTTAGAGTTATCCGGAACTTGTGGTCCACCAAAGATGATTTTAATTTTTTTATTACGATTCTTCAATTCTTTTGCTATTGCAAGTGATAATTGCTCATTCCAAGAATATAGACTAAAGCCAACAATATCTGCAGCCTCAAACTGCCTTACAGCATCGCTCACCTTTATTCTCTTAAATAATGGTGGCAAGAATTTATACTTATCTCTATTTTTTGAATATTTCTGAAAATAAGTTTGAAGAACACCCGCAGCATATGGCAAATAGTGGGCTCCGGAAAAACTATTGTTAATTTGACTTATACCAATTTTAACTTGTCTCATAATTTCTGTATACCATTTTCTCACATTTTTCCAATATTTTTGGTAAATTATTAAGACTATAATATCTTTCATAAACTTTACGAGCATTTTTCCTTAATTTAATCGACAGCGATTTATTTTTAGCTAAAATTTTTAATTTCCTTACGAACTCTCTTCCTGTTGAAGCAGATAAGCAAGCTTTGTTTCTGAACAATTCAGGGAAACCTTTAAAAGTCTCCTTATGGAGAAGTAAACAAGGGTAGCCACTACATATATTTGGTAACTTGTAACCTGATGTGGGTGGATATTTTACTGCATGAAGAACAATATCAGAGTTAAGAATTTTCATATATAAATCATCCAAATATCCACAAAACTTCACATTCGTAAATTTACTTAGAATTTTTTTTGATTTATGTAAATTATTTTTATTTTCTCCAACTATATGAAATTCAAATTCAGCTAATTCCTTTGAATACTGTAATAATATTTCATATGCTAAAAAGTCTAAATTAGATTGTGCAAAAGTGGTTTGAGTTGTTCCTATTAAAGAAACAATTTTTTTTTTTCCAGATTTAAATGAGGGTTGTTTATTTTTTAAATCTCTTGCTGGGTGGTTAAAATAAATTACTTTAGGTTTATTCTTAAAAATTTTCTCATTCATTTTTCCACAATAAATAGATGGGCACAAGTTAAGTGTTACCATTTTTACTCTATTTTTATAAAAAATATTATTTAGAAAAAGTTTTAGATAAAGTAATTGATTTTTGAGAAAAAAGTTTTCTTTTTTACTATAATTAAACCTTATAACATATTCAGAGTTATGCAAACCCCAAACAACCAAAGGAATATTTGAATTATAATAAACTGGAAAAATATCTTGGAAGCTAAATACAAAATCGGGGTTTATTAGATTAACAATCTTAGAAAATTCTTCTGAGTATTTTTGGCTTTCTTTCATTGCTGAAAGTTTTATCCTAATAGAATGATAAATATTTTTTGGTATTTTTTCATGAATAGAATTAACCAAATCAACTATGTAGAAATTTTCTATCGTTCCTTTATCCTTCAATAAATTCAAGCTTTTCTCAATTTTTCTGTCTCTTTTAATCCATATTTTTTTAGTTATAAGTAAAGTTATTAAAATTTTATTGGATTTAAAATAATCAAAAATAATTTTGAATATCTCAGCATCTCCATTTAAATACTTTTTATTGAGGGACTCTAAATGACCAATTTCTGCATTAAGAATTAGTTTATGGACCATAAAGTTTAAAATCGAAAAAAAGAGACCCTTGAAGCATAGCGAAATCTCTCTAATTTTATATTATTTAAACCAACTTGTTCCATTAGAGCAATCGTTTCACCAGGAGCATCAGCATCATTTAATTCGTCAAAAGCTAAAATTGAACCTTTACAAAGTCTAGGTTTAATAGCTTTCAAAACATCCTTAGTTGGTTTGTAAATATCAAAATCAAAATAAGCTAATGAAATAATGGTTTCTGGAAATTTTTTTAAATATTCAACAATTTTTTTTGAGGCATCACCTTTTACAATCTCATATTTTTTTATGTGAGATAGCGGGTTTAGAGATTCTTGAGTTTTCATTAAAGAATCAAGATATTTTTTGTAATCCTTAGTTGTAGAGAGACTCTTCTCAAACATCATCTCATTTTTCCCATCAAGTTTATTAATATTTTTAAGCCCTTCAAATGTATCAAATAATACAATTTTCCTATGTCTATTATACGGCTCGTAAATACTTCTCAATGACGTAAAGATTGCTCCATTATTTCCCCATCTAGTACCAAATTCAAAAATATTTCCGTGAAGATTAATAATCTTTTTATAAAGATGATTCATTAATAAAATTCTTGATAAGTTCTTTGAATCTAAAAAAAGCCCAAGATTAGATAAAACTTGTTCGTTAGGAATTGGGTTTTTATTAAATAAATCAATCAGGGATTTTCTATTTAATAATTCACTTTCAGAATCTTTAGTGTAATTTTTAATTTTGCTTTTCATTAGTAAGACATCTCTCTTTCCCTTAAATATTTTTGTACTTCTTTGATATTAAATATTATTTCATCACGTGATAAAGACTTTCCAAAAGGAGTAGTAGATTCATATTCAAAAGGTAGACCAGAGTCTTCATCCTCATCAAATCGGTATAAAAGATGAGCATGTTGCGATAAATCATCATAGATATGTTTGATTCCGTATTTTTTTGGGTTTTGATAAAACGGTGAACCAGGAACAGGAGCAAATCCTGATACAGCGACATAATCGGGCTTGACTGAATCAAGAAAATCAATAGTTTTTTTTAAAACATTTTTTGATTCTCCGGGTAAGCCAAAAATCAAACAAACTTTTACTTTGATACCATATTTTCTGCATAATTCTATGTATTTTATATTGTTAGCTATACTTTTTGATGGCTTATTTGAAATCTCTAAAACCATATCAGAGTCAACGCTCTCAATTCCAAGAGCTAACTCTTTTAAACCGGTCTGAGATGCAATTTTAAGAAGCTCCTCACTTCCTAAAGGAACTGTTTGCCCCCTCCAAATAATATTTTGTTTTCCTATCGCCTCTAAGTAAGGGACTGCAATTTTTTTGTTTACTGGAATACATACTTCATCTCTTAAATTGATACCCTCAACTCCATATTTTTTTTTTAGATATTCAATTTCATTTGTAATTTTTTCAAAAGAATTGTATTCAAAAACAGGAGGATTATTGTAAACACAAAACCTACAACTAAATGAACAACCTCTTGAAAAATATGCTCCTGTGCCAACTACACCTCCATACTTTTCAAAGTGAAGATTATTTACTATTTTTTCTTTTTCAATAAAGTCACGTCTTGGAAAGTCAAACTCGTTGAATTTATTTATTTTTACTTTTTGAATAACCCCTTTAGTCTTTTCTTTTTTTTTTATGAAATTACTAATAACCTCTTTTAATGTATCTTCAGCTGTTCCTTGCAGAACACAATCACAATTTTCTAATGTTTGTGCAGACATATGATCTGCGTGTGTACCGCCAATAATCGTAAGTGCTTTACTATTTTGAAGTTTAATTTTTTTAGAAATTTCATAGACCTCATCCGCATCTGCTGATTTCATCAACCAGAAAAAGAAAATATCAGCACTTTCTGGATCAAATATTTTTTTTTTATCCCTAAGATCCTCAACTTTTACTTCTAAAGAAGTAAAGCTTTGTCTTATTAAAGTCGCATAATAAAGCTCCCACAAAGGTTGAAGCTTCATTGGGTTTTTCCAATAAGACCAAGATGGTATAATTACTTTACAAATCATTTTTTATTTTTTTCAAACCATTTAATTGTTTTTAACAAACCTTCATCAATAGTTGTGGGTTCAAAAGAAGATAGATTTTGTTTCATTTTTTCAAGAGAAAATTCAAATTCAATTTTTTTATTCTTAGATTTTTTAAAAACTACTTTTTTATAATCGAAATTCATTAAATTGCAAATTTTTTGAATTATGTCTGACAATCTAAAAGATCTATAATAACCTATATTAATCGGTGAGCAATTTTTACTAAATATTTTCAATAAAATATTTATGACATCTCCGGCATATATTATGTTTCTTTTTTCATTTGGCGAACCATAGAAAGTCAAACTTTTTGGATTTCTACTAATTCTTTCTATTATTGAGGGTATAAAGTGAGCCTCGTCACCATAAAAATGATCGTATTCTCCATAAATTAAAGAAGGTCTAACAATGATAGATTTCATCTTTTTTGTAGGATGATTATTTATATAAGTGGTAAAATTTTCGAAGAACCTAGTCATATGTCCTATACCATACCAGTTTTTGGGAGGATTATTAGTAAAAAAATCCTCTTCTTTATTTATTTTTTTTTCGGAATAACCAGTAGTTGAGCTTACCCAAACAAAATTTTTGACATTATTTAACCAACAATTGTAAATCAAGTTATTGAAAATTTTAATATTATAATAAATGGGTGTAATTGAATCCTTCATTAAAACTTTAGAGGTGGCGAGTTTACCAGCAAAGTTAAAAACTGTGTCAGTTGATTCTAAAATTCTTTTTAAATTCTTACTTTTTGTTATATCAATTTTTAAGGGCCTAATATTTCTCCCTTCTACTTTTGGGGGGTTTTGAAAGTAAATGGCTTTAACATTAACACCTTCCAAATTATTTATTTTTTTTAAAAGGTGAGTACCAATCATTCCAGATGAACCAAAAACAACATAGTTTCCTTTCTTTAATTTCACACTATTCAATTATAGCCTCAATAGGAGAATTATTACCATAGGCTAAGACCCAACCCCAATATCTTAACTGACCCTCATATAAAGAGTATCCACTTCTCGTTTTTTTCAATTTAATAGGTTTCAAAATATCATTTTCTTTAATTTCCATAGCTACTTCCATGGGGCTTGGAGAAAAATTATAAATATTCTTTTTTGCCTGCTCAATGTTTGTATAAAATTTTCCTGAAAAAGATTCTACAATTTGTATTTCAATTGGCAACATCTTTACAACCTTCACTTCAAATTCTTTATTAATTTTTTCAAAAAAATCTTTTGATATTATTCTTGAATCAAACATTATATTTTCTTTTAAATTTGATAAATTACTTGTTTGAAAAATTGGAATTGCTCCATTGTAACTCAACCACTGAAGGATAACTTGAGAAGGCTTGAGTCTAAATACCTCAGATATTTCTTTTATATGTACAGATGAAAAGATTTTATTCACCTGTTTCGACGACCCAAATGGGCTGTAAGCAAGAAAATTTATTTTTTTTTTTTTACAAAAATTCAATAGTTTCTCTTCAACTGATCTCTCAAATAAATTGTATTCGTTTTGAATGATTTTAATTTTTAACTTACCCATAGATAATTTAAGAAATCTATCTAAATATTTCTTTGTTACATTGCAAAGTCCAACGTATTTAATTTTTTTCATTGAAAAGGCTTCGTAAAGGGACTCAATTATTTTTAAATCATCAACATTATAGTTTGGCCAATGAAGCTGGATTATATCAATACGATCGCGATTTAATCTTCTCAAACTTTCATTAATAGATTGAAGAATGTTTTTTTTATAATTAATTGGTGAAATCTTTGTTGCTATAACAACTTCATCATTTTTTTTAAAAGCTTTTCCCAGTAGATATTCAGAAAATCCTTTATGGTAATCCTCTGCAGTATCAAAAAAAAAAACTCCTTCTTCATAAACTTTATTTAGAAAATAAATCCTGCTCTTTTCAGAACAGAAATTCCTAGATTTTTTTTCTCCTATTCCATAAGTCCCAAATCCAAATTTAATTTTTTTTTTTTTTAAATTCATTTAATCAAAGTGGCCCTTTAAATCTTTTTTCATTACTAAAAAATTCAATTCCTTCCAAATTCATAGGTTCAATCTGTAAGATTTCTTCAACCGCTCTTATTATATTTTCTGCATTTGGATAAAATGCATTTTCTAAATGTCTTGCAGTTGGACAAGGAACATGTTTGAATCCCAACCTTTGAACAGGTTTTTCTAAAGAATTAAAACATTCTTTTGACACAATAGCAGCTATTTCCGAACTAACACCACTGAAAGTCCAGTCACAATCAACAACTAAACATTTCTTTGTTTTTTTCACTGAATTAATAATTATTTTTTTGTCTAAAGGATACAAAGTTCTAGGGTCAACAATTTCAACATTTATATTTCTTTTTTTTAAAATTTCTGCTGCAAATATTGCTTCTACATTCATCCATGATATGGCAACAATTGTAATATCTGTTCCTTTTTTTATTATTTTACCTTTACCAATTGGAATCTCAAACGAATCCTCTCTAATTTTTTGTTCCGACCAATATAACCATCTATGTTCAAAAAAAATGACAGGATTATTATCTCTTATTGCTGATGTTAAAAGACCTTTTACATCTCGCGGAGATGAAGGAGCAATTACTTTAAAACCGGGTATATGTGTGAAAAAGGATAATAAACTTTTACTATGTTGCGCTCCTTGGCCAAAGCCTCTCCCAATAATTACTCTAAAAACTATTGGAAGGGGTATAGTACCATGGACATAATATTGAAATGGAGAAATTATATTTGCTAATTGATTCATTCCCAGAATAAAAAAATCAGATCTAATGTGAACATGAATAGGTTTTAAACCCTTGACTGCAGATCCAAAAACAAAACCAGTCATTGCGTCCTCTGATATGGGAGTGTCAAAACATCTATTAGATCCAAATTTCTCTTCTAATCCTTCAGTTGTTCCAAAAGCTTTAGCATGACTTGTAATCCCAATACCACAAATAAATACATTTTTATCTTTCTCCATTTCAGAGTAGGTTGCCTGTCTAATGGCCTCTTGATAACTAATCATTTTCATAAAACAACCCCTTAAATATTTCTTTAGAATTTAAAGATTTAGATTCTTTTGCTTTTAAAATAACTGCATCAACCTTTTTTTCTATATTTTGTTCTGTTTTTTTAATTAAATTTTTATCATATTTTACAAAAAGTTTATTTTTTTGTATTTTCAAACAATCTTTTTTTTTCCATTTATTGTAAATTGTTTTTGGTCGATAATTATAGTTCCAATCTGTTTCAATACCTATATGAGCTAAATATCTATAACATCTAATATTAAAGAAGATTGGTTTGGGATTCCTCTTATATTTATTTTTGGCTTCATTGACTTTTTTTTGGAGAATTTCCACGTCATTAGATTCTTCCTCGTAAAAATATAAATCAAAATTACCAACTATTTTTTTCAAATCTTTATATCCTCTTCTATCAGATTTTGGTGTATGTACAGCCCATTCATTATCTTCACAAATAAAAAAAATTGGCAGTTTAAATAAACACGCTAAATTTAAGCTTTCCCAAAAACAACCTGAATCGATAGCTCCATCTCCAAAGAAACAGATTGCAAAATTTTGTATTTTTTTATACTTACTGGCAAAAGCTAAACCAGTTGCGGCAGGAATTTGACTTGCAACAATTCCACTTGATAAAATATGACCTTTTTTTGGATCACCTAAATGCATTGACCCGCACTTACCTTTACCAACAGTATCTTCTTTACCATACATCTCGTAGAAAAAAGATTTATAGTCAGCAGTTTTTGCTAAAAAATTTGCATGACTTCTATAAGAAGAAGTAATATCACATTTCATATCCAATCCAGAGCACACACCCACTGGAATATACTCTTGTCCAAAGCTCATATGCATCGGAGTCCTCATTTCATTTTCATGATAAAGGTCAATTATTCTTTGTTCGCAGTATCTTATTAAATATAATGATTTATAGAGTTCCAGATTACTTTTCATATTTTCAATCAATAAAATTAATATTATATTTTTCTTTTGCCCATATCAAAGATACAGTTGCTGCAATATGATCAAATTCATTTTTTTTGATTAATCTCTTAAATTCTTTTTTACCAAAAAACTTAACACAGTTTTTTTCCTCATTTTTTTTTAAGAATTGACAATCTTTGGCTAAAAAAAAATAGTTTTTAGTATTTTCTCGTTCTAGACGCAAAACTCCACTTCCGAGCAATTTCCAATTTTTTGAAATATAACCAGTTTCTTCAAGTAACTCTCTTTTAGCACAATTCAGTATCGTTTCATTTTTTTCTAAGGAACCAGCTGGAAACTCTATGGTTTTTTTTTTTAGACATGGACGATATTGTTGAATGAGAATTAATTCATTTTTTTTTGTTAAAGGTAAAATAACAATTCCTTCGGATTGATTTAATTTATAATACTCAGATTTCCCATAATTAAATTTCGTGATGTTAAACCATTTTGTATTAAAAACCTTGGTCATTTAATCACCTAATTTTATTCAAAAAATTAAATATTCTTGAAGGTATTGAATGATAAAATTTTACTAAACTTCTGGTTACTGAAACTTTTAATAATTGATTTTTTAAAGAACTTATTTCAGGATCATTTAAAAAACTTGACTCTTTAATTAACTCAAAGCCACATTGTTTAAAACCAGCTCCTACAAGCACAAAACCAAGTCTAAATTTAATTTCATTAGAAAGAAAATTTTCATCTGGATCAATTATAAAATTAAGATCTCCACCTAAAAGAAAATCTTTATTCTGGTTAACTAATGTTTTCTCAGAGCTTCTGTGGTAACCATATGGATTTAAATCAATATCTATCAGTCTGTATCCAAACTTTTTCATAAATTGTATTAAATTTGTGATATTTGATGAATTTTTGTAAAAATTGTTAGACATAAATTCAGTTTTAATAAAAAGAATTTCTTTGTTCTTTAGTTTTTTTTTCGAACCGTGTAGAACGAAAATTTCTCCACCTTCAACATCAATCTTTAAATAATCAATAATTTTTTTATTAAAAAAATCATCAATACATATGCTCTGCTTGATAATAACTTTATGCTTATTAATTCTCGTTTCAATGTTTTCTCCATCCACAAAGACCTTTTTTAATAATTTTGTTGGTTTTAAATCGACACCTGACCTAGCTGGTGAGTTTAAAATCTCACAAAATTTTAACTTACCTTTTTTATCCCATACAATTTTATCATAATATTCATAGGTTTTAAATTTTGGAAATTTTATACCTTGTTTGCTTGCATCTGTGATATGTTTTTTCAACTTTTCGCATTCAAGTTTATTTGGTTCAAAGCCTACAATTTTTGATTTTTTTGTATACCAATTCTCAAGCCAACCAAAACCATTTCTAGCTCCAACATCTACTACTAGAAAATTTTCTAAATTTGAATGAGTAAAAAAATCATTAATTATTTTATCTGTTACCATTTAATATCCCTTTTGAATGATATGACTCCCATTATAAGAAAATTTGAATGGAACATATAAATAGTTTTTAATACCACTGAGAAATTTTTTTTTATTAGACTTATTGACATAAAATAACATAAAACCAGATTTTCCTGCACCTAATAGTTTTCCTCCAATAGCTCCATTTTTAGTTGCAGTGTTATATAATGCTTCCACTCTATCGTTAGAAATTATTGAATGAACCGCCTTTTTTTGCATCCAAGTTTCGTGTAATAATTCACCAAATTCATCAAGGTTTTTTTTACTCTCTAGAATTTTAATCGCATCAGGTACAAACGAAAATATTTTATTCAGGTTATTTTTTCTTTCCTTAAAATTTTCTACAAATTTCTGTGCCACTTGTGAAGCAAATCTATCAATACCAAGATAAATTAAATATAAATTAGATTCTAACTCCTCAATTCTTCCAGAGGGTAAAACAAGTGGCTCAACTAAAAATTTTTTGTTTTTATGAAACGTAATTTTGTTTAAACCACCAAATGCACATGCAATTTGATCTTGGCACCCAACTGTTTCACGAAGTAAATTTTGCTCAAGATGAATTGCATCAAGTGCAAGATCCATCTTTGAAAATTTATTTTTAATTAGCTTTTTCAGGCAATTTAAGAACCCAACAGTAAAAGCAGAACTTGAACCCATACCGCTTCTTGCTGGTAGGTCAGCTTGATAATGAATATCTAGACCTTTTGTTTGACTAAATTTTAAGTATTTAAGTCCTTCTCTGATTACTGGATGTTCAATTTCTTGAAATTTATTAACTACTTCAACTTTCGACCATACAATTCTATGCTTCTTTTCAAAAAACGGAGGTAAAAATCTACTACTTATATAAATATATTTATCAATTGTTGCAGAGACAACTGCACCACCATTTTTTATGAACCAATCTGGATAATCTGTCCCCCCACCAAAAAAAGATATCCTATATGGTGTTCTTGTTATAATCATTATTTCAAACCTTTATACTTAAAGTTTTTTTCGTCCTTGAATTGCCCGAGATAACTAGTTTTTTGATTTTCAAGTAGGTAAATATGTTGAGCGTTTTTAACAATATCAGAGCTATGAGCAACTATCAGTACGGTCACCTTATTTCTGACTGACCTAAGATAGTTTTTAACATATTTGGCTGTATTTTTATCCATAGAGCTTGTGGGTTCGTCTAAAATAATAATTTTTTTTTTTTCTAATATACACCGGGTAAATGCAATTCTCTGAAGTTGACCTCCTGAAAATAATGAACCACTATTTCCAATTTTGGCATCCAATCCATCCGGTCTAGAATTTATAAATTCACTCATTCCTGTAATTTTGGCAACATTAAGAATTTCTCTATCAGAAATTTTTCTATTTGACGTAAAGGTTAAGTTTTTTCTGATACTTTCGTTTATAATATTAATGTCTTGAGTAACCATTCCAATAGTAGATCTTAATTTTTTCTTATCAATATTTAAATAATTTTGACCATCTACTAAAATATTCCCAGAGTTTGGTTTGTATAAATAAACTAACAAATCAAGAATTGTCGACTTACCAGAACCAGATTTTCCGACAATTGCAGTTATTTTATTTTTAATCAATTTAAAATTGCATTTTTTAAGTATCAAATTATTACCGTAAGCAAAACTAACATTCTTAAATTCTATCGATTCTTTAAAAACAAAAGGTTTAGACCCACCCTCAATATCTTTAGAAGATTGAATTTTGCCTAAAAAATTTTCAAAATTTTCAATATGTGCTAATTTTCTTGATATTGAAACTTTATCCACAGAATACTGGGTATATAAGCTATAGATTCTAAAAATTATTCCAAAATATATACCCAACTCAATTAATGAGAAGTACGCCCCTTCCTCTGTAAAAAAAGCAATGAGTGCAATGAAAATTAAAACAAATAGTGGAGTGACTGTTTCCAACAGAATTTTTGATAACTGAAACTTATAGTTTTGTTTTCGAACTACATCGATTTCTTTTTCAAAAAAAAATCTTGTTTTCATCTCTAAATTTGAAAGTTTAATTAGTTTTATTGAGCGAAAAATTTCTGAAATATCCCTAAAGAGATTATTAATGCTAGTTTTAATAATAGTCCCAAATTCGTAGGAAATTTTCGACAAATACCGTGAAAAAAAATATACTAATAAAAACAAAAAAGAAAAAATTAATATAACATAATAATTTAACACTATTAAAACTATTAAATAAAAAGAGATTAAAATTGCTTTACTGTAAATATTAAATAAATTTAGTATTACAGAAGCAACATTAGAAGGTTCGTGAATAATAAAATTTACAAAATCACCTCCCTTTGTTTTCTTCAGTTCGTCAATATTACATTTCAAAGAACCTTTTAATATTTTTTTTCGTAAGTTTGCTTCAATCGATGTTTGAGATTGAATAATTATCAAATTGGAGATAAACATCAAGGTTTGCCTAATTATTATGAGTATAGAAAACAGAATAAAGATAGATTTTAGATCTATGTTTTTTGATACACCCTGAAAATAGTCACCTAAAAAAAAACTGGGAAGAAATTTTTCAATTTCTTGTACAACAAAAAAATCTCCATAAATTAGAATCGTAACTAAGGAGGTTAAACCAATACTTTCAGTAAGAGCAACAATTACAGATAAAAAAACTGAAGAATAAAACAAATAAACTCTAGCCTTAAGAGTTCTTAGAATTTCAAAAGTTTTCATTTTATAATTTTTGTCGATGATAATTCAGTAGATCGTGTAATGTTTCTTCTACAGAAAATTTTGGTTGCCAATTTGTTTTTTTTAAAAACTTTGAACAATCAGGAATTTGTAACGTAACATCAGATGGCCTTAAAAGATTTTTATCCGTCTTGTGATTAATTTTAATTTTAGAAAAAGATTTTAAAGTATCAAGCATTTTACCGACTGTCATAGTTTCTTTACCACCAATATTATAAACTTCTCCAGGTTCACATTTATCCAATAAAACCCAATAAGCACGAACAGCATCTCTTACATCAGAAAATGTTCTAACACTTTCTAAATTACCAACGCTCACAATACCTGTTGGATGAATATTTGCTTCAATCTCAGCTATCTGTTTAGCAAATGAGCTTTCAGCGAAAACATTCCCTCTTCTGGGTCCAGTATGCGTGAACATTCTCGTCCTAATTGTTTTCATACCATAAGACAAAAAATATTGTAATGCTATAAAGTCCTCACCTACTTTTGAAACAGCATATGGAGATGCAGGTCTAAGTGGATTATTCTCTTTAATTGGCACCTCAGATTCCAAGACTTGACCATATACCTCAGATGATGAACATATGTGAATCAATGGATCTAATTTATTAATTTTCACTGAATCCAATAAATTTGTTGTTCCAATTATATTTGTTTTTAGGGTTTCAGATGTAATCTTAAAACTGTCTTGAACATAAGATTGTGCAGCTAAATGAAAAATTCGATGTGGTTTTACTTGCCTAATAACAGCAATCAAAGAATTAAGATCATTTAAGTCTCCACTAACGAGGTTAACTTTTTCTTTGAAATGATTAATATTATCTAAAGGACTTCTCCACCTAACTAGACCATAAACTTCACCCAACTTTTCTTTAATAATATATTCAGCAAGATGACTTCCTACCATACCAGTAATACCTGTTATAAAAACTCTCATTTAAAATGGACCTCTAAATTTCTTATATACATCAGACATAGATTTTTCGGAAGGTAATTTTTTTTTCTCTACATCAAATAATTCAAGAATTTTTTTTACAAAATCAATTTGGTTTGGATAAAAAAGATCTTCTAAAGACTTTGAGGTTGGACAAGATGTAAATTTCATAGATAAACTCTTAACTGGTTTTTCTAACAAATTTACAAAATTTTCATTAATTATTCTGTTAATTTCTGCACAAACTCCAAAATTTGCCCAGCTTGTGTCAGCCACTAAAAGTTTCTTTGTTTTTTTTACACTTTTTAATATTTTTAATTTGTCGATATCTGAAGTACAATGTAAATCTATAATTTCGCATTCAATGTTATAAAACTCCTTAACAAAATCAGCCGCTCTTTTGGCTTCAAGTACCATAATCGAAGTAGCTACAATGGTTAAATCCTTTCCTTTCCTTATCAAAATTGAAGAAAAAGGATTAAAACTTGTTTTTTTTTTCAGTAACTTTGAACTGTAAATCATACAATAATCTGTGTTCAAAGGATATAACTGGACCTGAAAAGCTAGAAACAATTTTTGGGTAACTGTCTAGAACACTTTGAGAGGAAGAAGGCATAATAACTTTTAAACCTGGTATATGAGAATAAAGTGATTGAAGACTTTGAGAGTGTTGAGCTCCCTGCCCCCAACTCCTTCCAATGACAACTCTAATTAGCATTGGAACTGTATATAAACCACCAAACATATATTGATATTTTGCGATTAAATTCATAATCTGATTAGTCGCTAACAATAGGAAATCTGAACGAATATGAGTTTGAATAGGATAAATTTTATTCAAAGACATACCTAGGCAAACACCTGTTATTCCTTCCTCTGAGATAGGAGTATCTATGGATCTAATTTTCCCAAATTTCTCTAAAATCTTATCAGTCGTTCCAAATATTTTTTTTGGATCATCAATCCCTTGACCAATAGCCACAGAATTTTGATTTAATTTCATTGAATGATGCATAGCTTTTTTTAAAGCATCTCTGTAACTGAGACTTGAATTTTTGTAAAAGTTGATCTTTGTTCTTTTAGTGAAACAATATTTTGAATCTTTAAATAAATCTTTTCTACCAGGAAATCTGCTCGATTCAGCAAAAGAAATAGCATCATCAATTATTTTATTAATTTTGATACTATTTTTGTTGTAAAGTTTTTTTTTTTTAATTAAATGATCCTTTTGCTTCCATTTATTTATTATACTTAGTGACCTATAGCCTAAATCATTATCATCATTAATTCCTACATGTTCTTTGTATCTACAAACATCAACTTCAACAAAAAAAGGAAGTTTGTTTTTTTTGATAAATTGGATAGTTTTTAAAAATGTTTTACTAGTTTTTTCATAGTTCCAACTATCATTAATTTTTAAATTTTTTATTTTATAAGAATTTACTAAGTCTGAAATGTTAAAACTTTGTCTTTTTTTTCTTTTTGTAAAAACAGCCAAATCATTGTTCTCGCAAACGAACAAAACAGGAAGTTTATTCAGTGAACAAAAATTTAAAGATTCGTGAAAAACACCTTGGTCAACTGCACCATCACCAAATATGGCGACATAAATTCTGTTATTTTTTTCAAACTTTGACTTATATGCTGCACCTACTGCATGAGGTATTGAACTTGCTACAACAGCAGATGCACCCATTACACCAACAAAGGGGTCGGTCAAGTGCATTGAACCAGCTTTTCCCTCTGCAATACCAGACCTTTTACCGTATAATTCAGCAAACATTTTATTAATGTCTCCCCCTTTAGCAATATAAATTGCGTGAGATCTATAGGTAGGAAAAATCCAGTCATCATTTGAAAGACTATCGCAAAGACAAGAGGCAATACTTTCTTGGCCGATAGATAAGTGTACAGGACTTTGTATTTTATCTGTCGGATAAATTTCAATTATTTTTTCTTCAATCATTCTAATTTTTTGAGAAAGAAAAAAAATCTTTTTAAATTTGTTTGATAATTTCATTTTGAAGTTTTGACTTCTGTTAATAATTTTGTATAAAAACCCAGGTAAGAATTATGGGACTTATCAAGTTGAAATTTTTGCTTAAAATATTCTGTTGAATTTTTTCCAAATTTTATTCGTAGTGACTTATTATTTATTAATTTTTCTAGCATCTTGGAGTAATTTTCAAGATCATTATATTTCATTAAAAATCCATTAAACTTATCTTTAATAATTTCGGAGTTTCCCCCAACGTCAAATCCTATTAATGGCTTACCTAATGCTAACGCTTCGATCAAAGCATTAGATTGACCTTCCTCAGAAGAAGCATTTATAATAATATCCAACTCAGCTATTTTAGAATAAATATCAACAATGTAACCTGAAAAAAAAAATTTATTTTCTAATTGTTTTTTTTTTATCAAATTCTCAATTTTTTTTTTATAATTTCTGTAATCACAGCCTATAAAGTAAACAATAAAATTTTCATCTTTTAATTTAGAAACAATTTCAATTATTTTTTGATGACCTTTATACGGTATTAAATTAGCTATCATTCCAATCTTAACTACTTTTGATTCTTTTTTTATTTTTTTTATTTTTGGAACTCTGACACCATTATTAATCAAAAATATTTTATTTTGAGGTACAAATTCGCTTTGTATTTGTTTGAAAATTGATTTTGAATTTACCAAAATTTTATCAGTGAATTTATGTAAAAGAATTTCTAAAAAATATGATAAATATAAATATTTTGAATGATAATAATTTTGTGATCTCCTACTCATTACCCTTAAAGAACTTTTAAAGATCGAAAAAACTCCCGCAACTAAATATGATTTCGGTAAGAAGAAATGAAGGATATCACTGTTAAGATTTTTAATGTAAAAAAAACAAGAAAAAAAAGAAAATATCCTAAACTTTGGAATAAAGATCGTTATCGGTAGCATTTTGAAATCTTGCTCGAGGTTACCACCTCTAAAAGCAAACACATTGATTCTAAAGTATTTTGATAAAAAATTAACCAAATTAAGAAGATGTTTTTCTGTACCACCGGCATTAAGATCATTAATGAAAAATGTAATAGTTTTTTTCAAACTCTTAATCCTTTAAACTATTTTCGTGTAAAATTTAGACATAGCTACCGCAGTCCAAGTAGTTCGCATATTACTTGAAAATTAAAAAAACTTCTTTGACAGATTTTCAATTTTGAATCTGAATATCTGACATTTTTACTTTTGCTTTTACTTTGTGTTTTAAAAATTCTATAAAAATGAAAGCTCTTTTTTGATCGATATACTCATCAAACACCGCGTCTATGGAAAAAAAATTATTTTTAATAAATGTAATCTTTTCTCCTTTTTGTATTATATTTTTTTTTTCGAATATTCCATTTTCATTACAATTTTTTTCTATAATTTTCATTACTTCAGCTGGAAGATAGTAAATTTTTTCGCTAAAACGCAAAATTTTAAATACTCCATATGTATAATTAATTTTTGTCCAATTCTCATTATCTTCTAATAAAACAAAAATATACCCTGGAAAAAGTGGTTTAAGAGTTTTGTATATTTTTTTAAATTTTATAACTGTGTTTTCAATTTTAGGAAAAAAAACTTTAAAGCCCTGACGCATTAAATTCGAACATGCTTTTACTTCACAATTTGACTTTGTATTAACAACAATCCATTTCATTTTGTTTTTTTCCTATTAATCATCATAAATTTAGGTGAAAAAATTATTTCATTAAGATCTGAAAATTTTTTTGAATTAAGATTAATAGCATTAGTTTCACACAAAATAAAAAAAGAATTTTTACGACTAGTTATTAAATTCAAATTATTTTTAATAGGAATTCCATAGAAAAATTTTTTTTGAAATTTTTCGTCAAAAATGCAATCAATATTTACATTCAAATGATTAGAAACAAGAATAGCAATTTCACATATTTCACCAGTTCCTATAAGGCATATAGTTTGTTTCTTATTTTTTTGAATTAATTTAAAAATTTCTTCAAAATCTTGTTTTGCTCTTTTAAAAAAAGTCAAAGATGTTTTTATGTATTCTTGAGTTAGTCTACTTTTTTCAATAAGACCCTGAGGTGTCAGATAATATAAAAACCTCTTCATTGGCGCTTGTTTTAGTTTTAGAAAACCTTTTTTTACAAATTTTTTTACTAAAGAATTTGTTAAACCTAAAGCAACATTGATCTCCTTAGAAATAGATCTTTGAGAAATATTTTTGTTTTCTTCAATTGTTGTTAAAAGCTTAAGCTCTATTTCAATATTCTTTTCATATTTGATGTTCATCCTGTGAACAGGATATTATTATTGCTTTTTTTCGTCAAGTTTATATTATCAAAAAATTAAATTTTATAGCTATATATATGAAACGTAGTAAGATTAAAATTTTTATTCACCCAGGTTTTGGTAAATCTGGAACTTCTACTCTCCAAAATTCTGTGTTCCCAAAGTTTCCTGATATTAATTTAGTAGGCAGGCCGTATTCTTTAAAACCTGGAAATAGACAGCTTTCTTATAACCTAAAAAAAAATTCTCCATTTTTTGATTTTAATTTAACTCGAAACCTTTCTTTAAAACTCATAAATAAAAAAAAAGTAAATATCCTTTCAGAAGAAACTCTTTGCACTGCATCGCTAAAAAATGAAGCTGTGATACAAAGACTTAGCAAGTTTTATCCAGATGCCAAAATATTTTTTACAATTAGGAATCAATATGATGCGGCTATTTCTTATTACATAAATCATGAAAGGACTCTAAGGAAATCTCCAAAACCTTTTTTGGGTTCTTTTGTTAGTTTCAACAACTGGTTTGATTATGCATTTGAGGAATACGAGAACAATTTTCTTGGGGAATTAGATTATTATTCTATGATCTCTTTATATGAGAAATATTTTAAACAAAAAAATATAAAGATATTTCTTTTTGAAGATTTTATTAATAATAACCAAATTTATATAAGAAACATATTGTCTTTCTGTGGTGTAAAATTTAAAGAAATAAAAATTACTAAAGAAAACCCAAGAATCACGGACAGGGAATTTACCTATTACAAATTAAGGTCAAAATTGCCACAAAGCAGTATAACAAATTTAATTCCTTTTGGTCAGAAAATAATAGGGATTTTAAATAGATTTTTTCAAAATAAAAAACCAGCGAAAATACTTCTTAATAAGTCTCAAAAAGACTCACTAATGGATATTTATTCTGAAAATAACATTAAATTAAATAAAGCTTATAATTTAAAATTAGGCAATTATAGGTATCCTGGCTTTTAATACTCTCCCAATTACAAGTGAATTTAAATCGTTAATTAAAATAAATAAATTTTTTGTCTATAAAATTTTTTTCTATAACTTCCTAAGAATATTTTATAAGTAATTAATCAGTCATTCTAAAAATTAAGAGGATGACTTAATTTTTTAAAAGATCTGATTGATTTATCTTAGAACAGAAAATAGTAGTGTTTAAAGTTGATTTTTAAGAATATTTCACTGTTTGAAAGAAATAACTTCCAATTGTAAGCAAAATTTGGTTGCGGGGGCAGGATTTGAACCTGCGACCTTCAGGTTATGAGCCTGACGAGCTACCAGGCTGCTCCACCCCGCGTTAATAGCAGCTGTGTTTTT